>Ga0307518_10000588_pt1 | contig 27731 bp, 23 predicted proteins | sample 25_EM_MG_FD_203889 | JGI IMG/M metagenome (GOLD analysis project Ga0307518, IMG submission 203889) | Populus trichocarpa ectomycorrhiza microbial communities from riparian zone in the Pacific Northwest, United States - 25_EM | ecosystem: Host-associated > Plants > Roots > Unclassified | place... | reverse complement strand
ACCAGCTTGATCAACAAAAGATAATCATAGATAATCATAGATAAGCCATTATCCATGTATATCATGTTGTCAGGTGTTTGTAAGATCTAGCTGGTCATACCAGCACTTCTTCATTTTCCTGATGGAAGACCCACCTGTTGTGATACAGCACGACCAAAGACCTATAAAAAAGGTCCTGATGTTATGAGTAAATCTGCACGAGTGCAGAGACGCTATAAAGAGCAATGGAAGGATCAATCATCCTTGGATTCATTTGGATTCACTCGAACTCCTATACCTCAAGTTCAGCACATTGAACTGGTGCGTTGACACGAGTCCTATTGAGCTGTTGAGGGTGCTGATGATTGCCAATTGGCAATAGTTGTCTTCAACTCGCCCCAGTGCACCAGTAATACCATGTGTGCGGAGTGCTTCCGTGATTTCCATCGAGTCCGAATCAAATAATAGCGTTACCAATCTGGGCGATAATGTCAGCGATGCAGACAATTGCACTGGCATTTCAGCGCACCACTTCGAACCGTCATCGACTGGTGAATGTTGCCTGTCAGCTCTGGAGTCTGACTGCCAGATGGAGCTCACCACAGATTCAGACGCAGGTGCTAATCCAGATGATCTGGAGGATATCAATTCGGAGTCAGAAGCAGAAAATGAAGAGTGGGAGGATGAACTTACGACGACATTGATGAGCTGCACAGATATCCGTGACTGGGGGACTCTTCGTGATCAGATAAAGGATGATCTGAAGAAACACAAGACATTACCACTATCTCAGGTCAATCAGCTCATGATCCTGTCGCATTTTGCAACATTACGACTTAAAGGCTCATCTTGCATTACTGCCAGTATGGAGATTGCACGGCTGTGGTATGATGGAAAAGGCACGGGTGCATGGTTTTCTCGCCGTGTCCGTGCACTTGCACGTCACTATCAAGTGTTTGAACAGCTTCCAAAGGAGAAAAGAGGCGGTTCAAGGAATTCACCATCATTCCTGGATGATGAATCTGTACAGACCCGTTGTCATACCTGGCTATCCAGCCTACCCAGTGGCCAAGTCACTCCTCGCACATTCCGAAATGTCCTTGAATCAACCATTTTCCCAGAACTTGGAATCACACCAAAGCACCTCATCAGTGAGCGCACAGCCAGTCGGTGGCTGATCAAACTTGGTTGGCGGCACATGGCTGTTCGTAAAGGTGTATACATGGATGGGCACGAGCGTGAAGATGTTGTGAAGTATCGTCGTGAGGTTTATCTGCCAAAAATGCTGGAATTCGAGTGTCGTATGGTCCACTTTGAAGGCAAGGAGCTCACTCGAGTGGAGCCATCACCACTTGTCCCCACACGCCAACTCAAGGCCTATTATCATGATGAAAGTTGCTTTCATGCAAATGATAACACAAGTAATGCCTGGTATGCCAGGTTGTATTGCTTTTGGGAATATTACTGAGTCTGTTGCAGGCTTCGTCAAGGTGAACACATTTTGCGGAAGAAGGGAAGAGGCTGAATTATCCATGTCTCAGATTTTATTAATGAAGAAGATGGCCGGCTTATCTCATGTGACGCTGATGGGAATATTGTCAAAGATGCACGGAAGATTATCTTTCCAGGTGCCAATGGTGACGCATGGTGGACACATGATGACCTGCTCAACCAAGTACAGTTTGCTATCCAGATTCACGAAGAGATTAATGGGCCTGGAATTCAAGCACTATTTATTTTTAACAACTCTTCCGCACATGCAACACTGCCCCCAGACGCGTTGCGTGCATTCGACATGAACAAGTCCAACGGTGGAAAACAACGCAAACAACATGATACAATTATCCCACAGTCCAACCCAGATCCTTCGAAACATGGTCTTCCACAGAAGATGACAAATGATGGGAAGCCAAAGGGCCTTAAGTCGGTGCTTGAGGAGCGGGGCTTTGATCTTACAGGGTTGCGCAGCAAGTGTTCACCCGTCTGTCCATTCGAAAGCCAAGGTTGTTGCATGGCAAGATTGCTGAGTCAACAGGATGACTTCCGTAACCAGTTGTCAATGCTCGAGCAGCTCATCCATGATGCCGGACATGAATGCCTGTTCTTACCAAAGTTTCATTGTGAGCTAAATCCAATAGAAATGGTATGTTTACTATCTCTTTCCTGTTATTACATTTCTTATATTACATTCTTGTATAGTATTGGGGATGGTGTAAATACCGCTATCGACAAGCAACGAAACCGAATTTCGCAACAGCAAAGGAAGTTGCAGTCAAGATCCTCAATGAATGCCCTGTTGAAGTCATCCGGCGATTTGTCAACCGTTCACACCAATTCTTGAGTGCATACCGGCTGGGGCTCACAGGAAAAGCAGCAGAATGGGCTGTGCGGAAGCAGAAACAGCACTGCCAGGTATCTCAATGAGCAATGATGGCAATTGAGGCCACACTCAACCCATAGTGTATATACTAAATTTGGCAACCTACCCCCCTTAGGGGCATACAAAGTTACTTCAACACCCCCAAAAAATTGGCCACCCGAAAAACACCGTGGGAACGTTTTGGGAAGGGTGTATTTCGACATATTTTGACTCGCTGGTTCCAAATCTGACCTTTGTTTAGCTCAAAACTTACTCGTCTTGCCAATATCAAATTTGATGTGTTTGGCTGTCCTCAACTGTATAAACATGGATGTTGACGAGTGAGCTCGCGATCCCATAAGTGAGAACAGGGCCTTTGCAGCGATCACGTGAGTCTTAGATAATCTAGTCTTAGATTATCGCACGAGTCCCTATCCCACTTTCTCCTGTCTTCTTCCTCTCAGTTCGTGTAGACTTCACGCATACGCTCATACATCCATTCATCGCTTTCTGATGTCTACACTTCCTTCCGGCGTTGCTCTAAATCCTTCTATGGACCCTCCTACTATTCCTTTACCCTCTGGTCGGATCCCCTCTCCTGGAGATGTTACCTTTGATATTGGGGCAGACGATTCTATACGCTCTCCCCCCCATTGCCCTCGCTCTCCCTCTCCTTCCCTCACCCCATCTGAACACATTTTGGCCGCATATATGCAACTTTCTCCTTATTCCAAGGAAAAAGTCGGCTCTCTCCTCGCCAAGGACTTTGCTGCTTTGACGCATTGGTCCAAGTCCAAGCTTTACCTCCCCTTTAATCTTGATGAAGACGCTCCCATCATTACTCCTGACGCTAAGTCTCTTCCTGTCTCGAATTTGATAGACGACCTCGCCGATTCTGGCTTTCACGTTCCCCTTTCCCTTTTTACATACAATTCTCTTTATAAGCTTCAGAATCAACCTCTATCAGTTAAAACAGTTAAGGTTCATCACCGAGGCCAAAACGTTCATATTTTAGATATTAGTCATTTCCCTGTCGAGTCTGACCTCTCCCCTTTGGATTGGTACTTGGCCTGGGAACGTCTCCTTGATTGGATTGGCTGCCATGAGGGTCATATTCATAAACGCATGTGGTCTTGTCATTTTCGCTTTCTCGCTCGCAAGCACAAATTTGCCGAAAATTTCAGTGCCATCCTTGCCTTTGACATTGAGATTCGTTCGGCGTGTGCCTCAGACTCGGACTCCTCCATCTCTATGGATCAATACCAGGCACGTTTCTTTCAGCTACAGATGGAACATCTCCGTTCCTCTGTCCCGTCCGAGGCCACTTCTTCTTCCTTGGACAAACAAGCCTCTCGTTCCCAGCGTCCTACTCCATATGACCACAAGCTGCGTAAGGACGCCTCCAATGATTCCTTTCGTGGCAATCAGCATTCAACCCCCATCTGTCTCATTTGTCAATGCTCAGGTCACAAGGTCAACCAATGCAACGAAGAGGTCACGCAGAAAGGAGCACAAACGTTTGCGAAATGTTGTGATGGTCGCCTCGTTAGGAAGGACAACAACAACCCAATCTGTTTTCCCTTCCAACTCGCTGCCGCCAAATGTCCCTGCCGTGACAACCACCCAGATCAGCACGTCTGCGCTACCTGTGGTTCTCGCGATCACGGTGCCTCCGATCATAAGTCCACTTAATTCTCTTAATTCTCCCTTTTTACGTGCTTCTGACATTTTCCCCCCTCGTCATGTCTTCATTAATCGCCTCTCTATTTCTACCTCTCCATATGATAACGACCCAGACTTTTTGCTTATTACGACTCCTTATTCTGCTTCCGCTTTCAATCATTCTCTACGCACCTTTAGTTTATTAAATCAATATCCTGAACTTGTCGCTAAACTTTCTCATGGCTTCCCTATTGGTCATATCACGCCTTTGTCTAACTTCCTTATTCCTTCTAATCACCCCAACATCATTGATTATCACGAAGAGATTCGCGCCTACATCCTTGATGAACTTCGTCTCGGCCGTTTTGCTGGCCCTTTCACCTCCCATCAGCTTTTTTCTAAGATCGGTCCCTTCCGTTCTTCTCCCTTTCAAAACGTCTCCAAACCCGGTATCAATGGCGCTCCTCCCAAAATTCGGGTTTGCCGCAATCTCTCTCATAGAGGCCCTTCCGGCCTTTCCGTCAATGAGATTGACTCCGATGATTTTCCCACTCGTTGGGGGTCTGCGGAGCTCACCGCCTTCGTTGTGAGTTCGCTTTCTCCCTTGCGCTCTCTCCTTTACTAGTGTGCATGTTCTTTGCCGGATGGAGCTCCTCCTTGGACTCTTGAACATTCGAAGATGCACATTTAGTATTCCTTTCCGGGTCCGCTTCCTCTGTTGGGCGTTTCTCTCCCCGACCGACCCCTTCTCCTTACCTTACATCTGTCAAGTCCAGGTCTACTCCGGTAGGGGGTCCGGTCAAGTCCAGACGAAAACGGACGAGGGCAGAGGTCAGAGGTTTGGGTAGAGGTTAGCCCAGGCCGGAGTTGCGACCGATTGGATTCAACGACAAGGACAACGAGTGTTGATCCCTTGTGTAGGTTCCGGTCAGGTGGAGACGGAGACGGAGACAGACAAGGGGACAGGAGTAGTAACTTAGATGATTTCAGACTGAGGTGTACAAGGTAAACTAGAGGGTACTTATACTAAGTAGAAACTAGGGTCGAGTATATACGGTGACAAGTAAACAACCTAATAGCGGACAAGGGACGACTGGAGTTAGGACTAGGTCAGGTCCGGTGAAAATAAAGTCAGGTCCGGATAAAATAAGTCAGGTCCGGTGAAAATGCTACAAGGTATAGGATATAATGAGTTCACGGAGAACTCACGTCAAGACAGGGTAGACGGCAAGGTGTGGTAACGAATGAACAGAGCATAGACCAAGGGTCGCACTTAACGGAAGGATATCTGCGCGAGTGCGGCCAGAGTAACTGGTGAGTGACCGGAGTTGAGCTGCAGAGCTGCGAAGCGACCGGAGTGACCGCATAGGACCCGGAGTTGGACATGGTCGTAACAGTATCCCCCTTTTAGGGCCGAACCCATGAGGCCCCAATGAGGCTGTCGTGTGGTCGCCTAGAACAATGCGGAGCCCGGAGTGATTGTCTGAGTACGAAATTTGGATGTATAAAGATCAGACCGGTTTTGCTCTTACTCCCAGTTTTTTGCCTTCTATCACTATGTCTGCGCCAGCCAAGTCCAACACCCCCACTGTTCCCTCTGCGGTCGAGTCCAAGGACTGGACCAAGGCGACAACACCGGAGCTCCAGTCTGGTAGCGAAGACGAGGCGTCCGTCCTCGATGCCAAAACGAAGGAGAGGCGTCGACGCAAGCAGGTCAAGAAAGAGGAGAAGCAACGCCGGGAAGAGGCAGAGCGACGAGCACGTGAAGAGGCGGAGGCCAGGGCACAAGAGGATGCGGAGCGCGCAAAGGCGGAGGCAGAGCGAAAGGCGAGGAAGGAGGCGGAGCAGAGGAAGGCGGTGGAGGAGGCTGCCAAACAGAGGGCGGTGGAGGTAGCCGCCAAACAGAAGACGTCGGCGCAAGAGGCGTTGAAGAAGAGGGCGAGGGAGGAACCGGAGGCAGGTCCGGTAGGAGAAGCCCGGTAAGTATTCCTCTTCTTTATTTTGTCTTGTTTTTGTTTTACTGACTCTTGTATAGATGCGTGCGTTGTGCAAAGCATCGTGCAGTGTGCGAGCGCGACCCGGAGAGGCCAAAACAGCGGGCGTGCATGAAGTGCGCCGGCTTGAAGGAAAAGTGTGAGTGGCCAGAGGTGGGAGGTCCGGGTCTGGTAGTGGACAAAGGGAAGGGCAAGGCGAAAGAGAAGGAGGCAGCAACGTCACCGCGAGGCGGTGAGAAGAGGAAGAAGAAGAAGACAATGACGAGGTAGTGGTGGTGGCGGGTCCGTCCGGGTCGAGGTCCAGAACCAACTCCGGGGCCTTCCTGGAGCGGATGGACAGGTTGATGGCCGCGGTGGAGGCGATGACCGGTCAGATGGCCCGGATCGCAGACTCCACGCGGTCTGTTTCGCGGTCCAATGACCGACTGAGTGCTGGCCTTGAGATGTTCTTTGAGGAGTGCCGGTTTTTCACGTCGGACTTCGTCGTGCCGGAGGAGGAGAGTGAGGAGGAGGTCGATCCAGAGGAGATTGACCAGGAGTTGGAGGAACTCCAGAAGGACCTGGAGGAACAGGAAGGTCCTGCGCCGGAGTAGGTAGTCCGGTCCGGCGCCTTGTAAATAGAATTGTAAATTAGTTTTACTTCTTGTTTATAAAGAGAAGTGTGTGATATTACAGAGTGAAACAGATGAGGGAAACAGATAAAGGAAACGGAGGCGAGAGTAATACTATATGGACGCGAGTGGTCCAGGTTTGTCTGGGTACCGGACATGATAATTTTCTAAGAGTTCTGTTGTGTTGCCAAGTTCAGTGGCAAGAAGCCATGATGTTTCTTCGTTAGTTCCTTCGTAACCGGACCAACATACCAAGTACAAAAGCTTGCACGATTTTCGTCGACAATCAACCTTGGAGTTGAGGATCTCAGAGATCTCGAACTCCGGTTCACCATCAACTTCAACTGGTGGCGGAGGAGGCTGTATCCGGTCCGGTATGGTGTTGGGTATGGCTGGTTCGAGTTGGGAGACATGGAAGACGGGATGAACTGCACGCATGGAGTCTGGAAGGCGGAGCGTAAAAGAGAGGGAGCCTACTTGTGCGATGATAGTGTAGGGTCCCAGGTTCTTTTCTGATAGCTTTTTGGATGGTCGTGTTGACCGGAAGTATTTGGCTTTCACATATACTTGATCGCCTACTTTGAAGTCCGGTGCCGGAGTGCGTTTGGCATCAGCCGGACCTTGGTAGCGAAGTTGTGCATTGGCCATTTCTTCCCGAAGGTATTGATGCAGCGACTCGAGGTCGACTGCGTAGTCACGAGCCCGTGCAGAGGTCATATCTCGTTCCGGATAGACGGAGATGTTAGGATGATAACCTTTGTTGGCGAAGAATGGTGAGACTCCAGTAGTAGCACTAGGTGCGTTGTTGTAAGCGAACTCCGCTAATGGGAGCAGTTCCGCCCAGTTGTCCTGCTGGTAATTGCAATAGACGCGGAGGTATTGTTCGAGTGTCTGGTTGGATTGCTCTGTCTGGCCGTCGCCCTCCGGGTGGTAACCGGAGGTGAAGTGGAGGCGCATGTCGAGGGCTTTTCCGAGTGACCGGAAGAAGTGCGAGACAAACTCTGTACCACGATCTGAAGTGACGTGGGCGGGGACACCATGCTTGGAGAATACATGGAGCAAGAAGAGTTTCGCGAGCTCCGGGCTAGTGATGGTGTCGTGAGTAGGAATGAATATGGCTTGTTTAGAGAGCCTGTCTACTACGACCAGGATAGCTGTGAATCCGGTTGAGCCAGGGAGTTGCTCAATAAAGTCCATGGATATGGAATTCCAAGGTCTTTCCGGGACAGGAAGCTGTTTTAGTAACCCATAGGGTCGATGGCGCGGTGTCTTAGCTCGAGCGCAGGAGGTGCATGACCGGACGTAGTCCTTGACGAAGGTCCTAAGACCAGGCCAGGTATACTTATGCCGGATTAGTTCCAAAGTCCGGTTTTGCCCAAAGTGGCCAGAGAGTGGGTGATCATGATGATACCGGAGTACCCAGAGGCGGAGACCGTCCAGGTCTGGTACGTAGATGCGACCATCTAGGCGGAGGAAACCTGCCTCATCAGTGGACCAACGAGAGTCCGGTGGGTCTGAGAGGTGGATCTGGGCAATGGGATCTGAGGGGAGAGCAGATAAGATGTCATTGTGGAGTGTTTCCACGTCCATGATGGCAACTGCTCGACGAAGGACCGGGAACTCTAAAACGGTTGCGCGAAGGGAGTTAGTCAGTTGTTCTTGAGTGAACACCGGCCTGAGATTTTGTGGATTAACATGGGCGTAGCCACTATCCCCCTCTTTGGGGTAGACGTCCCATCGTCTAGTGAGAGCGTCCGGCTTGGCACCGAGTTTTCCAGGGCGGAAACGAATGACAAGGTTAAACTGAGAGAGGAACTCGGACCACCGGGCTTGCCGGCGGGAGAGGACTTTTGAGGTAGAGAAATACTCTAGATTCTTGTGGTCAGTGACGACATCAATAGGAGAGGCGGAACCTTCAAGGTAATGGCGCCAGTTCCGGAATGCCTCAAAGATGGCAAGGAGTTCCTTGTCGTGGGTGTCATAGTTCAGCTCCGGAGCAGTCAAGGTCTGGGAGTAGAAAGCGACCGGACGGATCTCTCCATCTGCGCAGGTAATAGACAGGATGCCAGTGACGGCGTAGTCAGAGGCATCTGTTTCCACGATGATAGGGGTATCCGGAATAAAGTGAGTGAGTATGGGCGCAGTAGTGAAGGCGTGCTTGAGAGCATTGAAAGTGTGTCGACAGTCCTCGGAGAAGATCCAAGGAGCATCTTTCCGGGTGAGCCGGGTAAGAGGAACCACAATGTCAGAGTAATTGAAAATGAAACGTCGGTAGAAGTTGGCGAATCCCAAGAAGGATTGGATGTCCTTTACCTTACGAGGTTCAGGCCAATCGGAGATGGTTTGTATTTTGTCTGGAGACATAGTCAGACCTTCAGGGGATAGACGGTAGCCAAGGTATTCCACTGAGTCCGAGTGGAACTCCCATTTCTCCGGTTTGGCGAAGAGGCCATGTAACTGGAGTCGGCGGAGTACCTCCCGGACATGCTGCTGGTGAGACTCCATATCCTTGGAGTAGATGAGGATGTCGTCGAGGTACACGACGACACAGACATCCAGCATGTCAGCAAAGACGGTGTTGACAAAGCGCTGGAATGCTGCAGGGGCGTTAGTGAGGCCAAAGGGCATTACCAACCACTCATAGGACCCATAGCGCATACGGAAGGCGGTCTTCCACTCATCGCCCGGAGCAATCCGGACTAGATGGTACGCGTGCTGGAGGTCAATCTTGGAATAGACTTTAGCACGGCTGGGTGAGTCTAGTAGGTCAGAGATAAGGGGGAGTGGATAGCGATCCTTTTTGGTGATTTTGTTAAGGCCTCTAAAATCAACGCAGAGGCAGAGGGAGCCGTCCTTCTTCTTGACAAAGAGGACCAGAGCAGCGTGAGAGGAAGCGGTAGGGCAGATGAAACCTGTATTGAGATTCTCATCAATGAACGTCCGGAGGGCGGAGAGCTCGACTGGAGACAGTGAGTAAAGGGTTCCCAAAGGTGGTGAGGTACCTTCTTCAAGCTCAATCTTCAAATCGTAGTCGCGATGTGGGGGAAGTTCAGAGGCTTTTGCTTTACTGAACACATCCGCATAGTCGCGATATTCCGGAGGGACGATGTCCAAGTCCGGCGGAGTTGATATAGAAGAAGACCGGGCCTTTGCTGAGTCGGCAGGATGCAGCTGGAGTTGGTACTTCGTGGATCCTTCTAAACTGCACGCATGCATGAAGGCAGCTGCGTTGATTAGAGAGATGTGCGGAGGGGTGCAAACCGGAGTGTCGACAGATGGCACGAGGCCTGGGGTAGACTGGCCGGAGAGGCCGGAGTCAGGGTTTCCGGGCGGAACCGGAGAGGGAGTCGACAGGGGCGCTGGCAAACTTCCTGCAAGAGTCCAGAATGTTAAACTACTCAATACCCAGTCAATCAACGGATTATAGCGGGTGAGCCAGTTATGTCCAAGGACAATCGAGCATTCAGAATCCAACGGAGCGAGATAAAAGGTCATGGGGGTGACATCACCGGATGCGGGGAACTGCACTGATAAATCGATAGCTTGAGTAATTACATAGTTTGATGTACCGTCGAATAACTGGAGTTGGATGGGAGAGACGGAATAGGAGGTAAGGTTGTTTTTGTGCGCAAATTGTAAATCTACAAAACAATGCGTGGAACCGGAGTCCACAAGAGCGCGGATTTTAGGTATATCAAGAGATAAAAGGAAAACATGAGGCATAAGGGAGTTTGGATCGAAAAGAGTGGACGCGTTGAGGCAGGCCTCCTTGGGTGCACTTCCGGAGTCAACGCAGCTCACCGGTTGTGCGGAGGGCCGGGAGCTGCTTACTCTTCTTTTGACTCGGAGTTGGCACCCGAGTTAGCAGAGTCCGTCTTACTGGACTCAGCAGCGACGGCCGCAGCGTGAGCCTTGGCCTTTTTGGACTTCTTTGGACAGTTGTCCGCGAAGTGTCCAGTACCTCCACAGAACATGCAGAGGTTGTTGTCGAGCCACCTTTTGCGCTCGTCAGCAGTCAGCTTCCTGTCCTTACCAAGCTTGTTGGTTAAGTCCAGTTTGGAGCCGGACGAGGACTGGTTGCTGGTCGTCTTTGACGAGCCAGAGGTGTTGGCGGAGCTGGGGGAGTTGCCGGTCTTGGCCTGACCGGACTTGGGGGTGTTGCCTCCGGAGTTGGAGGGCTTGGGGGTGGACGAGGTAGGTTGGCTCTTCGTTGTACGGGAGATCTCGTCTTTGCGCTCCCAATAGCGTGTGTCGATCTCTTGACAAAGGGCTCTCAACCCGTTTAGAGTCAGAGGTTTCCCGACTCGTGCAATCTCATCCTTGAGATGGTCCGGTAAACCAGAGTAAAATAGGCGACGGAGTGCGCCATCTCCATAGTCTTGGACCTGCGAAGCAAGAGGGTTGAAATCTACAATGTACCGTGTAACACGGTACAAGTCTTTCATCCGGAGATGCTCGAGCTGGTGCTCAGCATCAGCAACTGGGTCGTGAGGTCCAAAGGTGCTTTGGAGTTCTGCGACAAAATGGACCCAGCTGTCCATCCAACGCGGACGGTCAGCCGGATCGCTGGAGTTGAGGAGGTCCGGTTCGAACCATTCCAGTGTCATACCTTTTAGATAGGACTGGGCAAACATCACCCTTGCCCTATCTTGGCGGAAAGCTTTGGCGCGATCCTGGAAACATAGTTCGCACTGGACCAAGAAGGTCCAGAGTTTCTTGGGGTCCGTGCCATCGAAGGTGTCCGGTTCCCAGACTTTGGCACGGGAGGAGGAGGAGTCGTTGGTCCAGCAGGAGGAACGGGAGAGGCGATTGACGGCGACGGCGAGGTTGTGGAAGACAGCCAGACTAGGGTCTAGCTCTTCCGTGGCGTCAAGGAATTCGTCATCGTCATCGTTGTTGTTGTTGTCATCTCCGGGGTCGTCCGGATCATCTCCGGGACCATCCTCAGGGCCGAACCATTGGAAACGACCGGGTTCGCGGCGCTCTGGGGTGGAGTCGCGATGATAGGGAAACCGATCACCAGAGACAGATTCATGGTGACCTAAGTCTGCAGAACCACGAAGGCTCTGAGACGCAGCATCTCGACGCGGAGTCACCAACGCTGTGGGGTTTCGAGCTGTGAAGCTCCGGAATTGGCTAACGGAAGCCGGAGGTTGCCTGCGGTTAGACAGGGCCTGTTGGGCGGCAGAGAGATGGAGATCATTTACTGCACCTGCTTCTTCAGCAAGTGCTGCAGCGGTACGAGCACGAGAACGCGTAGTCATGGTCATAAGGGGATGGGACTAGATGTGCATACGAAGTTTTGTATAGTGAACCCACACAAGTGTGAGTCTGAAATACTGTCAAGTCTGGGTCTACTCCGGTAGGGGGTCCGGTCAAGTCCAGACGAAAACGGACGAGGGCAGAGGTCAGAGGTTTGGGCAGAGGTTAGCCCGGGCCGGAGTTGCGACCGATTGGATTCAACGACAAGGACAACGAGCGTTGATCCCTTGTGTAGGTTCCGGTCAGGTGGAGACGGAGACGGAGACAGACAAGGGGACAGGAGTAGTAACTTAGATGATTTCAGACTGAGGTGTACAAGGTAAACTAGAGGGTACTTATACTAAGTAGAAACTAGGGTCGAGTATATACGGTGACAAGTAAACAACCTAATAGCGGACAAGGGACGACTGGAGTTAGGACTAGGTCAGGTCCGGTGAAAATAAAGTCAGGTCCGGATAAAATAAGTCAGGTCCGGTGAAAATGCTACAAGGTATAGGATATAATGAGTTCACGGAGAACTCACGTCAAGACAGGGTAGACGGCAAGGTGTGGTAACGAATGAACAGAGCATAGACCAAGGGTCGCACTTAACGGAAGGATATCTGCGCGAGCGCGGCCAGAGTAACTGGTGAGTGACCGGAGTTGAGCTGCAGAGCTGTGAAGCGACTGGAGTGACCGCATAGGACCCGGAGTTGGACATGGTCGTAACATCCTCCCATTTCATTAATGCTTCGATTATTGCGAGTGTCTCTCGCTCGAAAGTCCGGTAGTTTTGCTGGGCATCAGTCAATTTCTTTGACATGAATCCCGCGGGTCTACAGGTCTTCCATTCGGGCCCTTGCCCATATAGAGTGCCTACTCCATACAGTGAAGCATCGCATACAAGCCATATAGGCTCAGGTTTTGAGGGATCGATAGGTCTCAAAATAGGGTACTTGCATGCCAACGCCTTAATCGTCTGAAAACATTTGTTGTGGAGTTCCCTCCACTGGAACGGGTGACCATTCCTCTGTATTCCCGTGAGGGGCGTGGCATATGTGGACACGTCGGGCATGAACTGTGCCAGATATTCCACGAGGCCTACAAACCTCTGTACCTCGTTCAGATTCCATGGGGTCCTCCAACCCCTGATCCGGGACATCTTGTCCCTGTCGGCGTGGACGCCCTTTTCATCGATGACATGTCCAAGGCAGTCGAGCCTCACTGCATATAGGTTGCATTTTTCCTTCTTGAGGTAGAACCCATTCTTCCTCAGTATCTCAAAAACTGTTCTGAGGTGCTGCTCATGCTCCTCAATGGTCTCACTATAGACGAATAGGTCATCGAGATACATGTAGACAAAGCGACCCAAGTGGTCACGAAATATGACTGTCATCAGATGTTGGAACGTTGCTGGGGTGTTACAATCCCCTTGTTGCATGACCTGACTGAGGAAGGTCCCATAGATCGTGGAGAAAGCAGTCTTCCACACATCCTGAGGTTCCACCCTCACTTGTTCATACGCGTTAGACAGGTCTATCTTTGAGCGGAACTTCGCTCGTGCTACGTCCATCCAGATCTGATCTTGATCAGGAAAGGGAGTGACATCCTTGACCGTATTGTCATTCCTCTTCCGACAATCTACGACAGTTCATAGTTTGCCGGTCTTCTTCGGAATACACAGCATTGGGGCGGCCTGTGGGACGTTCTTCATCTCCCACCATCCAGCGTCAGTGTACGCTCGGATCTTGTCTGATAGTTGTTGTTTCAATGCATCTGGGCACCTGGGCAAGTGGTATGAATACTGTTTGCCCTCATCTATGAGTGGTATCCTGTGGTTCACCTCCCGCAAGGGCGGTAACTTCGGGACCATTCCACTCAATATATCGTTATAATCTTGGAACCATTGGTTCCGTAATCGAGGTATATCCTCCTCAGTTATGGGCTTAGTTGCCCTAATTCCTGCGAGTCTCCTCGCTGTGGTCACAGGTTCCGTCACTTTTATCGGTCCCACTTTCCCATTACTCTTGCTCTCCCCCCCCTCTTTGTGCATGCGCGACCGGGCACTGAAAAGATAAGAAAGGGTTTGGGTGGCTGCTCCCTCAGATGAGGTGCATTCGACCCAGGAGCTTCTGGAGGTCTGGCAAGGCTCCCAAGGACTGGGGAGACTAGAGGAAATAGGGAGAGTAGAGGTGTTCAGTCACTCCAGGACTGAGCTCAAACATATACAGAGGAAAGAGGGAGATTGCTTAGTAAGCTAATACAAGCCTACATAAGCTAAGGTAGGAGAGTCCAGTATCAGTACTACTATCAGCAACACTACATACCTAGAGACAGAACAGTCTCTACAGCGCCAGCCAGATCCGCCTGCACAGGCAGTCAATTGCGCCGGGGAGGGTTCCCCAAGACATGCATGCGAGATGGCCTTGTGGGCGTGGCCTCGGTGTCTTGCAACATGGGGATTTCTCCCCGTCCAATATGTAGTTTCTGTGCACTGAAGTCAACAACAGTGGCGTTCTGCCGCAGGAACGGTATGCCAAGGATGCAATTGTATCGGTCGATATTCACAACATCAAAGTATACACAGGCTGAGAATGCCCCGATCGACAGCTGAGTGCGCGCTCCATGGGTAATCTTCGAGCGACTACCCACACATCCCAATTGCAGGGTGAGCTGTTGCTCAAGGGGGAAGGTAGCTACATGGGTGACCATGGCGAACGCGGGGCTCAAAAAGTTCCCCGTACTCCCAGTGTCTATCATAGTGAGGGCATGACACCCATGGACCAGCGCCTCGACAGTAATGTAGGCTCGGGCACCTGCAGGAACCACCGGGCGCAGTATTGTCCCCTGCGAATCATTCGCGTTCAGCGCGTATCAGAACGACCGGGCCACGGGCTCAGTGGTCATCGCGGCCATGCGCCGGTTAATTCTCGCCGGGGCCCTGTCCCCATTCCATGCTCCTGAGGAGATCACGGTCTCTCGACCATTCCCTTGCACTATGATGACTGTGTCGTCCTTGTAATGCAATATGCTTGTTTCTGTCAATGCTTGGGGGCGCATATCCCCCACAGAACTCGCTGGAGCAGGCACGGGGGATTCCATCGCTAAGCCGCGAAGTCCCATGTCTGCCACCATGCGATGCAGTTCGCTCTCGAGCAAGTCGTCACGCTCTTCACCATCAGCGATCATCGCTGGGGGGCTATCCGCCCTTGCAATTTCGTCTACAGACTCGGAGGCCTGTACCCCTACATTCACGGGCCTAGTTTGCTCAGGTGTCGCCCCACCGACGTCAACCAACAGTTGAGGGGACGTCGTGCGCCCCTCGTGCGCGTTGCACGTCCGTGCCCAGTCGCACTGCATCTGTGCCTGGTCACAGTCGTTCCATCCCCTATCGTACTCCTCTCGAGCGTGCTGCTCAATTTCCCTCAGTGCAATCACAACTGAAGGGTTGTCATCCCACACTGCTTCGTCGAGGTGGCGTATGTACTCCGTGCACACCGCACAATCCCCCCAGTGTATCGCGCCATAACGCGCCCTCCAAGTCCAACGCGAATGTACTCCCTGCGCAGCAGCGCTGTCGGCTTCCGCTGGTCTTTGTTGGGGATTTCCCTCGACCTCCGATGGGGCCGGGTTCAGTTCAGCACTGGCGTCTGAGGGGTCAGTCCCCTCGTCATGCTCCACTTGCATGGAACAACACTGGACGACGTGTTCTTCATCGGGTTCCTCGAACTCCTCTATGGGGTGCATCGCTCCAAGGAATCCGACGAGTTCATCATCGTCCTCTTCCTCGTCAATAGTAGAATACGCGTCGAGGTGTTCCGCCTCCATCTCAATGTGTTCTTGCGCTTCCTGCGCGTCATCGCCCGCTTTCTCCTCGTTGAAATCGATGGCGGGGTGGTCTTCCCCAACTCCTTCATCCCTTGAGGTGTCAACCTTGCCCTCACACACGTCCACTGCGTACAGTCGCGCTTGGGGGGCCTTCCCCTTATCTCTCTTTGGGTGCCAGCACTCAGATGCGAGATGTCCCTCGTTCCCGCAGTTATAACAAGTGATTCCCTTGCGGAATGCAGCATTGCTTGACTTCTGCGCTGTACTGGGGTTGATTGCCCCTGCAGTTGCTCCGCTATTCTGGGAACCCTGCTTCTGAGGGCGGGTCCCCTGATCCTTACCTCCCTGAGCGCTGGTGCTCCTATCTCTGTCAAGGGGCCTCCTGTACACCAGGTTCCCCTTTCTCACAAATTTATACTGTTGGTGGTCACTATTATTGGTGCTGCCGCTCTTACTTGTATCTGAGCGGTTATTGCTCGAGGATCCTTTGGAGATCGTCCCTCCACTCTGAGGATTATTCCTCGTCATCAGACTCAGGGCCTTTTGTGCTCCTTCCATCCGTTTCACCTCGTCGAGGATCTCGTCCATGGAGGAATGTTCCGCCGTTATCCCTCGCGCTTCTAGTACCGTCTTAACAATAGACAGGGGCAGACCCCCAATGAACTTCCTCCTGAATGAATACTCGTCAGGGGGTTCAACCATGCGGTGCGCCCGCCTTTTCAAATCATTGTAGAATGCGAGCGCTCCCTTCTCGGGGGAATAGCGCGTGCGGTCGTAATTGATGGCGGCCTGTTGGGCAGTAGCCTCGTGAATGAATCGCTTGAACAGTCCACAGATTAGGTCCTCGAAGGACCAGTAGCCAGTGCGCCTTTCCGGCGCGTCGACCTCCTGGTCATACCACTCGGCGGCCATACCTTCGAGGTACAGCCCCGTGTACAGGACGCGATCTCCGTCACGTCCGTACCCAGTGATCTTGAAGGTCCTGAAATATTTGAGAAGTTGGGTGAGCCAGTCGTCGAACTTCTCCATGTCGTCCTGGCCCCCATACTTCCCCGGTTTTGGCGGGTTCATCGCCTTCACTTCAGGGCCTAGTGGCCCATCGGGCTCGTCGCCCACTTGCTCCCTAATATGCTGGCTGTATCGCCACATGGCGAATCCAGTGTATTGGTCGTTGCCTGGGGTGTAACCCCTGAGGTATTGGGATTGTCTCCCTTGATTACTGTCGGTCCTTTGGCTGTCACGGGTTTGGTCTTGGTTCGTTTCTGCCATGGCTGACCCGTATTCACTTGAATGATAGCTCAAATCGGAGGGAGGACCTCCAGGGGGGCCTGGTGGGCCATGAGGTGGTCTGCCTCCTCCTCTGTTTGCGTTTCTCCTATTGGGGAGGTTCCTCCCTAGGTTTCCGTTGTCATTGTCTCTGTTTGGGACTCCATTGTCCCCGTCATCACCTCCATCACCTCCTTGTGGGTCATCACCGCCGTTGGGGTTGCCCCACACATTTCCTGGCTGTCGGGCGCGCTGACTTATGGTCCTGCGCATCACTTCTGACACTTGGTCACCGTAAAGATGCCTCATGACGTCCTCTTCACGTCCAGAGAGGTACGCGGGTCGCCTCCGCTCGTTGGGATTGGGTGCTCGACCCTGGTTCCTAATGGGTGGGGTACCCGAGTCCCTTCCATGGTTGTTGGTTAATGCTCACGCTCTCCGCGCATTTTCTATTTCTTGCGCCAAGCTGCGCGCGCCTCTATTACTCATTACTGGGCTCGTTGCCTGACTTCCTGGGGTCTCCCTCTTAACAATCATACTCTCTTGGTCTTCATCTCCAGGGGACTCAGATCCCCCTCCGAACTCTTCAAGAAGTTGACGCAGGCATCAGAATTGTCGAGCATGATGCTCATTGGGCCTTATGCCATGATTGTCAAAGAGGATATTATCCTCATACTCCCACCATTGGTTCTCAATGTCGTGCAGGTATTCCTGCATATACTGAAGAGCCTGTTCTCAGCTCGCGGGTGCTTCGGGAGTATTGTGCGTCTCCAACGCTCTTACAGCTTCACGGGCAGCTTGCCCAATGGTAGAAGACATGTCCTCTTCCGTTGGGGTATCATTCCCAAAGCTCATCACTCTCGATGTATTTCTACTCGTTAGAGGGCTATCCTCAATGGGCACAGTGCCTATAACGAAGCTCCCAGGGATGCGATCCCCTCCAGTATAGTTACCACCCGCTCAGAGTGACCTTACCATAACCGGTGGTGCTTCTATGGGCATCTGTCGGACATTAATATCCTGATCGCGCTGATCCACGCCATGCCCGAGGTCCCTAGTGGGTCCCCCAGTGGTCCTTTGGCATTGGGTATCCTCGGATCTGGGTTGATCACCCTGGATAAAATTTTCGTTGTTTTGGGGTGGGTCCCCAGGCGGTTGTTCCGCGTTGCGCATCGTGCGTGCGGCTGCTTGGGTGATGGTTCGACTCATTGAATACATAGATGGATGTTCAAAAAAGTTTAAGGTGGTTGATAGCTTCTCTGATCCTCACTCAACACAGAACACGACCAAAGTGTATTCCTTTGAGTATGTAGGACAATAAGAAGTAAGTTTTCTATATTACATAACAAGAAGTGATTAAATAGGAAGATGAGTATTACATAAGTAACTGAATATGGGTAACCCCTAAGGGCACCCTTACATTAGGGAACCATTGTCCCTAGAACCAAGTCCCAAGTGTCGACTGTGGGCACAACACAAGGAACAACCTTGTGAAGGACGAACGAATGACCCCTTGGGTTAGAACATGCTGAGACCCAGTCTCAGCATAACACCAAATGCCAAGTAATTAAGTTGTTCCAAGACAGCTGTAGTTTTGCTGATGCAAGAGGTTTGTGTATATAGGTACTCTAATACTCCTTTCTAGGTCTCCCTTAATTAACTACAGTCACTCTTTAGCAGCCCCTACCAATTTCTCTCAAGTTTCCAACATCCCCTCCTCCTTGTTGAAAGTCCTACTTCGTCACTACCATTCTCTAGGCTTACATGTTAGTTTCCTTATTTGTGCGACGAGTATCCTTACGTAAGCACAGAGGATTTTTCATCCGCTCGAGGACTCTTTTCACCTCAGTGTTTCAAACCAGACACTGAGGTAAGACATCTAGTCACACTTTCATTTACTTAGTACTAACTTACTTAGTTTGCCTCTGAGCTAGGTCAGTTATATATCTAGTGTTTCAAACCAGACACTGAGTTTGCCTCTGAGCTAGTTCCCTGCATGAGCCATCTGACAAAACTCCTGCCCCCATCAAGGTTGGCCCATATCTCGCTCCCCTTTCCGCCGGATACTTTGCTGTTCTAGGATTGCATTCTAGTCAAAGAGGGCTTCCAAACGGTACCTGGGTAGACACAATTGGCCCAGCAGTTGTGGAAATATTTGCATTTTCACATTTGGGCGAGGTTTAGCACTGATTGGATGATATCTTTGGATCTAAGGTGTGCCATTCCCATTCCTCATCCTTGCATTCCCTGACACCAATACACAAATTATAGGTCAGTCATACTGTGTCTTTTCCATCTGACCAGCCAATTTGTTGCTGTCCTGCCCCCATCGAGTTTGTCAAATAACTCACTCCGCTTTCTGCCAGATCTTTCGCTTTTCTAGGGTCAACTACTACTCGACCGGGGCTTTCAAACGGTTCCTGGGTCGACGCAATCGGTCTTGTGGTTGTGAAGATACTTGCATTTTCGCATTTGGGTGGGGTTTTCGACTGATGGGTGGATAGCTTGGGATCTAAGGCATGTCATACTTAATTATTGCGTTCCCTGGTACACCTACACTCATTCTAGGTTCTTCCTAGTGTACTGCATCCATCCATACAGCCATTCTGTCACTGTCCTCTCCTCCTCCTACTCCTCCTACCCCCATCAAGTTTGTCAAATATCTCACTCCGCCTTCCGCCAGATTTTTTGCTTTTGTAGGGTCAAATACTACTCAGAGAAGGCTTTCCATCAGTGCCTGGGTCGATGCAATTGGCCCATTTGTTGTAGAGATATTTGCACTTTCACATTTAGGTGAGGTTTTGGACTGACCGGCTCATATCTCTGGCAATAAGGTGTGTCATCCTTCATCCTTGCTTTCACTGACACCCCTACACCCCTGCTAGGTCTCTCCTACCATGTTGCATCTGTCCATGCAGCCGTTCCATCACTGTCTGTGTTTCTCCCTGTAACGATCCAACTTTTTATCTTATCTAATCAGTGATTAGATAGCGTCTTATCTTATCGTAGTGTACAGCCGTATCTTATCTACCTTAGTCTAGACCTGTGCCTCGTGCTGTACACACTGCCTCCCTTGATGTCATCCCACATAGCCTTAGCTCCACTGTGACGTCGTTAGCATAGCATTACACAGTACGTAGCCTCATGGATAGCCTTGCGTAGCCCTCGTGTAGAGTAGTATATATACAGTGCAATCCAGCACCCAGAGGCTCTCCATTTGAGCTCATCTTGGGTTATTGCCCTAGTCCTCGCATCCTATCCTCTCAGAGCCCCAGTGTGTAGTAGGGTCCTTGGTGTCTTTGCCTAGGGTCGTCTCACCTGAGCTCAAATCTAAACATCTTACTTCACTCTACTACGCGCTCTCCTAGCCTTATAAGGAAACTATACCCGGACTCCAGGGTTAAGGAGCTTCATCTTCACACCTTGCATTTCATACACGGCCAGCCTTTTAGTGCCGTTCCCATAGTGCTTCGGCATTGGGAGTTTTTAGCACCGCATCCTTTACGTACTGTACACCAGCCCAGGGTCGTGCCTGGTGTCTGAAGGTCGGCGCCCGTTCAAGAGAGGTTCGCACCCTCAAGGCGATTGAGACATAGTCACTCAGTAGTTCCTGTGTCCGTGCAGAGGTAGACCTGTGATCTGCAGCCACTAGCCGTCTGTACTTTGCATAGCTGTGCCACTGCCCTGACCCGGCAAGAGCGACAGGCGAACAAAGTCTTACACTTAGTTTAGTGGAACACCTGTGGGGATCTAGTCCCGAGTAACCTTACACCTGCGTTACCTCTTACGTTACCACCATACCGTACCAGTTTCCCTGCCATCTCGTCGGAGCGCAACAGGAGCGCTTGGCGATTATTTACGGTTCTCGCCCTGTCACAAGTGCTGAGGCGCAAGCAAGGGAGTCGGCAATTGAGGAGGAGAATCAGTTTACCAACGCCGTCGCCGCCTACAGTCGCCTTACCAGCGACTTCAAAGTCAAAGTACTCCTCGGACTCTTTCGTTCCCTTCCTGTCCCGCCCCTGCCAGACCTCCCTCTCGCTCGCCGCCAAACGTTCCACTCTTCCCGCCTCCGTCCCGTTCAAAACAGGCCAACCCCTTACTCCCGTCTCCACCCCTACTGAGTCTGAAGAATGGCAGACTTGCAGGCACTCCTCAGTCAGCTCATCCAGGGGCAGATCGATCTCCAGAACCATATCGCGGCCCTTGCAGCTGCACAGCCTCAACCAGCACCACCAGCATGCAAGAAGGTGGTCGCAGATCCTGGCTCTTTCGATGGTTCTCCCGCCAAGTTCCACGAGTGGTGGAGCAAACTCAAGGTCTGGATCGACATCACGATGGATGGGGCCAACGATGCAACAGTGGTGGCTGCTGTCTACTCTCGGCTCATGGGCCCGAAAGCTGGTCGGTGGGCTCAGGTCCGCCTTGACCAGTGCATGGCAGCCCACGCTGCGCTTGTTGCCGCTCCGCCGCTCGCCCCGGGAGCAGTACCCCCGCTGCCGGCATGGCCCACCCGGGCGGACCTCGAAGCAGAAATAGAAGGCTTCTTCCTCCCTGGAAACAACCAGGAGTGGGCAAGAGCTCAGCTGTTACGTCTCCGCCAGGGCCCTCGTCAGCGCATTGATGAGTTTTTGGCGCAGTTCGAAGCGCTAAAAATCCAGAGTCGTTGCATAGACGATTACACAAGAGATCTGCTCGAAAGGGCGCTCCAGAGAAAACTCCTGGAACAAATATATCTCCAAAACATGCAGCGCGATACCTATGCCAGGTTAAGCACTTTGGCGAGAGAAATGGGGAGAGCACAGGAGCTCTTCCTCATTAATATGCAATCTCAGTCTCCGGCCCGCTACTACCAGGGCCAAAACTATTCATCATCTTCAGCATCGACTAGTGGCATCCCTATGGATATAGGAGCTGCAGACACGTCATCTCAGCAAAGGGGTAAAGGGCCCCAATGCTACAATTGCCAACTATTTGGCCACATCGCACGTGAGTGCACAAAACCGCGCCGCCCTCATCGTGGGCAACCCCAAGCACGGGTAGCACAGGCCCAACCGGAGGATGACCGGTTAAACACAGTGCGAGGAATGTCCTTTGCAGAAATGCAGGCGTTCTTCAAAGATTTAAAAGATTAGAGAGTGAGGACGTGTCGGGCACCCTCGCTCTTGAGTCTTCTTTGGACACAGCTGTACAAATTTTGAACTATAGACTATCTCATGCTACATCTCCCGCTGTTTCTGAAATATTTAAATATCGCGTTGCTTTGTTACGTAGTAAAATTACGAAAACCTACAAAAAAGTGTCTTCTGTAGTTTCCCCTGTTTCTGTTTCTCCTTCTCGCTACTCTGTCTTGTCTGTTGATAGTATGGACTGTAATTCAGACTGTATCTTACCATCTAAGGGGGTCCCTGCAAAGGGCTCGGCACCGGATGTAAAATCGAGCGTGCTTAATTCCTGATTGAATAAAGACAATCTTTCTCCTTCTTTGGCATCTGAGGAACCAGAAAGTCCCGCCGGCAAATCAGAAGTTCCCATGGACTTACGAAGGTCCTTCACAATGGAACGTGAAGTGACGGTACCGGTCCGCATCCACGGGCCCCTTAATACTATTGAGGTAGACGCCCTGCTAGACAGTGGCACTACTGGTTGTTTTGTTGACAAGAGCTGGGCTCTTGATCGGCGGTTGCAATTATCTAAGCTGGTAAAACCCGTTCCAGTGCTTAACGTAGACGGCACAAGGAATCAAGAGGGTGATATCACGCATTATGTATTGCTTACCATCGGTATTGGGAAGCATGCTGAGAAGCTTTGGTGTGCAGTTACCTGCCTTGGAAAAGTTCCCCTTATCCTCGGTCACACCTGGCTTAGAAAGCACAATCCTGATATAGATTGGGTTACCGGCAAAGTTAATTTAACTCGGTGTCCTCCAGAGTGCAAGTCACTCTTAGAGACACGCTTTGCTAAGTTATTACGAGAAAACAAATCTTAGGAAACTTGGGTTCAAGCTTTAAAGGCACATGAGTCAAAGGTCACTATCGATGAGTCGACCCTAGAAGAAGCCCAAAAGCAAGTACCTAAGGAGTACTGGGAGTTCTTAGACATATTTAGTAAAAAGTCATCAGAACACATGCCGCTTAGAAAACCTTGGGATCATGGAATTGATCTAAAAGAAGACTTCCCGCCCAAAAAGGGAAGACTCATCCCGCTCTCTGTTGATGAGCAAAAAGAAGTCGAATCCTTCCTAGATGATCAACTTGCAAAAGGATACATTCGACCGTCTATTAGTCAACAGATGTCACCGGTTTTCTTTATTCCCAAGAAGGATGGCAAGAAGCGCATGGTACAGGATTACCGCTACATAAATGATTGGACAATTAAAAATAACTATCCGCTACCGCTTATCTCTCAGCTTGTTGACAAGCTCAAGGGTTGTAAACTCTTCACGAAGATGGATCTTCGGTGGGGATATAACAACATAAGAATTCGTGAAGGCGATGAGTGGAAAGCTGCGTTTGTAACGCACAAAGGAGCTTTTGAGCCACTTGTTATGTATTTCGGTCTCTGTAATTCACCCGCGACATTCCAGAAGATGATGAATGAAATCTTCCACGATATGTCAGATGTCTGCGTGGTGTATATAGATGACCTCATGATATTTACGGACATGGACGACCAGGAAAGGCATGATAGAATCGTGCTGGAAGTTTTGAAGCGGTTACGAGACAACAATCTATTTGTCAAACCCGAGAAGTGTCGCTTTAGAGTCACTGAAGTCGACTTCCTTGGTATGATAGTTTCTCGTGATGGGATCAAAATGGATCCTGAAAAGGTTAACACTATTTTAAAGTGGCCTGAACCAACGAACGTAAAGCAGGTTCGCGCGTTCCTGGGCCTTGGCAACTTCTATCGGCGTTTTATTAAAGATTATGCAATCATGGCTAGGCCCATGACGGACTTGACGTGTAAAGACACCATATTTAACTTTGGAGAAAAGGAACGCGCGGCATTTGAGGCCTTGAAGGCCACCTTTACTCGTGCTCCGGTACTTCAGTACCCCGACCAGGACCATGAATTCCACCTGGAAACAGACGCGTCTGAGTTCGCCGTCAGGGGAGTGATATCCGTGAAGTGCGAAGACGGCAAATTCAGACCCGTCGTGTACATGTCACACTCTATGACACCTCCTGAACGAAATTATCCTATTCACGACAAAGAAATGCTGGCCATCATAAAGGCAACTGAGGCCTGGCACCATTATCTTGAAGCCACTCCTTACGCTTTTGAGATATACATGGACCATCACAACTTAACGTATTTCACAAAATCGCAGAATCTCTCTAAGTGCCAAGCACGCTGGCAAATGTGGATGACGTGCTTTAATTACTCGCTTATCTATAAAAAAGGAACCCAGATGCACGTTGCAGATCTGGTTAGTAGGCGATCAGACTATTACATTTCTAGTTCTGAAGATAACAAGGATCAGACCTTGTTAAACCCTGTATCTATTAAGTCAATTGACGTCACTAGTCAGACTTATGAAGAGTGCCAGTCGCTTATCACGGACTTTCGTGACACTCCTGTTGCTGGTCATAAAGGAGTAAAAGCTACTTATAACGCACTCAGGAAGCATTACACGTGGAAAGGAATGAAGGAACAGATTCAAACCTACATAAAGCACTGTCAGAAGTGCCAACAGTCCAAGGTATCGAATCAAAAGACTTCTGGAAGCCTTGTCCCTCTTCCCACCCCTAGTGGCCCGTGGCTTGATGTCACGATGGACTTTACCGAAATGCTGGAATCCCTCGGTTACAATTATATATTAGTGGTCGTTGATCGGTTCTCAAAAGAGGTCGTGTTTGTACCTTGCACCAAGGAAGAAACCGCGTTAACGACTGCTGAGTTATTTAGGGATCATGTCTGGTGTCAGCATGGTCTTCCCTCTTCCGTGGTTTCCGACCGTGGATCGGTCTTTGCAAGTAACTTCCTGGGGGAGTTATACAGACTCTTAGGCGTAAAGCGCAAAATGTCCACTGCGTTTCACCCGCAAACCGATGGTCAAACAGAGCGATTGAATCACGAAATTAATCAGTATCTCCGAACTTATGTAAACGATCGCCAGAATGAATGGGCTAAGTGGATCAAGATTGCCCAGTTCGTTTGGAACAATACCATTTCGGAAGTGACCACTGATTCCCCATTTGGAATTACCCAGAGTTATTCCCCTCATATGGGTGTGGAACCAGCCGAGACTGTAGCCCCAGCGGCTAAAGACTTTGCTGCCATATTTAACAAAGTCGTTGAGTCTTCTGAGAAGGCCAAACGAAATATGAAGCTTCAGGCAGATAAGCACAGAAATCCTGCCCCGGACTATGTTGTAGGCCAGCAAGTATGGCTTTCTACGGACAATCTTCAAATGCTGAATCGCACTTCTAAGAAGCTTACTGAAAAGTGGATTGGTCCCTATGAGGTCACTCGTGTAACACCGAACACAGTCGAGCTTAAGCTTCCGAAAACTCTTCGGATTCACCCGGTTGTGAATGTATCTTGAGTAAAACCTTATTTAGGACCTCTTCCTGGACAACCTGTATCTCGGCCCAGTCCGGTACATGTTTCAGAAGAACGCGATGAAGAGTACGAAGTGGACTATATCGTAGCCTCTCGTATTTATAAAAGGCAACTCCAGTACCTAGTGCACTGGAAAGGTTATGAAGAACACGAGAGAACTTGGGAACCCTCATTGAATTTAAAGAATTCTCCTCTGATAGTTGAGCACTTTTATCGAGAAAACCCTTCCGCTCCTCGAAGGCTTCGTATGGCCTAAGTGGACTTTGACTCGTTGTTTAGTCATATCCCTGAAAACCTTACGGTTTGCAACGCTCAGTTCTGCAGTCTGGAATCCTGCACCTGAGGGGGGAGTAGTGTAACGATCCAACTTTTTATCTTATCTAATCAGTGATTAGATAGCGTCTTATCTTATCGTAGTGTACAGCCATATCTTATCTACCTTAGTCTAGACCTGTGCCTCGTGCTGTACACGCTGCCTCCCTTGATGTCATCCCACATAGCCTTAGCTCCACTGTGACGTCGTTAGCATAGCATTACACAGTACGTAGCCTCATGGATAGCCTTGCATAGCCCTTGTGTAGAGTAGTATATATACAGTGCAATCCAGCACCCAGAGGCTCTCCATTCGAGCTCATCTTGGGTTATTGCCCTAGTCCTTGCGTCCTATCCTCTCAGAGCCCCAGTGTGTAGTAGGGTCCTTGGTGTCTTCACCTAGGGTCGTCTCACTCCCCCTCTCCCCCTCCCCCCTTCTTGCTGCACATTGTCTGGCAGAACAGCAATGTAGTGTACATATGTATTTCTTGTATGTATTATGTTTATATACACTGTTGTAAATTATGAGGTGACCCAAGGGTGTACCCGCAATAAACCACTGCGGAAACCAGCCACTGGTTTTGGAGGCAACAAAAACGAAACCCACTGCCCAACACCGACTCCAAAACCGCTCGCGAAAACCAGCTTTGAAACCCCCTATTGGCATATTCCACACAATTTAACCAATACTGACTTTACAAGGTTAATATAAGCCTTTTATAATTAAACAGTCTCAGTGATGTACTTGTTTTGCATAGATAGGCACCCATTTGGGTTCGAACTGAGCGCTATTATGTATGCATGGAATGGCAGAAAAGCCCAACACCGCACTACAATAACCAATGCTCACAATACTCGATCATATTCGAAAGCTCTTGCTCAGTGCTGCAACACAGTATTCGCCTGCTCACTTGTTGCAGTACTTACTCGCTCTCTGTCGTGTGGTCTTCAAGAGATGCAAGTTAAAGTGCGGTGATCGGAACTCGAGTAATGGATTTCCTCTTCCGAAGACTCCTACTATCGCTGAGGGAAAGGGACGACTCTCTGAAGAAAGCATAGGAACCCCCGTTGGGCATGTGATTTCTGGATCCTATCCCCCTGCACAACCCCAAGGACCTGTTAGTGTGGTGGGTGCATGCAATGCACAAAATAATGTCATTTTTCCATTGTACGTGCGCAACCAGGTGTTACCCTTTCCATGCTAACCATTGTCACCTACAAGTCAGCATCGATGTGAACCTCCTCTCAAACAAGGCTTACAATGTGTGTGGACGAAAGGTTCAAGTCTGATTAACATGGTGTTCTTGCTCGACCATCCTGGATTCATCCAGCGTTCCCTTGCTGATACCCAGGGAAAAGACAGTAGAGGTGCCTACTATACTGATGTTGACAAATGGCGCAAGTTCTCTCGTACGTACGCCGAAGACACAAGTAATGTTAGCTTGTTGGTGAGTTCGGGAATATCGTGCATAAACACAGGCCAGATCACTACTAAACAATGAGTCTAAAAAGGGCACCGTTCTTCTTGCGGCGAATGTCAGCTTTCTTGCTATCCAAACTGTTGACAAGACCAACGGACTATTCTCTATACCCCAGAAGTTCAGTTATCTGTCTCTTTTGACTGCACTGGCTAGCATTGTGATGGGATCAGCTGTCCGCTCACCAAGGATGTTCGTAAGTAATCCTAGGACTACGACTGGTAAACCAGGGCCTTTACTCATGCTAAAGATAGACTAATTATGGTCGATTCTACTTTGAAGCTATGAGGCTCATCCTGGGTTTTCCGTTCAAACTCTTCCTGTACAGGTGCGTTGAGTGTAGTTGTCATGACTTTGAAGGAACTCACTCTATTATTTTCATTTCTTGTAGTATACTGTCTTTTCTCCTGGCGTTACTAACGCACTGTGCCCAGAATGG
>Ga0307518_10000587_pt1 | contig 27756 bp, 15 predicted proteins | sample 25_EM_MG_FD_203889 | JGI IMG/M metagenome (GOLD analysis project Ga0307518, IMG submission 203889) | Populus trichocarpa ectomycorrhiza microbial communities from riparian zone in the Pacific Northwest, United States - 25_EM | ecosystem: Host-associated > Plants > Roots > Unclassified | place... | reverse complement strand
TAATATTTTCCTGCCCTATATGTGATATTCATATAATGTATTTTCTCGTTATGAATAGTTTGTACACAATGCATATAATTTTCTTCGCATTCATTACACGAACAATCAGTTAATTAAAAAAGATAAGAGAGCGACCCTTACAACAATTCTCATATTTCATCTATTATCCCGCCCTGAAAACAATTTATTTTTGAAATTATATTATCCTGCCCCAAAAGCAATCCTTTCTTGAAATTCTATTATCCTGCCCTGGAGGCAATCCATTCTTAGGATTCTAATATCCCGTCATAAAGGCATAATTCATTTGATATCATTCCCTATCCTGAAGGCATAATTCATTCTTTCGTTCTAGAAACACAATCCAATCATTCTCATTCCATTTCATGACTATAACATGACATAAAAATCTCAAAATTATAAATAAAGTTGTACTAAATTTAAAAGGATAAGGTGTCGAGCACTTACCTAGTCCTCTTATCAAATATGCTTCTATAAAAGAATATATATATATATATATATATATATATATATATATATATATATATGACTCCGCATTTCATGTCTTTAAAATTTCATTGGTTCTTAACATCTCATAACTATCAATTTTCCTCATTAACATTACTCACCCAACATTTTTTTGCCACTTCATTTTAGTTATTTTTCACAATCCTTACCATGCCATTATTTTGTTCTTATATAAGGTACCACACATTTATTGATTTTTCTTTATACCAAGCCTTTTTCCATTATTTTTTCCCCAAACTTCTCTAATTACAAAAAAATAGCAACACTAACTAAATTTTCTTCTTTTTTTTTGTTCATTCAACCAACATTCACAATTTATTTTAACTATTATTCCCAATCATGAATGATAATACAACATACAAACTTAATTAGTCAAATCATATACAATAGAGAACCTTTTCTCCCTAACTGGGGTCGGCGCTAACCTTAGCAAATTTCCTATTTTCTTCCTTCATTCTGTTTCATTTTTTATATCTCATTCATTTTTTCAAAATCAAACCCATATGTCTATTTGGTTGTTAATATAATTACATAACAAGGTTCTTTCTAACTTCCATAATTAACATCTTCCATCATATGTTACAAATACCCAACTCATTTAACTAAAAACTCATTATATCATAATTTTTCATTAATACACATGACATAACTTCACAAGTTTAAACCAATTTCTTCTCCTCCTCCTCCTACCCCAAATTTGGCCAGCCCTAAATGCTAAGGTTTTTTTTTTTTGTTATTTTATAATCATGTCTAGTTTACATCTCTCCTAAGCCAACTTAACCCATTTACTTAAAAACACCAATTTTTTCCCATCATTTTTCAAGAATACTAGAATCAACATATTTGAGGGCTCTTCATTTATTTCTTATAAAACTATTAGAACTATGAAATAAATAGTAGAGGACATCTTACCAAGCAAGTTTGAGTTCAATTTGTGGTTTTATTAGCAAACTCTTATTCTTCTCCTTCTTTTTCCTTCACACTTCTAGCTTCTCTCTCTTCCTCTCTACTCTTAAAACCATCCCTCACCGTCTCTATATTCCTTTGTGTTTGCTTCTCCTTCGTTGATTACACAAAATTTTTTTCCTCAATCTCACCATTTAAAAGGACATGAATATGGTTTTGGAGAAGAAATTAACATGTGAAGAACCTCTCTCTCTTTATTATGCTGGTTGTCGGCCTTAAGAGAAAGAAATGAATGAGGTTTTAGTCTATTTACCATAATGCCATTACTCACTTTCTTATTTGTTGTTTGGATGTAATTTACCTAGCCATCAATACTTGTTTCTACTATTTTATGCCTAAACTCTTTGATATTGCTAGTCTAATTCTCAATGGTAATTTAATTTATTATTTTTCTTTCAATAGTCATGTCTCTTACTAAAAAATAATCAATGTCATCTATCCATTATTTTTACCTAATTTTCATTATCTAACATAATTTTATGATTGGATTCATTAATCCAAATTGTGTTTTACCTACATATATAGATTCCTTAATCTCATTCTTCCACTTAGCTTACACTTTGATCATCTTTATGGATTTATTTAGCCTATTTGTAATAGTTTTTTCTTTTTAATTATCATTTCATGATTGAAAATTACCATATCTAGCACTAGTTTATCAATTTTAAGCCAGGGATTACGTAGTTGATCGAGGTTACAACTATTTTTTTATATCTTTTTTACACAGTTAAATTACTAGAATACCCTTAAAAGCGAAACAACACTTAACTTAGGTCTAGGTTTTTTTTTGTTTTTAATTTCACTCTTAAAGTTTGACTTCAATGGCTTATTCGTAATCTTATAGGGAATTTGGTCTTTTAATTAATATCAATAATAATTAAAAAAAACTATATTTTTATTTCATTCTTCAATATTGGATTGGTTGGGAAGTAGACTTCATTAGTGATTTTTTTTCTTGCTTCGTATAGGGTTATCACAGTCTCAAACAAACATCTATTTTGGGGTTGATCCTTCAAATTATGAGTATTTATTTTTTATCATATAATTAAATATTTTTTTAAAAACCATGTTATTAAACTCAATTGAGTTCATGAATCGAGTTGCGGCATGACTGAGGTTATCTAATATGTCGTTGTCTCAATACTTAAAAAAATATTTTCATCTTGCAGTTTTTTATAAGCTTAGTCATACTTTTACCATTCATCAGGTTTCCTTTGAACCCATGAAATCAACTGATTCATATCAGGTAACACTGATGTAGTTTAATTGAAAACTCACGCTAGGCAAGGAGCCAAGTTAAGAAGTTTCAATATTTACCCGCTTGCATGAGTTTAATGATATTTCTAAAGAATTCCCCACACTCTTAATATTCCTTTTTAGGTTTAAAGAAAGTTGGTCTGCATAAGACAATGAACTAGTTTTTATCTTATGACACGTCATTTGAATATAAAATGTTTCATTTTGATCATTGAAAAAATCTTGATTAACTTATATTTAATAATTGATATTTTGGAAAAACACATTAGAAACATAATTTTAAAAATAAAGCATGTAAACAAAACGTATACACACATATTGATTGATGTATTACTAACAAATCTTCTTTACATCATATCTTTTCTTTTGCTTAACTATATATTCACAATCACCTCTATTATGCTTCCATCCTCCCATAGTACACTTTCTTCTTGAACAATGCATTAGGGGTGAGCAAAAAAACCGAACAACCGAGAAAATCGAGAAAACCGAAAAAAAATAACCAAAAAAACCGAATCGAAAAAAAAAACCGAATTAACCAATTAAAAAATTACAAAAAAATTCCAGTTCGGTTCGGTTTCGGTTTCTAAAGTCTAAAACCGATTAAACCGAACCGAACCGAACGTGTTCAACCAAGCCAGCACTTAAAAAAAAATGGGTATAAATAGCATGTTTTCCTAACCCTAAACCTAAATTAACTTTCCTCTAAAAACAAACCTAGCCGCCCCCTCCCTTACTCTCTGCATCTCTGCATCTCTTCATCTCTCTTTTCCATTTGCTCCCTGCATCTTTACTTTTTGATTCTCCTTCATGCTCCTTTATTTGTTAAGCTCTGCTCCATGCTCCATGCTCCATGCTCCTCCTATTTGAAAGGCACGCCACCATCTTCACTTTTGCAATTTTACCTTTAATTGTTTTATTCCTCCTATAGGAGACATGTCCCTCTTTATTTTTGCTTTTAATTTTTTTATCCTTCTTCTTTCTATTTCTTACATAATCCTGTAATTATTGTATAATTTTTCATGCACATGTAACCAAAGAAGATTATCATGTTGAACCAATAAAAGGCTTTTCTGTGCTCTCCTTGATATTGGTATTGTGAGAACAAAAATTCAAAATCAAGTTTGGCACTCGATGGTGATGAACAGATGAGGATCTATGTAAACTATCTTTTGATCTTCCCTTTGTTTTTTTTTCTAGTCAAATGACCTCTGTTCTTTCCTCTTGTTCGTCATACATGCCCAACCATTTTAAGAAAAAGCCATGTTGAGAAAGCACAGATCTGTGAAAATAAGCACAGATCTGTGAAATTAAGAACAAGACGAAGATAGAATTCCTGAAAAAATATGGTCAGTGAAAAAACTCAGAATAAAAACTCAATTGAAATAATTTCGGTTTAAATTGGTTTGGAAGGGAAAAAAACCGAACCGAATATGGTCGGTTCGAACCGGTTTTCGGTTCGGTTCGGTTCAAAAACTTGAAAAAAAATAATTTCGGTTTGGTTAATTATTTTGGTCCAAAACCAGACCGAACCGGAAATGCTCACCCCTACAATGCATCCATCATTCTACATAAATCCAAACTTGTTCGATAAATTCATTTTTTATATCAAATTTTAATAAAAGTTTTGAGCATAAACCAAATATTAATAACTACTTTATAACCAACAAATTTCTATACATTTTTTCTTTCTTTTACATCCTCCATCCATTCTAGAAGCATAACCTTCATGATCACCCTCTTAGTCATCATCAACATGATAGATTAATAAGTTCACAATGGATTGTTTGTTGCAATTGAATGATAGTCATTAACAATAAATATTGCCCTTTTCCATATGGCAAATGCTGGCTATAGTTCCTTGCTCTCATGGGTTGGCTTTTTTTAATATGTTTCTTCTTAGGGAGATCATGCAATTGTTAGTTTAATATGCCATGTATTCAATCAATTGGTTACACGTGACATTATTATATTCATGTAAATACATATTTATTATTATTAAAGGTTTAATTAATCTTTAATATTCATATAATATTATATTAACAAATCTAATATTTAATTTATGAATCTAGTAAAGATAAAATTCATGAGACAAAAATGCTTTACAAAGAAAATTATAAAGTTGTTATAATTATAAGATTCTTATTGCATCAAAGCATTGTTTCTAAAATGTCTCTAGTTGATGTTCTCTTAAATATTGAATATTTATTAGAGCTATAAAAGGCTAATACATATTATGTTAAGGACTTGGTTGAGTTAATTTTAAAAATTATCCTGAATTAATATATAGATATTATTCATGTGCCCTATTACGTGGACAGATGGTAACATTAGAACTAACAACGCGAGTTCCAAGGATCACCAAACCTTTAAGCTCATCTTCACACACTCATATGCTGACTTTTGAACTCCTCACAAGCGCGGTCATAAATGAACCTATAAATACACTCAAACAACAAAATGACAACTCAATTAAAGAAATAAACATCATATCTTTGGCATACAAGCCCAATCACGCATAAACCTAGACGTGAAAAATAATGAACAAAGTCTTTATATGGTTACACTATAAAGATTTCAAGGGCAACCAATGGATCCATGATATATGCCTAAAACACCAGGCTAAGATACAGAGCATAAGGCATTTTTTATACCTAAAAAATAAAGCATGAGGTATGGTCTGAGCCTAAAAGATAATATGTTAAGGTGTAGATCTAAGTCCACATACCATATTTTGGCTCGATTACACTGCATGGACAAAAGCTTTATTGGATCCAGGTAGGGTAACATGACTTTCAATGAGCTTGGTTAAGAAGGCATAACTTTTAAGAAGCCTAATTAACCCAACTAGCCTATAAACCATTAAACTCCATAATAGGTTTGAGATCTCCTCCAAGCTAATAAGGTCATGCATCCAAGTACACTAATCCTAAGGACATCCAAGGGTGAATGTAATATGCCCAACCTAAAATATATTCACTACCTTTTATATAATTGGTACTCATCATTTAATGCTTCTAATTTTTTTTTTTATCATAACCAGACCCACAAAACAGTGTTAGGCATGCTTGTCCCAATAAATAGCTAACATGACAAAGTCTTTTCTTCTCAACAATGCACCATCAATAATTAGACTCTATAAACCCAAATGATTGATGTTAAATCAAGTATCATAATCTTTTTCCCTTTTCTATCCTTATCTCCTAGCAAGTTGGTGTGGTTCTATTCAACATTTTCTACAACACCTGAACAACTTTTAAGGCTTCATTTATCCTACAGTCTTTCTACCTTAAGCAATAGAGAGTCTTTAATACCTAATATGAGACTTGTTTTACATGTGCTCGTGATTTCTAGCTAGCTATCACCAAGTACAATAGCTTATTTACATTATCTCAACACATTACTAGTTCTAAAAATATGTTGATTTTTTAGATTTTTTTTAAACATCGTCTTTTTTCCTTTCCTTGCTCCTTATCCCTGTTGTATTTTTTTGTTTACCTTTGTTATCATGGTGGTTTTGACACTTGTAAGGCATTAGGGTTCCTATTTCTCCTAGTACTATTTCCCTCAAGGTTTCCAGCCCTAGGGTTGATTCATTGGTTAATTGGTGTTGTAGACTAACAGCTAATAAGTAATACCAAGGTTGTCAAAAACATTTTTTTGACATGAAACAAAATATGCAATGTAAACTTAGATCGTAAAATATGATTATAAAATCATAAAATCATAAGTGAAATTCTTTAACTAATTATATAAACAATTTTAGCCAAGAAAATAACAGTATAACACAATTAAGACAAAAGTGAAATAAACAATACAAAAATTCAAACACCTTAAAATATATAGTTTAAATACCAATTTTTCTTATTTCACATTACAAACACCAAGTCATTCATTTTTTTGGGTGTCAAAAGGAAAAAAAGAGACATAAAAGTTAATAAAAAAGAAGAGCCGCCCAACTGTATATTCATACAAACATGAAAAGTTTTACATAAAGTTCTTACCAACTTTAAAGTTTTTTGGTGAATGAATCACAAATCGTTTTGATTTGTGACTTGTTAGCCTTATGGCTATGATAATGATTAATTATATGTTTTGATGATAATATAAACATTGAATATAATAAAACATTGTTTTGATATAGTTTTGATATATGCATATCACATTATTAATATCATAATGTATTCCATGTTTAAATGATTTAAATAAGGATATGTTAATATTCCATGTATATTTATATATATATATACATGTTACACACACCCTTGCAATGATATAGATAGGTTTACAACATTCAATAAATCATCAAACAAGTAAGGAAAGGATTTGTGAAGGTCAAGATAAAAAATTATATAGAAATTACGATATCGACTTTACTAATAAAACATTTGTAACAAGATTTTTCCAAATGGCACTAGACTTGTAATACTCACACAACCTAAAAAAAACCCATAAAAACCAAAGAAAACCAAGAAAAGACCAAAACATAAAAAATGGGACAAAATCTGGATAATAGCCAAAACGGTCTCATCGTTTTGAAAACGGTAAGGTAGTAGCCAAAATGGTCAAACAGTTTCTCAAATTGGTCTAGCTATTTCTCAAAATGGCTAGTACATTTTTGGAAAATTTCCAAAAACTCTTGGGGTTCTTCATAACAGTCTAACCGATTTTTCCAACGGGTAGAAAACTGTGTCTAACAGCTAGTTTCTTTTAGAAGCTTATAAATAGCCTTTTACTTGCCAAAAACAAGTGTGGAACTCCTAAGAAAAAAATTTAATACTCCCTCTCAAAAACAATATATAACACTATTGTTTCACTTGTAATCATCCAAAAACAAGGTTAGGTGTGAATTGATAAAATCATTCTAAAAAGCTTAATTGTTATTTCAATCAACTCTAGTAGAAAAGTATATTGTTGAAAGTGTAAGTGACACTCTAAATACTTGGTAAAGTCTTCTTGAGTCAAAATTATGAGTGGTTTAATACTTATTCTTCAACAAGTATTGGTGAAAGATTTTCTAGTTTTTAACCCGTATACATATTAGGGATAATAGTTCGATCCTAACCTGTAAAAGGATTGGGTTTGATATTGCACCCATAAAAGATCATGTAATGGTTTGGTCTCGCTCGTTAAGAAAACCGGTGTGTGATAGTGAAACTCTTGAATGGAAGTTCAAGAAGAGTAGGCGGTTTACCGAACCTATATAAATTTTGGTGCAATCTCTCCAAACTCTCACTCTTTAATTATCGTATTTATATTGTTTATTGCTTCCATATTTGGTTGAATGTTTAGAATTGAATGTTATGAGATAAAAAGTTTTTAATTTATAGTTTTATCTTGCATACCTAATTCACCTCCTCTTAGGTGTTTGCGTTGCCTTAATCCTATAACAACATGACCAACCCCAAAACAATACATCAAATAGTTTAGATTGATGACACAACAAAAAGTAATTGAAATAGCATTTTGTCTTATTACTTTCAATTCCAACTTCAATTTCAAATACTAACAAAAACAATAACAAGAACAATCAATCTAATCAAATACCCTTCAATTTCAAATACCAACACAAACAATAACAAGAACAATCAATCTAATCAAATACTCTTCATTTTAAACCTCTACCTCTATGTCCAAATTCTTGTATTCAAGCAAGAGTTGAATTCTCACTAGGAGATGTCAACACAATGTCTTTAAGGGCTAATCTCAGCTCTTTACTACAGAATTGGTTAAATTACAAAGTGTCTATGTTATCTTTCTTTACCTCCACCACAAAAAATGATGGTGTGACAACAAAAATATTAGTTCCAATAGCTAATTTCTCTTTCCTACCACTTTCTTGCCCTTGCAATCTTACTTTAGAATCGCTCTTCTGGTAATTGAAATCATATTTCTTTCCCACCTCCTCAAGTCTTGAAATGAAACTACTTGTTGGCCTTGTTACGACAAATCCCAGCTCCTCTTTTTCCACTACCAGAAATTCACCTAAAACTAATGAAATTACCTATGGAATAATTTTGTCGGTAAATTACGGTGATAATTACCGACGGCCATTCTGTCTGTAATTCCATCGGTATATACTGACTGAATTACAAACAGAATATATAAAATTAAAAAAAAAGCGGTTCGATGACGTGGAAGTTTTTGCGAGCGATTTTACCGACGAACTTACCGAGGGATTTAAAACGGGATCACCGTACAGTGATGTGACCAATTCACCATTAGAATTACCGATGGAATCTCTGACAGAAGGAGTCTGTCAGTGATTCCAACGGTAAAAGTTAATATATCACCACTCTGTCGACCCTCTGCTCCCCTATTTCTCCTTCTTCTTCCCCATCCCAACTCTCCCCTCCCAAACTACAAACAACCACCCCCTCTAAAAATATTCCCCTCTTCTCAACACAAGTCATATTTTATTAAGTTTTGTGGTCACAACATTTGTGTTCTGATTTATTATTTTTTATAAGCAAATCTATCTTTTTTTAATTTTAACATTTAAATGTCAACTTTATTGTTTTTTTAGTATATGTATTTTGTTAGTGTATGTACATGTATTATTGTTATTTCTCAAACAAACTTGTAGTATAAATGTATAATTTTGTTAGATTTTGTAAAATTGTATTTGTTTGTAAATTGTTGAAACTTTGTAGTGAATTTGAAGTTGACTACTATGGTAAATTCAAAAAGGTCATCGAAATGCAATATCATAGCGAGTAGAATAGAGAGTTTTTATTCAAATGCTATTGGTATGACATCACTGACAAAGGAATCAGAGTATCCTCACTATGGTCTGGTCGAAATCAACTCAAAAGCTAGACTCCGCAATGTAAACGATGTCTTTATTTTTGCAAAGCAATGTCAATACACCCCTTCATTTAGAAAGGACCGATCAAGAGTTGATTGGTTATCCGTTTTAAAACAAAACCCAAGGGTCGTGTCAAGGTTGTTTAGGATGAGAACGAAGACACAAGTGTGCGAGATGAAGTCTTTTAAGTTAGTGAGTTGGTTGAACCATATCGAATTGCTCCTTTGATTGACTTGTTGATGTTGACCCAGAGGAGTTGAATGTTGTTCTGAGCTTTAGCGGACAAGCAAATATCGATGAAGATGATGATGATGATATCCATATTGAAGATTGTGATGGAGCTAATGACGATTCAATTGACGATGAAGAAGAAGAAAATCCTGACTAACTATCAGAATTAAGGAAAGTGTAAAGCATTTTTTTATAATGTAATATTATGGATGATATTTTGTAACATGAAATACTTATTTTATAATTGTTAAATGTTGTTATTGTTTTGTGCAGGCAGTTTGTAACTTAAGTGTTTGTAGGAGGATAACTAGGCAATACAAACATAATCTTTCATGTACAGTGCATGATCATCGACGTCTCTACAGACAGAAACTGCCAGTTGGTATTTTACCGAGAGTTGCAAAATATTTACTGGAAATGCCACAATCATCGACGTTTATACCGACGGATACTATATATGTCGGCATTTTATAAAGAGTTGAAAAATATTTATTGAAAATGCCACAATCACTGATGTCTCTACAGACGGATACAGTTCGTCGGTATTTTACTGAGAGTTGCAAAATATTTACTGCAAATGCCAAAATCATCGACGTTTATACCGACGGAGATAGTCCGTCGACATTTGTTGTTGTAGTTCACAATTACCGACAGACTCACCGATGGATTGTGCGAATTCCAAAGGGCGGGTATTAATGCATCTATGACCGCGTGTAATTGCCGACGGACTTACCGATGGACTGCGAAAAATTTGAAGGGTCATTTAAAAATTTTAGTGTGAAATTCAAAATTTACCGACAGACTTTTGAAAATTCACCGACGGAATAATTAAAAATAATATTATTTAAATAGTCCGTCGGTAAAACCGCGATATAAATCCTACTGACCGCCCATTCAGTTCATTTTTCCTCTGCTTTCTTTGAGAGTTCTCTTGTTTTCGTTTTTTCTCTCTCATTTGCTTCACAACTTTTGTTTTCTTGCTTGTAATCTCTAGTTCAATCTTTAGCAAATTAAAAGGTATGTATTTCCATTTAACATGCTTAATGATTTTATTTTTTATATTTTTTCTTTGTTTTAGTTATTGTTATTGTTGTTGTGTTTTTTGTTTTGGTGTATTTTTATAATGTAGATAAAGTCTTGAAATAAACACATTATTAAGGTAAGCATTTTTCATTCCTAAAGTCTATAGTTTTTTTTTTAAATTTGTTCAATATATTTTATTGTTTGTATTGCCATAATAATTGAATACTTTGTTGAATTTTAATTCTTATTGTTGAATTTTAATTCTTATTGTTGAATTTACCTTGTAATTAGTAATTGAATATATAAGAATAAATGTAATTATTTTATCTCAATTTTACTCTATTATTGCATGATATGTGTTTAATTATTTCCATTGATTTTAATTGTTATTTGTATAGATGTTAGGTTATATATATAAGATTTTTGAATGGGGTCAATTGATTGTGGCTATTGTCAATATTTACAGGTTTGAAAACTTTGGGTAGTCTCCAGTATAGGGGAGGTGCTGCCGAATTGTTTTTTAATAATAAAATTTAATTATGTAATTTTTCGTATAAAATTATACAGATGTGTAGAACGAAATCAACAGCTCGTCGCTCACTTATGGTCACATCTAGTTCTTCTAGCAGTGAGGATGACATGTCTTTAGGTGCCAATCAAGAAGAGGCACCTACGCCGAATCGCGATGCTGCCTCTTTCAGCGCGGTTTCACAGCGTAGAGGCGGTGTGCCTTCATAGCGGAATCAATTTACCTGCAAGTACAAAGCACATTGGAAGGACAACCTTTCAATGTAAATTTGTTTCGGTTTGGTTTTAGTTTTTTTTTTTAATTATAACATAATTTATGAACAACTAATCAATATTTCATTAATTTAATTTATTTTCAGATTCACAAACATTGAGGTCGCCCGAGTAATATCATCGGCGTTCAAATCGTTGATGGATATTCTATTATTTCAATTGAGTTAGGTTTCCAGACATCCTGAATGGAGACCTTATATCGATGCATGGTTTCGAAGATTTCAGGTTGATGTTAATTTCTAATTTCCAGGTTATTTTTAATAAATTATTATTATAATTGTAAATAAATTATTATTATTATTTTAAATAAATTATTTATACACAGCACAAAATCGAGTGGGACAACGCGCATGACAATGTTGCGAGGAGGGTGTGGGAAAATCACGCGGCAACTAAGTAACATCGAAAACAATACAATATTTTTTTTTAAAAAAAATTATGTTTTAAAATCTAATTTGTTACTATGGAAGTAGGTTGCGTGATTTTTCGTATGAAGCACAAAAAAGCCAAAAAAATACGCGAGAGATAACAGTCTACAAGGTTGGAAAGATGTGGCGGTTTGGAGGGATTTCAAACCGCCAAACATCCCAGGGGATATATGGCCGCAATATATTGAGCACGTGATGTCTGAGCGGTTCACATGACGCTCACAGTCTGGTGCTGACAACTAGTACCGACAAATTCATAGTTCGGTGACCACACACACCGGTGGCTCCATTCTGTTTGCTGCACATGTGAAACAGGTGGTAAAATTAATTTAAATGAAATATATCGTTAATTAATTTGTTGTTACTTAATTATTATTTTTTCTTACAGGCTACGTCTCTTAGACGTGAATCTAGCCCAATGGAGCTATTTCTAGAGACGCACATGCGGAGTGAAGACCGCTAAAAGGGGATGCAACAGTTCGTTGACAACCGCGCTCAACACTTCGTTGTATGTTCGTTCAATCATTTTATTTCGTAAGTTATTATTTTTCTTGAATTGAAATGATGATTTTTTTTTTTCATTTTGAGGAGACCAATAATAGCCAGTTGAGGGAGAGATATGACGACGATCCTTCGATCCATCCGGATTTGTGGATGGAGGTAGGATCGTCTGGTGGACCCGATAAAAATTGGATGTAAGGGCTCTTCAACACTACAGTCGAGAACTTGCGAGTGGCCCGTAGTGTCTCAACCATTAAGAGCTCTCAATCAGTATCAAGCACCCAATCAAAGGAGTTCTTGGCCTTGCAACAACATATGATTCATCTCACCAAAAAATACGAGTTACTCTCGACGAATTATGAACAACTCTGCCAAATGGTCATGAAAAATACATCAGAAATGGATGATACATGTGCGCCTCCTTTTTGGCTGTTTGGTCCCAGGAACGACCAACCTCCACCTCCACCTCCTCCTCCTCCTCCTCCTCCAGCTTCGCCATTATTCTAGTTTAATTTTTTTTTGGAAACACATTAAATTTGTAATGAATATTTGGATGAATATTATTTAACTTTATTTTTATATTTTTTATGTTTAATACAATTTTATTTGCATAATTGGTTTTTTACTATTAATTTATATAATTTTATATTATTTATTCTAAATAATTTTAAAAAAACATTTTAAAAAACATCACCGACGGATGTCCAGACGGAATTTTTCTGTTGGTATTTCACAAAGAGTTGAAAAATATTCACCGGAAATGCCACAATCACCAACGTCTTCACAGATGAAAACATTTCGTTGGTATTTTACCGAGAGTTGAAAAATATTTACTGCAAATGCCATAATCACCGATATTTATACAGACGGATACATGTCGTCGGCATTTCACCGGAAAAATATATACTTCATATGCCACTATCATCGACAGAATATTTCTATCGGTATATTTCCAGCGGGAATTTTTTTTACCAACAGAATGTGGAATTTCCGACGAACGCTATGCCGATAGACGCTTTCCATCGGGGATTTAGTCCGTAAAAAATTTACCAATGAAGTGGCAATCTTACACCAACGGATTTGGTTCGTCGGTAAAACTGCTAAAATTTAATCCGTTGATAAAACTGTTAAATATTGTAGATTTCCTCCCCTTTCCTCTTCTAAAAAATCACAAGTTGACGGTCTTTGGCATTGATTTATTGAACCAAGTTAAGTCCTTGACCTTGGGTATCGTGATTCAAGTACTTGGATTTGGATCAAGAAGCTTGGTAATCAGTCGGTGAGCTTCAGAGAACTCAATTAGAGAGAGATTGATATAAGGTGGTTGAGAGAGAGAAAGGTGTGGGCTAGGGTTTTTTTTTGTTTAATTTGGGAGAAAGGGGAGTTAATTAAGGTAATATTTATACTCTATCAAAACTTATGAAATCAATGCAAAATCATGAGTTTGCACAAGTTTACTAAACTTGCTCAAGTCAAGTCTGATTTTTCCGGTTTCGTTGTGGGAAAAAAAAGAGTTTTGACGGGGACAATTCCTGAAGAACCATTGCATATCAAGTCGTGCTTTAGAAGTGGGCAGCCTTAAAATATCAAGAGAAAATCCCATGGACCCCAGTGGTTTTGACCAACAACGCCACCCCTTAGCTCAGCTTTTCTCTGATCTCTTTTACCCCAAGAGTTTCATTGGAGAAACAGAGAGAATGCAGAAATGCCATGTTGGTGGCTTTGAAGATCTGCTGTTTTCAGTCTTCAGGGAATTTGAAAGAGATTTTGTGTGTTAGGTCACTTCCTTATACGTGGTCAGATAGTGATTTATGCCAACGCAAAGGCACATAAAAGTATCAAAATGAATGATTCTACAGCCTCCTCGCTAAAAAATCACCGTATAAGATTCCCCAAAACGGGCATAAAAGTAGTTCACCCTTCATGGTGTCTTGGGTATCCTTGTGCCAACGATCTGATATGGAAAAAAATACTTTCCGCGGTTGTAGCATCCAATATTGTCTTCTTGCCTTGATAATTTTAGGTTGAGTTCTAGATTTCACTTAATTTTGAAAATAGGAACACTTTAAGAGGCGAAGTGATATACTTGTAGCAATGTGGCTGTGTGTTCGTGACAATCAAAAGAGTCCAACTCCAAGGCGATACAAGTCGATTCACAACACATGAGGTGTGCCAGACTGTTTGAAGTGACTATGAGGACCCACACACGTGCACCTTATCTACACTGTTGGAGTACATATAGACTTGATTTGGACGAGCCCTGATCGAGATTTGATTCTTATTCCGCAACCTTACAATACGCATGCATACAACAAAGGTTAATTTATACTTGATATTAATTAAGGTCCCTATGGCTATGGCTGTATTGTTGCTGTCTTGTAGATGATGTTGTTTTCTCTGTTCATCTCTGCTTCACGTAACAATCATCGCATTAAGCTTGTCAAAGCTGGCAAGTTCTACTTATCCAACGTTGGGATTTATATGTTTTCATTGTTGATCATTATAACAGTGATAGGCTCGTCTATCCTTTCTCCTGTGGATTGAATTAACTCAGATTCTCAGAGCTTCTGTCTTCTTTTACTTCAAAATCACAGAAAACGTGATTTGTATATTTATATTGCAGTGGCCTAATCTTATATTTTCTGAATTTACTAGTAAAACATATCAATGCAAAGGAATTAAAGATTAACTAAAACGTGTTGCGATGTTTCTTTATAAGATAGTGCTTCAGATTTGTACATAGAAGCTACGGTTGCCTCCCATTGATTTGAATTTTGAAGGGAAAAGGAAAAAAGAAAAGGAGCACTACTGATCTCCGCGACCACCCCATGAAGATTAGGGTCCCCACTGATCTAGGAAAGTCCCAGTTGCTGGTCAAAAGCAGTTCTTTGTAGATAGCCAGATTCAATGATCTTGGAGAAAGAAAAGAAGAAGAAAAATAATTCAAACATTCCATGACAGTGACCAGACAGTCCTTGTCTTGGAAAGTTCTTAACAAAATTTGAAGGTCCCCCCTTAAGCACTGATCATGTGTAATAACCCCACCCCTCACTTGCCACTTGATGATCTGACCAGATATATCTTTTGGTCAAGAACTAACCTCCAACTGGTAGTTTTGAGTGCATTTTCGATCGAATGACAGTTCCCATATCCAATTATTTGCTTTCTTGTTTGTGCAGTGCAGTGCAGTACTCCCTCTTTCACTTTCTCTCACCATACCATCACTTTTGCAGAAGTAGTTGATTTTCCACGGATTTGTTTTGGGTTAGGTCTGGGAAGTGGGACATTTGCTTTTGAGTTGCATGGCTTTAGTAGATGTCGAGTAGTTATCAATATTGATTGCTTTTTGGAGCTTTTTTCTCCATGTCGTGACCGTCTTCTATTTGTCAGATTCAAAGTCACTTTAGCCTTGATGGTCGTTATAAGCCCACTAAGTCCACAGGCCTGTACTCTTTTCACGATACATGTGACCCACAAAACAGCAAGGCCTTCACTTGGGCAGCGACATCGCCCAGAAATCCACACAATCACATGGCGCTACTTGCTTGTGTTTTCAGTCTCCCTCGCTTTCTTGCTGTTGCCAATAATTTGTGTTCCATTCAGCTGCTCCAAACAATCACTAAGTGGATGATGAATTTCCAAATCGTTTTGTTCATTTCATTTGTCCTCGAGGAAGCGTACAAACAGACCACATCGGATTATGCATACTTCCAAGTTTAGCTGTGTGAAAGCACCGTGGGAACATCAAATGATAGAATTGATTAAGAACGTAATGAAATTAAGCCCTTCCATGCACAGTTGGGTCCATGAACATAGTCATTCCAGACTTTGCGGCCGATGCTTGCAGCTGTCTATTGTACCACAACACCTTGTAATGGTCCTCGCCATACGGTGCTATTGACAATTCAAGGATCATCCAAAAGCACATCAAGCTTGTTCAGTAAACAGACGACTACTACTTCTACCGCTGAAAAGAAATAGACCTAACCAACCATGCAATTTGTGCAAGAGTGATCTTGTGATCTTGCTAAGTTACGTCTTCACATCACTAGCCATTCTCTATGGCACTTTTCATTTGGTCTTTGTGGACCAAATCTTTATCAACATCTCACCCTAACCATCCTTTGAAAATGACTTGGATATATAATTGCTTGGAAGAAAAGCACATGCGCCATTTCTTTTTGATATTTTGGTACAATTAGTGGGGGCTATATTTATCTCAATTGATAGTGTACTGCCTATCATAGCTTTCGTTAGCACTTGAGTCGATGAGAATAATCACAACTTGAAAGTTCTTAAACGTCTACATAATATTCTAACTGCATTTATTCTTGACATTTATCGGTATTTTAATTATCGATAAAATTACTAATTGAAATTCTCATCGAGGATTTTATATCTATTGACAATTTTGTCGGTAACTTATTATACTAAAAGGTAACGGACTTTTCACGTCAAAAAATAACGACGTGCTTTTATGTCCTTTAAAAAATCCATCAGTAATTATTAAACTAACAAATTATTATGTCGGTGATACCATTGACCATGAGCTGAATATAACTGACGGCATCATCGATGAAACTACTAATATAGTGTCCATCAAGGATTCCATCAGCAAGTCCAGAAACTAAAAAAAAAAAATATTTTGTGACTCTCTAACAAAATTCGTTTGGGCTTTTCTGACAGACTCACCGTCAAAATTGTAAATGTTATTTTGTTGACTTAGATTAGTGAAGATCTTTTTACGGTTGGTAAAAAAATAATTTAGTTAAGATAGAAGTTTATCAAGATTAGCTAGCATTATCTTGTCCGTAATTATCTTATTAGTTTAAATTATTTAAGAGATAAATTCAGATAGAGTAAAAAAGGTTATTTGAATATAACTTTATCAGTGTTTTTGTAAAACACATGAGTAGTCTATTACCAACGTGAAAGACTAGGAAACTTGAAGATTATCCTTATCCTTATCATATAAGACATGTACATAAGAAATGTTAAGTCTAAAGAAATGTGTGATATATAGGAGAGTTTTAAAACTTAAAAGCATTAATTATATTGAAGCAAGTGTGCCAACTATCTAAGGAGTTTATACAGAGTTTCGCAACACATACTCTTGGCACACGAGGAGTGTGTAGGAAATTCTCGAGGAGAACGGTCCTTGAAGAGTTAGAGAGCTTGCAGACTCCTAGAGAGAGTTCCTGTGTGAACTGTTACAAACTGGAAGTTCCAGTTAGGATAACAACGGTTTAAAGATTGTCAGATGTACTGCGAAGCTATTATGGTAAGAGACATAACATGATTCACTGCTCATCAAGTAAGGTAGTATAGACATAAAGGGTTGTGTTCAAAGATACTTCTTTTGTAATCTTTCAAACTAGTGAAAAAATTATCTACCCGGGCGGGTTTTTTTAAGCTTGTGAAGAGTTCTACAAAATGTTTTCCCTTCATAACCAAATACCTTGTGCATTTAAGTTTTCTGCATTCTTTATTTATTTGGTTAGTGATTAGTTTTTGCAAAGTGTTATAAGATCATCTGTTAACAGGTGGTAAACATGGAAAGGTACTTTCAAAAACCTTTTATATTTGTCGGTAATTCTATGGATAGTTCAAAGAATTTTTTTTTGAGTTCATTTATTATAACCTTAATTGCATTTTTTAAAAAAATCTAAAATCACAACAACAAATTTGAACAACAAAGTTTTATAATATTAATTTAATAATTGATAAAAATATCTTAATTACAATAAAAAAAAAGTTCCTAACAAAATGGAGCTGGAGATGGAAGGGGAAGGGGATAAAAAAAATCATAAACCGAGAGGTCCAAGAGTGGAAGGATAATATGTTAAAAGGTTTACTTGTATTTGCTTCCCTTGTTTCCTACTTTGTTCTTTGTATTTTACCTTCATATCAGCCTTCATAACAAATAATCGTTCATTAACTTATTCTCAGACCATCTCTTGAATGACCGATGATGGCTGGTTGGGACCAAATTATAGGGTGCCTAAAATAAAATGAAATAAAACTACAATCCACCCTCATGTCTTGGGTTGTAATCATAAACATATCGTAAACTGGATTATTATCGGGTTCACCAGTAGCTCCAACCTCTAACCAAAACTAAGGATCTTATTTTAGATAGGTTGAAGCGTCCTATTTATGTTTCCTACGTATGTCAGTGTTATATGCTTCATTAAAAAAAATTAAAATTCCATAATCCAAGTAAAAAATCCAATTAAAAAAAGGTCAAGCCTATTATAACTTTTCAAAAATTACTTACAACAAACGTTTTGACTCAGTTGTTGATAAATTGAAAGATTTCAATTGAAAGATTTCAATTCAAAGAAAGTATAAATTTGACAAGTTACAACTTACCAAATCGCATTGTGATTTTTTCACACTTTTTTAGCCACCCCCTCGTTTTTTGCATTCCAATAAAATTTTTCTTTATAATCAATTTTGTAAACTAATTAGTTTCAAGATTTACAAAACTATATATTAACTAAAAGTATGAATTATTTATCTTCTAACCTTAAATTTTCTTAACCATACCCATCCATTCAATATGATCATGGAGTTGACTCTATTGAAACAACGGTTTTTTCATTGAATATCTCATCGTCAATTTAATCATTCAATAAGTTTCACTATTTGTAAACCTGAAAATCATTTCATCAAAGGCATTTTTATTTTATTTTTATTTTTATTTTCATTAATGAACAAAATTAAATAACTTAATACAAATCTTTAATAACAATAAAAAAAAATGACTTACATGTTGAGGTCAGCCTTCCATTCAATAATAATCTTGACATACATAAAGTCTTTGAAAGATGAGATTCTAACTCTATGATTTGTATTGGATGAGCCTTGGTCGATAACAGGCTCAATAGATTTCTCTTTATGATTGACACCTAAATACACAGTAGCTTTACTGACACTAATGCCTGATGAAGTAGTAACGCTCTTTTTAAACTTGGAAGCTTTTCTACCATCTTGACAATATAACTAACCAATTCAACAAGAGTATAAATCATGGATATCCATCATATGAGAGATTTATTTTTATTAAAGTAATAAAATTTTTAATTTTAATAAAATTTTGGCAGAGTTTCTCTTGCACAGGGACTTTACCTAAAATTTCATCATGCTTTAAATTACTTGTAAATAGCAACAAAAATCCAAACACAACAACTCATACAATCCAACATCAAATGTTGCCTCAAGCATACCACTGAAACCACAATCATCAACTATTTATCATCCACAGCATGTTTACACCATTTAACAAAACTAAAAAATTAAATAAAGACATGTTTCTAAAGCATAAAATTCAAACAAGTCGTCAAATACTAGATCAATACCATATTATTTTTATTGGGGATGTTAAAAAACATTATGCTAATAATAATTTTAATGTCTTTAATAAATTGAAAATAATTATCTTATTTTGATTATTTTTAAGAGATTGAAGTTGTGTTCATCTATCCAAATCATTTAATTCATGCAAGGCACTATTACTATATGTTTTTGGCAAGAAATCATGTGTGGTACCTTAATCTTCAAATGGTATTGGTATGATACCGATAAAGAAATTAGAGTAAATCCTTATAATGGTAAACCAATGTATCTTACGAACTTTGATATCACAATTAAATAACATTTTATAACTTGCTATAATAATCAACTTCAAATTTATTGAAAGTTGAATCCTTTACGCAGAGCTCACTATTATATGTCTTTCTACCCTCTCTATACTCTTCAGTATGAAAGACATTCATTAACGAAAAATCTATTAATGAAATACTTATTATAATACTAGAGCTTTCTTTCAGGACCTAAAAATAAGAATTTGAATCTACCAGATTGCCTCTCGTGTTGAAAACCTAGTTCAAGTTAACAATTATTAACGATAAAAGAAAAAATCTAACTAAATATATTCTTAAGAGTTATGAATTATTAAATATTTACACATGTTTTAAACCACATGATAAATTATTCATCTTATAATCATAAAATTTAAGTTTCATTAGCATTTGGATTTTGGGAGAACAATAATTAATGATGTTGCCTATAAGAGAGTTATTGAATTGAGTCTATATGAGAATATAAGATAAAATGGTTTAAAACTATAAAATTGTAAAATTAACTTACCGAACAAAAAAACTCAATTCATTGTAGTTAAATAACACATAATTAAATGCTTATCTGAATTAGATGTCTATCAAATATCTCATAACTACATTATTCAATAATGGTCATCCAAGATGGCAAAATATTAATAAATCCTCACTCAAAGGTAGTTCACTAACATCATCATGTCTTGAAATACAGTTGATTCTTGTTCTTAAATAAGGCTAAAAATAATATGAGGTAAATGTTGAAATCTCTTTATTAATATAAACCTCGCATATAAAAGCTAAAATCTCTTTATTAATATAAGTCTCGCATAAAAAAGTCTCAACATGCTTTTTCTTTTTAACTTTTTTCTTAAGGTTGAACAAGTATTTGTATGCAAATAATTAGAGATGAATAACTAAATGTTCTATAAAAGGCAATGGACAATTACTTAGCATGTAAGTGGTCCCTAACCTCTCGAATAGAAACATATATTTGTATTGCACATGACCTTTGACTTTTGCCACGTATGTTAAATAAATAGGTAGATAATCCATTGAGTTGAAGAAAGAAGAAGGGAATATCATTTCAAGTTTGTAAATTGTCTTTGTGATGTTCATTTTAAGTTGCTCCATGTGTTGAGTATGCAACTTGATCGAAAAAATATTTCTAAAAAGTTATTAATCTATGTTAGTGCATCCCATATCCTTTTTTACATTAATATTTTAATAAGGAAGCTTTTAAAAAATACTTTGTTTTATCCAATTATAGGTCACACCAGAACCAGAAACATTTTGCTTTCCAAAACTAAAATCAAATATAATGCCCTCATACTATGAAATTAAATCATACAATTCTTCACCTAATAGTACTAACGGTGCAACATCCCTATTAATTTTACCTTTCAATAAGTCTTTTTTGTTGTTTTTGTATCAATGATGACTTGGTAAGAATCTCCAGTGGCAATCAAAAAAAGAAGTTTTATCATTATTAATTAAGGTAAATGCCTTATTATTTTTTATATAATATGGATAAACTAATTTTCCATTTGTAGTCTACATTAAAGTTGTTTTCATTTAAAAAAATGTATTTCCTTCCAACATCATACGTCAAAGCCCTAAATGATCATAACTGACTCAACTCATTAATCAACGGTTGAAGATAAACATTCATATCCCTACCTAGACTATAACAATAAGGTATGATCGTAGATAAGAACATGAATTCCAGCCTTATACACATCCCCGAGGCAAGTTGTAAATTGTTAATATGATCGGCCAACAAGAATAGGATGAAACAAAGGACCCAAATGGATTGAATCCATTTGTACACAACCCAACAAACTACTTTTAGGCTTCACCAACGAAAAGGTACACCATGACTTCATCCACCTCATCATGTAAATGATGTTATGTCATGTGATTGGTAGTCTTTGAAGACATAAGTAACATTTACAGTTTAGGAGTGATTGAAAAGTATCTCAGTTTTTTATGTGCAACAAGAATCCTTCCTCTATCAGTATTGATTTCTACTGAACATGCTGACAGGTTTTACACTCGATAAAATTTATATATTTACCATAGTACAAAATGCAAAAGTTTAGACACATTTATTTTTTGGTATCTTAGACCATGAAGTCTCATTGTGGATTTTATAGCATAGAAGTTCTCTTTCATATAACATATTTTTTTTTCTCATTCAATGATGTTATCATAATTGTCCTTGCTCGATCCATAATTTGATTTGATGGTAAACACTTGTGCAATGGTAAAAAATTTGTTGTGAGTTATGCATCTATCTCATAATGGTTCAACAAGATCTTTTAAAAGTTCAAAAAACCTAGTTGTATTTACATACGTTCTTCATCTAAAGAGATGTTATATAAACCTTCACCTAAAAAACTCTGATTCATTTTCATTGCATTCATCACTATACTTATATATGGATTACTATTATCATCCGCAAACTCATGAATGTTGCAAGAACTAAAAGTCGAGCCAACCATTCTTTTTAACATAATCATAGGGTTCTTTATATGCACACACCAATACAAGTATTTTCTACAAATATTTTTTTAAACAAAAATGCATCATCATTATATCTTTACAGTGGAACTTTTTTATTTTTATACTTCACACATAAAGATCTACTTTATCCTCCACTATATTCTTCGAATTAAAAGGTATAAAATTAATAAAACCCTCAACTTTTTGAAGATATCTTGCTTATACAACCCTTTGGGTGAATCTCGATACATCAAAAAACAATCCATTACTTATAAAGCCTATATAGAATATTGATGATAATATTTATTAATAATATAACCATCAATTCAAAATCCAAATTTTTTTTGTTACAAATGAATTCACAATTCAACAACTACGTATCATATTTACACAAAACCAATGTTGCATGAAAATATAAACTCAAAAATCATATTAACAACAAATAATCGGGGTCTAACTAATAATCTATCATTTGTTCAATTTAAACCTATTCAATATAATTAAATTAATACCTTTTAATTATTATCAATTTAAAAAAAAATTATTTTTCTCCAAATTTTTCTAAATTTTCAACTTAACAATAAAATTAACAAAATGTGATTAATATTCATTAAGGCTATGTTTGTTTCCCGGAAAGTGGTTTTCGGGAAACCACTTTCCAAATTTTTTTGTGTTTGTTTGTCATTAGAAAAGTTGGTCAACGGAAAACACTTTCTAGTCAAAGGAAAATTTGGCTTGGTTTTCAGGAAAGTGTTTTCCTGAAAAATTTGGGCGGAAAACAGTTTCCGGAAGTTGTGAAAAATTTAGAAATATCATATTATTTGCTGATTATATCAAATTTGGTGCTCAAACTTTTGATTGCTATATATATATATATTTTGTTTTGAATATTTATTTTTCAATTTCATCTCTTAAAATTTAATTTTTATATTAACTTTGGTCCTCATTTTTATAATTGTTATTTGTTTTTCCCTTATCATTTTTTTATTGAAATTTTTTATCTATCAAATTTGATCCTCATTCTTTTGATTATTACTTATTTTATTTGAAATAATTTATGAAATGTTAATTATTATTATTTTAATTTCTTCATCTTTCATTTTTTTTTATTTTTTAGATTTGATCTCTATTATTTTGATTATCATTTATTTTATTTGAGATAATTTATGAAATTATTATTTTTTTTCAATTTCATTCTCATTCAATTTTTTAATTTGTAAGATTTCTTCCTCATTATTTTAATAAACTTGAGAAAAATAAAACATTAATAAGTTATTTTTCAGTTCATTTTCCATGACATAACCAAACACTGGAAAGTGTTTTCTAACTTATTTTTCATTACACTACTAAACATCAGAAAATAATTCACTTTCCCGGAATTCACTTTCCAAAAGAAAACTACTTTCCAGCAAATAAACGGGGCCTAAATAACTCATCATTTCTTTCATTATAACACACCTAAGTTACAAAATAAAACTCAATTTCATCATATTACAAACAAATTCAATTTCTCCTAAATTCTAGACAAACCTTAACATACAAATCATATATTAATACAACAAGATTCTCTAAGAAAAAGTTGTAAAACACTTAAATATATAAGAAAAATACAAATACCACAAAAAAAAATCAATAAATTAACCTAAAACATAAATGGGTTGTATGAAAAAAAAGGATAGGTTTGCTTACTTGATGGAGCGAATCTTCAGAAAACAATTTAATCAAAATAGGGATGTTGACACTACTGAGTGTTAGGCTAGCCGTATTTGTGAGGATAAGAGCTAGATTTATGACAAAATAAAAGGATGAGGGGTTGTTGTTTCTGCTATGAAATAAAGGAAGAAGAAAAAGAAAAGAGGGGTTGTTGTTGATTATAACACTTTTAAAGTTAACAACGGAATTTCGATGGAAAATGGCAATGTAATGATTCCAGCAACCATGTCATTGGAATATAATTAGTAATATGTTATATTGTTGATATAATATTTATTGATTTATTGATTATTTTTATTTCATTATTAAATCTATCAGTAATTCTATCTGTAATTTCACAATAAAAATTAATCATTACTATTATCATTGGTCAACACCAACGGAATATTTTATGCAGATTAGTTGTAATTTGCCAACAACTTTCTAGTAGTAATATATGTAGTTATATGTTAATTAACTCGACCTTAGGAGGAAATCAGTAACTTCAAGTTTTAACTTAGAACATGTGAAATGTCACCAGCAAAACTCAATCTGGTAGCTTTTTACTTGGAATATTCTCAAACCTAAATTAGTTCTGCTTCTTGTAATAATGCACTCAGATTTGACTAATTTTCAAATGATAACTAACTAACATGTATAGAAATAGAGATAGTGTGTATCCCACAAAAACCAAGGGAGTCTGCATTCATAAAAAAGGCAAAGATTCATAACACACAAGTTACATCTGTATAAGGGGGGTGGCCATGATTGCCATCACACCTTTTCAAGAACCAACAACCATATATAGCCCTTACAAAGAAAGGGGGGGAAAGGTTACAAATGCCAATCTCTCTTTACACACTTGCGTAAGTATCTTAATATTTCGTCAACTTTCTTTTCTGAAAGTAGGGGAATCTAATAATCAAGCCTTGTGAGGAGGACACTGGTAGCACTTGGTGAATAGACCAAATGAATCAATCTGACGTATAAAGTTGAGCATGCTTGCCCATCCTCCAAATCCAAATCCCACGACAAAAACCCATACCACCACAAAAAAGTTCACGCAATACGAGCCCACCCACCCTCCAAGAAATGGCGGTGGTCTCTCCACAGCATTCTGTGGAAAAACCAAACAAAAAAATTATCAGTAACTTGATTTATCTAATGAGAATAAAAATGCACTGCGTAATGTGAATGAATTGAGAGATTTTTAAGATGTCTAACCTCTCGAGCCGAAGCAGAAGAGAAAGTGACCATGTGTGCTAATGAGGGAATTATGTAAACAGTGAAGCTGACAAGAAGAGAGCCAACAGCAGAGTTGATAGGTCCAAAGAAAGGGAAGATGATAGCCAGGAACCAAATTGGTATCACCACAGGAAGTCTAGCCAGAGCTCTCTTGAACACGCTCTTTGTGTAATGAATCCCAATGAATTTCTCCCAGACAAAGTACAGTGGGGTGCATGCAAACCCAAATGTTATGAACTGCCAAAAAAATAAAATCAAAACCTTGAAGGAATTGAATATATGGTAACTTTATTTTTTTATATATATATATAAAAAAGACTTTTTAGGCCCATGGAATTAAGGAAGTGGCAATTAATTAACCTGATGAATGAGCATGAGTACGACAGCAGTATCTCTATATCCATTCCTTGGTAGCAAGGAGAGAGCATTAGAATGAGTAAGCAGCAAGTCCCCAAATGCCCAGTAAACAGCAGAAGCTGATGGCAGCGTCAAGGTTAACACATAAAGTGTTGCTATCAAGTATATTAGCTTGAACTTTTGTGGCTTCCACATTGCATGCATAATTTCCCTACATTAACAATCCAAATTTAATTTTTTGATACAATTGTGCATATGCCATGAACACACAAGCGTGCGCGCAGACATATGAGGCATGTATTATGTATAAAAGTGATCTAGATGGTCAACTTACATTCCAAAATGATGGTGTTATGGTTATAATTACAGGAAACCAAATGGAGAGTAAGTAATCAGAAAGTTGTTTACCAGCTTTTACAGGAAAACTCTTTCCTTTAATTATGGGTATGCATGGATACATGTGTGTGTGTGTGTGTGTGTATTGATCATCACTCACACTGTGACAGCATGCCCACCAAAGGTATAAAGAATGTTGGTAGCCCCAGTAAAGTACAGAACCATTGTGGTTGGACCTGAGTGTTTCACTCCTTCAATCTTCAAAAAAAAAGGACAGAAGTCAATGTTAAATGGATTATGGAAAGGATATTACGCCAAAATGGACTTTTCAGCTGAATTTTATACCACTTATCTAAGATAAAACATGCAGTCTACCTGTCCATGGATTAGGGAAGCAATTGTCAGATACCATGCCGTATAAGAAGTCATCATAAGGCCTAGGAATGACCAAATTCTATAGTTGTGGAATGAAGGAATAAAGACAGTTGTCGCGCAGCATGCACCAAAGATGTAGGTCCATGTTCTCTTGTCTAGGCTGTCGTTTATGTAGTAGATATTGCTGCGAATTAGCGAAGAAATTAGAGCAGTAGTGAAGGTTAGTTATGACGAAATCACTTCAAACAAATAGGAAAGGAGAAAAAGGTTAACATCATGACTGATGAATATGTAATGATACCTCGCACAGGCAATTAACTGAATGACAGACCCAAATAAAAGAAAAGTGCAGTTGAAAAAGAGGCCGACATTCCTCCAGTGTTTTCCCAGCAGCCCATCAAGAACTTCAAACCACTGCAAACAATACAATTAAGTTAAAGAAGAAGACGAAGACGAAGACGAAGACGAATACGAATACTTAAAGGTTCTCCAACAAGACTTTTCAGCTAGCATCTTTCCGAGGCTAATTAAGATACTAATTTGTAATTAATCATATATAGGGTATAAAATATATTACCTGAATTACATGATTCCTGAAATCAACCTTTTCCCTCTCTTTTCTAGTTCTATACTCAACATAAAGAACACTTATAAGGTAAGCAGTCCAGCTTCCCAGCAAGCCATAAAACAGTTGAAACAGAATTCCAGATAACAAGCCAAGTTGTGAAAACGAGTAAGGCAATGTGAGAAGCACTTGTGCAACCTACAATCCATTAAAAGACATATCAGCATATGTATATTGATGGGTTTATTTATATATATCTTGCATGATGACAATGAAACCAGAGAGCATTCTTGAATATATTGCCTGATTCGAAGCACAGCTGAACCAAGCATCACATACTGAACCACCATGCCAAAAGAACTTTGAGAATTTGCTCTTAGTAGACTTGGAATCCCCTTCTTCTCTCTCCATTTCCACGTAGTTTCCAGCAATAACAGTCTCGACTTTCTCGGAAGCCATTGCTGTAGCTTACTGGTGCTATTGTTGCGGAAGCAATTGAGTAATCAAGAGTGTCTATAAATAGAT
>Ga0307518_10000586_pt1 | contig 27760 bp, 37 predicted proteins | sample 25_EM_MG_FD_203889 | JGI IMG/M metagenome (GOLD analysis project Ga0307518, IMG submission 203889) | Populus trichocarpa ectomycorrhiza microbial communities from riparian zone in the Pacific Northwest, United States - 25_EM | ecosystem: Host-associated > Plants > Roots > Unclassified | place... | reverse complement strand
CCAAGTCTATTCGGAAGGAATGAAATGTTGGCAAGGTTTTTGCCGACGCCGTAATGGACACTGGACAGCCAAGGGAGAGAGATCCCCTTGGAAGTTACTCCCGACCACGCCAGCGAGTTGCAACTTGATCAGGAGTCATTCCGCCACCTGCGTGTGTTTGTTCCGGACAGGTGGTCAATGCCCATATGTAGGCGCGAGGCTCGAGCTGCCGCTGCCCAAACATGGCTCGACAATTGTTCTTTTCACCCACTTCCGCCGCCTCCATCAATCTCCGCCGTCTTCTCAGATAAGCGATGCATGAGGGCGCCAGTGTCAACAAGATCGATGTGATCGCCTTGAGCGTGCTGCGTGCCAAGAGCGTCAGATAGAGGTAACTAACACACCAACCGTCGAACTCGACGATGCCAAGACGTTCTTTCGTGATCGCTTCAGCAGGTTGAGGATTTCCACCCAACTGTTATGTAGAATATATCCACCCCGAGAGTACACATCGCCGCCTTAAGGATTGATAGCGTCAACGATTGGTTCCGGCGAGTTGTGGAATACCCATGAACGTATACCGCGCACACACAGACAGACGTGAGCTCACCGTTCACGAACGCAAAGAACAACAGAACTCCCCACGACGATAGTGACGTTGACTGCGGTCGTGGTCGTGAGCAGCCCATCCTCATCAATCCCGATCGCACGCCTTAGAAATTAGGAGAACAGGATGTGTCCAAAGCAAGATCATAAATTCCATCCAGGCAGTGACAGTGTGCTTACATTGATATACAGAGAGTTGAGCGCCTCTGTCGGATTTTCATTGACAGACTGCAGTGTCCTTTTTAGATCCATTGAGGTTGCAGTCAGCAATGTGGCAGCATTGCAGCTGCCCGTATGAGCAGATACTTGAGGTGGATTCAACCTGCGAGTTCAACTCATTCGGGTACATAGATGGTGGTTGCGAGTATAACTGTATGTATGTAGCGTTATATATTGCTGTCAGCCAGCTGACACCTCTTGACACTCGACCATTACATTGCTATTTATTCCATGACCGACACTCCTCCCAAAGCACCCCCCATCAAGTATGTCGCACACCACGGAACTCGCTTGCAGAAGGAAAAAGAAGCCACTGGTCGGACCTTTGACTTTCCCGACGACCCAAGCTATGTTGGCCAGTGGATCGTTGGCGAGTGCGTAGGCAAGGGTGCAAGTGGCCGCGTTCGTATCGCAAAGCATCGACGTTCAGGACAGCTCGCTGCTCTCAAGATCATTCCCCTCCAGCCCATGGTCGACTCGCATGGACCCTTGGCCAGGCGGTCAGACAAGCAGCGACTCGGAATCGACAGGGAAATCATCATGCTGAAACTCCTGGACCATCCCAACATCATGCGGATATACGATGTTTTCGAGGGCGAACAGGAACTCTATCTGGTACTCGAGTACGTCGAAGGTGGCGAGCTATTCGATTTCCTCGTCAACCATGGTAGGCTATCTTCTCGGGACGCTTTGGTTTTCTTCAAACAAATCATATACGGACTCAACTATGCACACACATTCTCTATCTCCCACCGCGACCTCAAGCCAGAAAATATTTTAATACAGTCTCTTACTCCCCCGCTCATTAAGATTGCAGACTGGGGCATGGCTACATTTGCCCCTCCATCTATCTATCTCGGAACCAGTTGTGGCAGTCCTCACTACGCCAGTCCCGAAATCATCAGTGGTTCCAAGTATCAAGGCTGCGCGACAGACGTATGGAGCTGTGGTGTTATTCTTTATGCTCTCCTCGCTGGCAGACTCCCTTTCGACGACAAGGACGTGCACGTATTACTCTACAAGGTCAGGGAAGGCAAGTACGAAATTCCCAAGTGGATAGACCCCCGGGCGAAGGATCTCTTAAAACGTATGCTCGTCGTGGATGTCGCCGCAAGGATAACGGTACGTTTACCCCTATGGTCATCTCCGCTCTACTTATCCAGTCTCGCAGCTGCAAGAAATCATAACACATCCTTGGTTCAACCAATATACTCCGAACATTCCCTATATGCCGCCTCCGACACTTACAGAAATGATCCAACCGCTAGCCTCCGAGGCGCAGATCGACGAAAACCTACTTCAGTGCCTGCATCTCATCTGGGGAAAAAACGGAGATGTGGAAGTTATCAAGGCCGATCTCTTAAGTCCGCAAAGCTCACTGGCTAAGGCATTCTACTTCCTATTACATCGACATCATGAACAAATCCTCGGAGACAATGACATCATCGATTTGAAAACGCCTAACCATTGTTTACCGGGCAAGGTTGTTACGAAACGATATCAGTCTCCGACCCTTAGCAAGCGGAACACGATCGAGGTTCAGCAACGTCTCCCAGGGCTAACTGTTCAGACGTACCGGGATTGCTCCTCTTCAAGAACGTCGAATCCACACCCTAAGGGACTCTCGAGACCACCTGCCTCTCCGACTGGACCGCGGAGCCCAAAGATTCGTCATTCATCGCCATCTACGGCTATTTCCGTCCCCACTCGTCGTAGAAGCATGCGGATCGCACCTGTTTCCGTAAGACCTTCAAGTGTGCACGCCGATGTCGGCATCCAGAGGACCCGTTCTGTCTCCACGCGCCCTGCTCTGATGAACCGAGACTCGCCCAACTATCATACATATTCCCATGAACCTTGTGAACCAATGGGTACTCATCAAACGTCGATCATACGTTTTCCTGTGATTCGGAATTCCGCACACCCTGTCTCGAGTCCGAACACTCCGCCCCCAACCTTTGTCAGTGCAATAATGCACGATAATATCTCTACACCAGGACCAACTGCTTTGAGGTGTCACGAGTCGCAACCCGCTCCGGAATACGGTACCAGTCAAGCCCGTGGTTTTCTTGAACTTTATCCCGTCGCACAGGACCGCGAATACACAAACCACGTTCACAGGGATGCTTATATTTCAGCTGGGCCATCAATGCGGTCGTCCCTTCGTAGTCGTCCAGCGCATGCCTCAGTCACAAATGACACTCGATTTCGGCGAGGAGAGGACAAAGAAAACATCTTTATATTTTGCGACCAGTTTTCGAAACGGGACACCGATTGGACGCAGCATTCCGGAAGACTGTTCGTGAAGTCGATCGGGGGCGTATTCAGACAACAAAACCAGAACAACCCACATGGGCAGCAAAATCTGATTGCAGGCAGCAAAGGCAAGGAGAAGAAGGGGAGAAGTACGTTGCACGAAAGTTGTATTCATTATTTGGCTCAGCCATCACCAGCCCCAACTGTCGATGTAGGAACCACTAAGCGGCCTGTGCTAGGCCCCCAACACCAGGTCGACATGCCTTCCACCCGCGAGTTCAAGGATTGGTTTTCCAAACTCTTCCACTGGAAGCCCCATACCTTCGTTTTTTACTCGACCGCTCCCTGCCATGTCACACGAGATGAAACAATCCGAATCCTCGAACAACTTGGTGTCGAAATCGCTCTAGGCAACCACTGTGACCGGAGACATGGCACTCTGACCAATGTCCTGAACTGCCAAGCGCACGACCTAATGGACCAGTCGAGCAGCGCCGTCGTCCAGAAGTATGTCCGATTCAGGGTCGAGTTTTCGTCGTTGGTAACACTACAGGAGGACGGCTTTCTTGCCCCACCGGCGCCCCCGACTAGCGTTAACGTTGGATCCTATGCTTTTCACCCTGCGGTTCTTAGTGCTGCCGCCAGCGCCACATCAGCGATGCTGACATCTTCTGGACACATTGGAAACAAAGCCGCGACAACGAATGGAATGTCACACCCCACTTGTGCGATTATATTGGCGCAGGAGAAGGGATCGGGATCTACATTTAGAGCACTGTGTCAGCAGTTCCGCGAGGCATGGACACTGGTTGTGATGGCGTCCTCCCCTCGGGTTAACATACCGTCTAGGTTTTTGTAGGTAATGACTATGCTTATCCTAGTGCATTTTATTGATATGACACGGATGCCTGAGTTATTGGATTGCAGTATGAGATGATGACATTCAATCCAGTCTTGTAAATACCAGTCTACGTGACAACCATCGTTGTTAAGAGTGTCAATGGGATGATATTGTACCTCAGTTGTTGGGCTCAAACACTGAAGTATGTTGTCTGGCCAATCATTTCTGGTTTTTAGATTGACCGTGTTTATACTAGACACTTGCTGTAACAAAACTTGAGAGTCATGTGCGCAACTCAGGTGTGTTCACACATTGTCCAACCACAGTAATGATGCATTCTGAATACACATCCACAGAATGCGATGAGCATAGTCATTACCTAGAAAAGCCCGAATGAATACTAGAGAAACACTAATACGTTATGTGTAGCATAGGGTACAGGAAAAGAAACATACAACATACAACATCCACTCATACGGCATATACATACCAGGAACATGTTATAAGATCACGCTGCCGCCAGCCCTGCGACACGCTCGACATCAGGGGGAAGGGTTTCGCTGTCACCATTAAGTATATTCCTACGCAAGCCTGAACGCAAGGTATTTAAGACGCCATTTCCTGTGGGTGGAGCGTTGTGTTCGGTAGAATGGTCGCTCTGGGAGCGTTCGTGCTCAGGCTCATGCACCTGCCCAAGTTCGTGTTCGTGTTCAAGATCACTGCCTTCACCATCCTCGTGGTCGACAGAGGTACGGTTATCATCGTCAGAGATATCTTTAGTAGGGGGGGTAGTAGAGATCCGGAGCAGTGATGTATAGGCTGTATGGATGCATAGCTGTCAGAGATTATTGTCTGAAAAAAATGGGGCGAACTGACGTTGGCGGCAAACAGGGCAATTCCACCCTTTAGCTCTACGCTTCCTGCGCGGATTGGAAGGGACTACACTCGGCGCAGTGATGGCTTGCCCAGCGGTTCCTGGCGCGGCAGTGGCAGTGACGTCGCTACCCTCGGGCGCTACACTTGGACTATTATTGGTAGTATCGTCGGTTTGTGTGATGGTTCCGCCAGCGCCGAACTCAACCATGTTGATAGCACATGCCTTGCAGGCAACAAGGTGCCGACATGGAAGGAGGATGACTTCACGCGGGGACGAAAGACAGACAAGACACTCCGAAGAGGGCTCCTCCTCGCGGATAGGAGGAACTAAGCCTGAATTAGGAGGATACGTATGTCCATTAGTGGATGTCGGGGAAATGCGCGGTTGAGTGGGGGCTGGTGCACTCGACGAGAGTCCGTATATCTCGTGAAGCTGAAAGACATATGGACCAATCTGCGAATAAACAAAATTAGACGAACTGAGATCAGTGTAGTGTATGAAAATGACGAACGATGGCATCACGCTTGACGACTTTCACGACCCAGGGACGCGTGTCGTCTTCCCTTCCTGTAGGAGGAGCACCTAGACGGACGACGTGGAGATATGTTACCTGCTCATTGTTGGTGGAAGCATCGATTCCGTCCTCGTTTAGAGCGGATAAACGGATAGACACACGCACGCCCTCCATCATGTCTTCCTTTGCCCCTCTTTCGGGGACATGGGTGCGATCAGCATCTACGACGGTCAATGCAGGGCCAGAAGCGGATCTGGTCATGGGACGCCTGCGGAACTGGAAGGTAGAAAAGCGTTTCCTAGGCCGGTCGGTGCGACTGTTGTCACCGAGGCCTGACTCTGACCCCTCGGTGGCACCTGGATTCTCAGGGGTCGCAGGAGGTGCTGGATGGGTAAGTACATCTCCCCGATCCGTATGTTCGAATCGGTCGAGTTCGAGGGTGGCTCCTTCTTCCAGTTTCAAGACCTTTCCAAAGCCGCCATCGACGACAGATTCATATATGGGGATACGGAAGAAACCACTCTCATCGACATTTCCGGTCAGTGGATGATCGCCGGGTAGGATAACGTTGACACTAATTCTGCACTTTGGTGCATCGCAATCATACTCGAATTCGAGGCCGTGGTGGTGATGAGAGTCGGTCTGACTTGGATCGTCGTCGGGGACTGCCGTCAAAGGGACGAGGCGAAGGGTGGGGCGCTTGAGATTGACAAGGGCTTGCAAGGTAGTGGTGGGTTGGGAAGGCTAGCCAAAGTCAGATCGGGGTAGGACGAAGACATGACGAATATCAATACCTCTTTGCTCTTAGCGATCCATGTCTGGATGATCTCAGGGGAAAGCTTATCCAGAGCCGCTTGCTTAGATATTGGCTGGGTCCAAGGTGGAGTGGAGTTGACGACACCGATGTTAGGCCCAAAAAGTGTTTCAAGCTGTTTCTTATCCCTGCCAAGGGCGCCATTGGAACCCACGTTGACGACGACAGTATCCCGTGCGGATGACCGAGCCATTGCAGTTGCTGTGCGAGAGGTACGTGTGTCCGTGCGCGCAAGAAATGGTGATGCCTGGAGACGGCGCGTGCGGTTCCACGTAGAATACTGGTTGTGGTCTAGTGGCTGCAGTGAGTGACGGGGACGGGGGGATGACAAGGGCAAAGCGCACACCAGGTTGATATGGCGGACATACTCTCTCGCTTGTCAGGTCCGTGCGAGTCACTGCAGGGACGAACCAAGGATTATGTCATCGACTGACAATCACGAGCCTACTACTAAAATCGTATCAAGTCTTTTTGTAGCACTGGAATTCCTTTCCAGGAGACAAGGGTAGTGAGGAACTAGGATTAGAATATACAACCCAATACATTCTGCAGTTGTGCATCCCCCTCGACATTATCCATCTTGGGTCGTTTCTTCAAGCGGTGGTCTTCCTCCTGAGGTTCAGGCGCCTGTTTTACTCTCTTTAGCTTGGGTTGAAGAGGTCCTAGACCCTTTTCCTTTCGTTTCTCGTTGCGCTTGTCCACTATTCGTGCCAGCTCGACATTCCTCAGATATTCGTTCTGCTCTGACCTCGACTGCGCGATTTCGACACGTAATTTGGCAGCTCTTGCAGCCGCTTCATGAGCTATCGCATAGTAGCATCAGTACTCCGTGGCGAGCCATCCAACCGTGAAAAATTGCTCTGTCTCACCTATCTGCTCGGTCAGCATATTCCACTTGAATTTTGGGAGGTATGTCATCGTCCAGACATCGTCTCTCCATCGCGTGCCTTTCTTCCCTCCTATAGGCTGAGCATTGAGCATGGTAGCAACCGTCCGTGCAACCTTCTTGTCCTTAAACTCAACCCAACCCTCCACGAAATGAGGTTTCTTGTCAGTGGTATATTTTCGTCTGAGATACGACACTTTGGGGTCTACATCATTTGTCAGTAAAGCAGTAGCTTTAGTATCCACAGAAAAAAAGAAAGGACGGTTACCTTCCTTCTGCAAATACACCCTTCCGACCTCTCCATGTTGTGACATCAAATGTCGAACCTTCTCAGGCCGCATCCCAGGTGGTATGCGAGATATGTAGATTACTCCCGTCCTTGCTATTTCAGCATTGAAAGCTGCGACGCCTTCGGCTGTCAAGGGCTTGACGACTCTTTCGGAGGGCCCAGCGAATCCCCCGCGGTCCATTACGTCGTTGAGATCGTCGCCATCGGCCTCATTTGAGGAAACGCCATCGTCACTTGCGTCTCCGTTGTCTTCACTTCCGTGTCCATCTTCAGGATCCTCGTCGTGCTCATTATCATCACTATGATGCTCGGAATCATGCTGTGATATTCTCGACGACGACTCTCCTGTGGATCGTTGGGACGAGGTTAATTTTGCCATTGAGTGACGGTACACAAACTTGCAGCATCCACTGTTTCCCAAGTAAAGCCATTACTAATCAGATGATGTTTGGTTCCTTCAGTCTCTCATCGGTCATACGGTTATCAGATACATGGCATAGCATAGGACATGGGATGCTATATTGCTGACATGATGATGTAGAATAAAAAACAAAAAAGGGCCCTATGCAATCAGCTTGACAACACCACCAGCTTCCTTGATTTTGGCCCTGAGTGTCTATCAGTACTTGATCTAGAAGAAAATAAAAACCACACTCACTCTGCCTTTTTCGAGACGAATCGTGCCTTGACAATAAAAGGCAGGCTTGGCAGCCTGAGGAATGAACTCGAGTCTCAGATACCATCAATATATACAGTGTAAGGCTGCTACTCACTTTCCGTTGCCCAATACCTTTCCATATCCGTGCCGGAGGGTATCGACCACTGGCACAATCTCAGAGTCCTCCGTAAGGCCCTGCTTCTCCTCCTCAGGTACAAGCGTCCACAGTTTGTCAACGTTAATGATCGGCCTCCAAGATGCGTTGCGAGTCAAGTGGTAATGGCGCATACCAACTTTTCCAAAGTAACCAGGATGGTACTTGTCAAAGTTGGTCCTGAAACCTTGTTAATGCTGCCCGAGCAAGTGCTATGGATGGTCATACCGGTGGTGGTGCTGACCACCAGCAAGACCACGACCTCCGGGGTGCTTACGGTGCTTGCCTACGCGTCCGTGGCCGGCAGAGACGTGGCCGCGATGCTTGCGAGTCTTCGAAAACCGAGTAGGCATTTTCTGCAAAACTCAGTCAGTATACTCTCATCACAAGTGCATCTGTCCCGTGTCCAGGCCATCCATCGTCATCAACTCAGAATACCGATCCAATTCCCATCCAAGTCGGTCTCGACGGCCTTTCAAACGTCCTCCAGGTGGTAAAGACACAGCAAGCGGGCGTAAACTGACCTTGAAGGCGTGTGTCGATGTCGGGGGAACGTCCTGCTAACGTTTCGGGCAGATGGACTTTCTGCGGAGTTTGAAATTCTCCTGTGTGCCAGTGCCACTCTTGCAATGAACGCACCGAATCGCTTCGAGCTATACGTCCTAGATGATTCCGAAAAGCCGTGCGTGTTGAATACGCGTCGTTGAGCCCGTCCTCAACGCTCCACCAGTGTCGAAGTCACGGAGGACACCAAGATCCCTAATGCTGCGACGTTCAAGATCGTAAAGCAGGATCACACACTGGCAAACATGCTCAGGGCGTACGTATCCAGTACTCTTCCTGTGGGTGGACTGACGTCCTCCCAATAGCCAAGTTCTGTCCATGCCCCAGGTCTTATTCGCAGGCTACAGAGTTCCCCATCCCCTGCATCCCTATTTCCTCCTCAAGATCCAAACAGACGGTACTGTGACACCGCAAAGCACGCTGGAGCAAGCATGCACGAAACTCATCGCCACGCTATCCTCACTTGAAGCGAAATTTAAACGTGAGTTCTCGTTCAAGGATGCCGAGGGGACCGTGCCAGAGGATCCATATGGCGGAACGGGTGGACAGCCCTGGGGAGCAGGCAAGGATTACCTTGACTTCTAGATTTATGTGTGCATGCCCGTGCACGATACATAGTTGTCTGCCTTATTCACGGTTTTGAGACAATCGGGCTGGGGATGATATTGCCATGGTTGCTTCGTTGGAATTTTTCTATGAATAATTATTAGGAAATTTAGGAATAATTTTCGTATAAGGAAATCGAATCCTTGTTTCAAACAACAAAAGGCCTCCGAGTGCAAGTCTTCAGGCTTGCCCAGCCCGTCGTCCTTTTTTCTTGTCCACCACTACCCTCACACCGTACGGTCACCCAGCCATGACTGAAAACGTTCAGCAGGCCCCAGCACAGACCCAATCGTCACAATCAAAGTCGCGAAGCCAGCCTGCACCCCGCAAGGTCAGATTCAACGTCGGTAAGTGGCAGAGGCGTGTGCTGCGCGGGGCAGATGTAGAGCGAACCCTTTTTTTATCCCAGGCACTCAGTATCAGGTACTGGACGTTGTTGGAGAGGGTGCATATGGCATTGTATGTTCTGCGGTCCACCGTCCCAGCGGGAGAAAGGTTGCTATTAAGAAAATCGCTCCCTTCGATCATTCGATGTTTTGTCTACGGACGTTACGGGAGCTCAAGCTGTTAAAGTTCTTGAGTGAGGCCGGCGTGTGTGAGAACGTGAGCGCGATCCTAGGTCAACGTTTCGATTGCTGTAATACTGATGCTACTCCATAGATCATCTCCATTCTGGACATTATCAAACCTCCTTCGTTGGAGGCCTTCAAGGAGGTCTACTGTGCGTGATCGGACGTACAAATCTCGGAATGACAAACTAATCCGAGTGTTCTCACAGTGATTCAGGAGTTGATGGAAACGGACATGCACCGCGTCATCAGAACACAGGATCTATCCGACGACCACGCCCAATATTTTGTATACCAGACTCTACGTGCTCTCAAAGCACTGCACTCCGCGGACGTGATCCACCGCGATCTTAAACCGTCGAACCTTCTCCTCAATGCCAACTGCGACCTAAAAGTCTGTGACTTTGGTCTCGCTCGGTCAGTGAAGACAGCAGAGCCGTCGGGTACGGAAACCGGCTTCATGACTGAATATGTCGCTACTCGATGGTACCGTGCCCCGGAGATCATGCTCACATTCAAGCAGTACACTAAAGCCATTGATGTATGGTCTGTCGGGTGTATCCTCGCGGAGATGCTCTCCAGTAAACCACTCTTTCCTGGCCGCGACTATCATCATCAGTTATCGCTCATTCTCGACGTGCTGGGCACGCCGACGCTGGACGAATTCTATGCGATTACAACGCGAAGATCGCGAGATTATATTCGGGCATTACCCTTCCGGAAACGTAGACCCTTTGCACAACTGTTTCCCAATGCCACGCCATTGGCGATCGACTTTTTGACAAAGACTCTGGTAGGGCTAATCGTTTGCCAGAATTGGAGGATTGTCTCTGAATCTGCACTAGACATTCGACCCGAAGAAACGACTAACAGTTGAGGAGGCTTTGGCTCATCCTTATTTAGAGGCATATGTGAGTGGATTTTACTTTGCTATCGTATTAGCTCTCAAGGCAGCTGCAGCATGACCCCGACGACGAGCCTGTCGCTCCACCCCTTGATCCCGAGTTCTTTGAGTTTGATTGTAGGTGACCTTCCTTTGAATATCTTCTACTTTTGCTGATTACATTATAGTGCACAAGGATGATATCAGCCGCGAGCAGCTCAAGGAGTTGCTTTACGAGGAGATCATGTCCTTCCGCCCCGCTCCTATAACCTAAGGGTTGACTCCTGTTCTTTGGGCTCGCGCTTCTAGACGAGCAAAGCTTTTGAATTTCACACCATACCCTTCGTATTACTTGGAACTCTCCCATCTCACACCAATCTTCAATCCAATGTATGCGTGTGCGATGTGTAATCTTGGCGCAAAGTAGCTGTATTCCCTCCTTTCTTCCCTCTTTCATTCACACTCATAACCCAATCTATGCGTAACAAAATGTATTTCATTGGCCATCCGCTCGATGCGCTGCCCTCGTTTTGTCGTTGGCTCCTTCAACCGTTGTCTAGAGTTGGGTGATGGACTGCTGTTGTAATAATGTATAGGTTTATCAAATTTCAATGCACTCATTGCTATCGAATGTGCGCTTGGTCATGAATACTGGTTGTTGTCTCATCCTTAAGAAAGACGACCTACTCTTGGGAGTATTGGGACTCCATGCATGCCATTTCCAGTCTAAGATATGGTTCTACCCGGGGATAATACAGCCTAAATGATAAACGCTGACTCGCCTCATCGGTGAGCAGAGAGCTCAAGAAGTCAAAAGGCTAATAAAGCTGGCGTCGAGACTGCGATGTGTGTTATGAATTTGGTGAGGGGTGATTAACGATATAACGTGTCATTTGAATCCTCCCATCACTGGTATACATTCTTAAGTGGCGGCAACTAATACGGTGCAGCAGCTGACTGGCACTACATTATGCACCCCCAGTGAGCACACTCGAAAAAAAAAAAAAAAGTTGAGCTGAAAATCGACTTACGGCCTTGAGTTGCTCGAGGTACCAGGAACAGGACTGCAAGTCTGCCTTCTCTAAGCACTGCGTGAACTCCTTTGCTTGTACTTCACACGAAGGTCCCCTCTGGTATGCCTGCTGTTGGACAGGCGTCGCTTGTTCCACAGGTGCAGGTGCATGAGAGCTAGAGCCTCCAAAGAGCATGTTCGAGATGCCGTGGCCAACGGCAGACCCGACGGCTACACCACCAGCGGTAGCAGCCATCTGGGCAAATAGGCCAGGCTCTTTGGATTGGGCCGCAGCAGGTGGAGCAGGTGCATGGGCAGGGTTGCCATATGCTGCTGGTGGATGGGGCATCGCAGCAGTGTGAGCAGTGCGGGTCTGCTGAGCTGGCGCCGCTGGTTTGGGAGCGGGGGCGGGGCGTGAACGAGAAGAGCGCTGGGGGTGGCCATTAGCAGGAAGACAAGTGACGCTGGTGCTTTGCTTTACTTACAGGCATGTTAGAGGTTGGAACGAAAAGAACTTGCGGAGATTTTCGTGCCGACAACATGACCTTTTATATCCATCGGTCGGTGAGCGTGCGTCATTCCTCGGCCGGGTGAATTCCAAATTTGGACATAAAAGTTTTGAGTGAGCTGGTCGGCGACAAGCACGATGGCAGCGACGGTGACGCGACTGACTTGCAGGTCGAGATGGCCCACCATCATCTGTCGCTCGTACAGCACGGCCTTAGCACAGCATCCCAAGACCAAGCCAGCACCGTTGGCGTCCAGTTCCAAGCCAAAGCCCAAGAGGGCGCCGGAGAGTACTTCACCGAAGAAGACGACTAGCGATGCAGATTCTATCGAAGGACAGTTGAAGGCGTTGGACCAAATGCGGAGAATGCCCTCGGTCTACACTTCGACAGATTTCTGGGGTTCACCCATGGCGAGCTTTGGTCTGTATACCCGCTGTAGATGTCTACCTACTCTGACCCAACAAATTGCAGATGTCCAAATACCATATGACATTCGAGCGATGGTAAAGACACTACTCACACAGCGACCCTATGAGATACGAAAAGTCAAGGATATCTGGTTTGCGATTAAATATAACAGCAATAATTGGCTCAAGAACACATTTGGGTAAGTACTGCAAGCTAGTTTCCTGTGGATCAGCTGCTGATGATCCCGTGTTTTAGCATGTTCACTATAGCAAGAGCTAACGCCTTCCCAGGCCTGAGAAACGTTCAGTTGAGAATTCGCCCTGCGGTATGGCGCAAACTACGCGACGTTCAGTCACTCGACCCTAGTTCATGGCTTGGACCACTAAGAAATATAGCACTGGAGACATACCGCCAGACGAATGTGGCAGTGGCACGGTACGTCGCCCGTCACTGAGCCCAATGATTACAGGGCTTCTGTGCGTCCCCTCAAAGCTTACAGCTTCTTTACGATCCAGTCAAAACGAAGAGGTCCTGAAAATGCTCACTGTCGGTGATTTTCAATCAAAGACACTTCAGGTTCTACGACGGCGAGAAAAGGGACACAAATGGTTTTGGGATATTACCAGTGACACATCCGACGCTGTTCTCTATGTTCCCGATTCCAGTGAGACTATTCCGAAATCATCATCGTTCTGTAAATGATGCTCACGCGAGATTAGCTTTTATGACGCGTCTGCGCTTGTTTGGATCTTGGGTGCTCCGTCGCAAGTCTTCGGAATCAACACCCGCCGTTTCCCCTGTGACCATCGTGTCTATCCGGGCCGCCGAAATATACCTTGCTGAGCAAGACCCGAAAGTGGGAAACCGCCTTGTTATTCAGGCGTTGGTCAAGTTTGACACGACCCAGGTAGGACTACGTTCTATCATTGTCGCCGCTCTCGCTTCTGACCAGTGTGGCCCCCCTGGGACAGGTGCTGAAAGTGACAGATCGACATGGCAATCCTGTCGAGTCAGAGCTTTCGAAACCGCATCGGGTCGTCCAGTATATTATATTGGAGAAAATTGGATGGTATGACACTCCTTGGAAATTGAAAGAGCAAATATACAGGAAATAAGCTTTGGGTGCTGCCAAGGGAGAGGCCTTGAGGGTCAGGAGCATAATATCAAGCTACATAATTTACAACTTGCCGTATACAGCTCCAATTTCTATCTTGTACATTGGAACGTATCCCCTTTACCACTTGGTGTCCGACCTAGTCTGCGCTAGGCAGATCCCAGTAGTATGTAGTACTTAGAATTCAGAAGATATACCAAGTCCGACTCGAAGTGTCACTGGCAGTTTTGTGAACCGACTCAACACAACGCCACTATCATGTCTCGTTGGCCGTCGAGCTCGCAGAACCGTATGGACACGAGAAGTAACCAATTCACCCACAAGAGACCAAAGTCAAAGCTCAAGACGGTCAAATTCGACGAAGCCGGGAGTGAACCTCCCGCAAAGAAGTCGCGCCCTCTTTCCGTGCGTATTCAGTGTACCCATATCGACGCCTGGCACTCATACCGTGCAATGGGATATCGTATAGTTGTCGAACCCTCCGATATTCGATCTAACAACGGACGACGCGCCCTATTCTACGCCTCTATCCCAGTCGCGCTCATTCAGCGAGCCTTCGCGGAAAGACGTCAAAGGAAAGGGAAAGGAAACCCGTCCTCTGGCAGACGTAGAAGGTGACAGATTATGGGTCGACAAGTACGAGCCCACTTCGGAGGTGCATTGACTTCCTCTGCCAGAATACCTAGAGCTTATGCGCAAGCAGGCGGAACTCGCTGTTCACAAGCGGAAAGTCGAGGATGTGCGTCAATGGCTTCTCGAGGCTTTTGATGGTGGTCCCTCTGCCAAACTACGAAAGTACAGGGTAAGTGATCTTTGGTCGTGGCCTTGCTTCTTCTTGATCGTGTTGGTTTACTTTCTGTGTTCTTAGCGTATTCTTGCGTTGACGGGACCTGCAGGAACCGCAAAAACAACAACCTTACGCGTCCTTTCGCATGAACTTGGATTTCAGATCTTGGAATGGCGCAACGGCATGAATGAGCGAAGTGCCCACTTCTACAACGAGGATTTCGTCCGTGGTAAGTGTTAGATTCGCGTCCTGTCGTGCTATCATGTACCCCAAGTTGTCTCGTTTGCCAAGTATTCACATTTACCGTCGCAGATGACTCACGCCCTGACACTGAAGCTCTGTTTGATAAGTTTCAGGCGTTCTTGACGCGAGCCATGTCGTGCTCAAACATATTTGGTGGAGATACATCTGCTACCACTTCGCAGTTGCTCTCGCAATCACAGGGACATCGTATGCAAAACTGCACTGGAGTCCATGCAGCACTACAAATACACCCGCAGAAGCGCCAGGTCGTCCTCCTTGAGGATCTGCCTAACCTCCTGCATGCACCGACTCAGGCCCGTTTCCAAGCGGCATTACAGTCCCTTTGTGTTGCAAACAAATCTTCTAACCCTGGTCCACCTGTTGTCATCATCGTGTCTGACTCTGGGCTGCGAGCTGAGCAACCAGATGATGACACGTGGGATGGAGGAAACAGCGGACGACGGTGGGGGCGACCCGAGGATGTAGATATCCGGACTGTATTGGGCTCCGCCTTATTAGCAAGCCCATACGTGACATGTATTGGGTGCGCATGTCATAAGTCTCGGTCGTACGACTCATGCGGGTTTTGTGTAGGTTCAATCCCATTGCGCCGACGTTAATGATGAAAGCTCTCCAAGCGCTACTAGCGAGGGTGTCAGCTGGTGGAATGGAGAAACAATTGTCCAAAGATGTTTTGGAGATGATTGTGGAGACATCGAATGGGGACATACGGAGCGCGTTGATGGCACTTCAGTTTGCCTGTATCGCACCGCTACGTATGAAGTCCGGAAAGTCGAGGACAAAAGGTTCGCGAAGTCGCAATGCTGTTACTGGCAACGGTACATTGGCCGTACTCGAGGCAGTGACAAGACGTGAACAGAGCTTGGTCTTGTTCCACCTCATGGGGAAGTTATTGTACAATAAACGTGCGTCTGCCTGCTTTGTGATCATCTCTCCTGTTGACGTTATATAGGTAAACATGATCCTCCGGCTAACCGTCTCTCAGCGAAAGATGCTGCGAAGGAGCGCGAGTTAGACGAGAAGCTAACAGATCCACTCCCCTTACCTGACTGGTTGTCGTATCACAAGCGTAAAGCCAGCCGTGTTTCCGTTGAGGTGAGCGCATCCTATTACTATCATTCTCAGATTCTTAAGACGTTGATCTCCGCCTCTTAGACTCTTGCTGCGGATTCGCCTATAGATTCGTATCTACTTGGGATATATATTCACCAAAACTATACCCAGTTCTGTTCTGAAGTTGAACAGTGTGAAGGCGTGTGCGATGGTCTCAGCTGGACTGACTGGGTCAGCGGGGTAAGTCTCGCTGCCTTCTCTATTCCTCCTGGAGCACCACTCGGTGTGGTACCTTGTTAACTTCGACCCACAGAATCTCATGAAAACGCCCTATGCATTCCCGACTCTGGCCCTTTCGACTTTGCATGCGCTCCCGACACCCGTGTCGAGAGTGGGTCAAAAAGTATGTAAGCCTGCATGGTTTGATATTCGTGCCAGAGAATCAGAGGCATGGAATGCAGTTGGTGATGTTGCGTCCTGGCTTGCATGGGGCAAGGCAAGTGGCATAGGTCATTCGGGCGATGATGGTTCCGAGAAACCACAAGGTTTTTCTAGGGGACACTGGACGCACACGACTATCGCGACCGAACTAGGGGGATGGTTGAGAGCTGTAGAGCAGTGTGCGCCCCTTACTCGGAATGAGCATGCACCGCCAAGCAGGCATAAGTTGTTCTCATCTCTCCCGTGGACTGCAGGTTTGCCAGCCGTTGTAGATAATGTACTTCTGGAGCATGGTGATACGGAAGTGGATTGTGTGCTTGAGGAGGAAGATACGAGGTCATTGGGTTCTTTGAACATGGAGGAAGATGGTGTCGCGTGCTGGTGGATGGCAGTCGACGACATCGAAGAGGTGAACTAATGCATCTATTTGTTTACTCGGTGCTGCAACTATTGGATGAAACGGGCCATGATCCGGAACACAGTCAAGAGACCGACCTTACGCCTGAGTTGAATTTATGTAATGATCGGAAATATACTCTACACAGCTGAACACAAAGCAGGGTTTGGGGCCGGTAGATACTGCATACATATGTACTTCGTCTCGGTAACCACCAAGACACGGCACCACACCATAGTTGTGAGGCAAACAACAAGTGGTGGCTATACTTTGCATGTTATGCTGCGAGTAAGCACCCATTTAGTGTTGGGGGCCTTGTTGAATGAGTTCAAGAGCCCTTGAGGATCGAGGTTGGATGGTGCATTTGAATGGTTTCGGGTGACTGTAGAAATAATGACAGGTTCGATTTCTTAGTACCGATAAGAGCTGCTAGCATTGGCACTGGAATACGTACCTGACCACCCCTGATGAGGGGTCAACCTCCGGTGTAATCTCGACGCCATCCTTGACAACTTTCCTGACATCGAAAACGGCCAGTGTCATCGCAGTAAGCAGCCAAAGCGAAGCATCAGCAAGGAGAGAACCTGTGGAACGGTACCGAGAAGGTATCAGGATCACTGTAATTGGCTAGGTCCTGAAAACATTAACCTGGACAACCACTGGAGAACAGATGAGTACCGTGGTGGACATTGGGTTAATGTCCCAACTGACCGTCGCCCAAACCCAAAACAAACAGAACGAGGGTCGGTTTCCGGTCGCTTATCCTTGTGCACGAGGAAGCGTTCGGGACGAAATTCCATAGGCTCAGAAAAAGAACGGCGATCGTGCAGCATATGCCTATTATCCAACATGTCATTAAGATATTGGGTAGTGTGACCCAAGTAGCAAGCACACACCATTGGTTTGGAATTACCAAGCTCCCCTTCGGGATGTAGTAGCCATCGTAAATGTCATCTTCAGAGACGCGGTGAGGAAACCCTGTTTCAGCGGAAGTAAGGTACATACCATCCATGAATGACATCTATATAAGAATCTCACCCAATGGGCTGACAACATGCCAACGATGGATTTCCTTCACAAGAGCTTCGAAATAAGGGAGGGACTGGCGATCAGAAAGAGTCGGGAGACGGTCAAGCCCGATGACAGCGTCAATCTCAGCCTGGGCCATCTTCTGCACCTCCGGAAAAAGAGTCATAGCCAAGAACATGGAGTGCATGACAGAAACAGTCTGACGGACTCGCAATTAGTATGATCTAACGGATTACTGTCATACCACTTACAGAATCCACACCAGCTGTAAAGAGATAGGTGATCACGGGAATACATGTGCACTGGAAGGCTTACCACCGTATAACGTTGTTGCAGACCACTTCATCGCATACAATTCTTCCTCACTTGAGCTCGAGGTGCGACTATCCAGTAAGGTGGACATAAAAGACTTCGGAGCGATACCAGCTTCCTAAACATATTTTAGCACACAAACCACTAGATTTCTGTAGACATGATTCTGGATAAGTTACCATTTGGTTTTTGACAAACTGGTATGGTCGTTCACGCAGTTCGTCAAAAACGCCTTTCCACTCACGCGCCTTCGTCTTGAAGCCAGCACCAGGGACCCACTCAGGGACGTACTTTACTACAAGGAAATTTCAATACCAAATGTATATGCTGGGTGAATGCACATACATATAGGGACGGAATCCACTAGGAACGCACCAGGAGCTGCAGCCTGCGAAAATACATCCACAGCCCGTTCTGCAAGGTTAACAAGGTGATCATTTGTTTCTTTAACTTCGTAACCATGTGAAATCCGCAAAACTATGGCACCAATAGTCCTGCAGCCTGAAATGTGGTAGACAATATAGTACTATGAAATACCCAACATACATTCGAATATGAGCGACAAGCTGTTCAGGATCAGCGAGTACACGCTTCAGAAACTTGTGAATTTCCACGGATTCGAGGTCGTGGTAGGCCTCTATAGCTGTGCGGGTGCCAATTACACGGTGAAATTGTTTCCGGGTTTCGCGGAAATGATCACCGTATTGAAGAAGGGGTAAGCTGTCTTTACAACCAAGAAGATCGCCAGCCATTGGGAGGACTGGTCTGTCAGAAAATTTCACACTCCTCTTATCCAGTATCTCAACAGCAGCCTCGATGGAATTGAGCAGAATGATATGCTGGCCAAAGATTTGGATGTGAGTGATATCCCCTGCCGGTAATACCTTTAGCAGAGGCTTCAGGTAAGGAAATTAGTATACCATACCAAACTTCTTTCCCCAGTCGGCGTAGGTAAGCCATGGCTTTATGGTGGGTATATCGAACAAGTTTCCGAGGAAAGGAAGCGGTTTGGGCCCAGGAGGAAATGGAGCAGGGCTTTTCTTGAAGACGACCTGCTGGATGATGTATACACCAATGATGGCGATGCACACGGTCAGCCATGTAGTGGGAATCATGATGAACGCTGAGGCCAAGCGCCAGGCCTGCTCTGGTACGTATTTATGACTAGGAGTTGGATAATAGAACACGGGTTAACCCGTGCGTGAATTGTGGCACACCGCACGAGTATGTACCCGTACACACCCTGTGACACCGCAACCCGCACGGGTGTACGGAGTAACCCGTGCAGACCCGCGGTTTGTCACATACCCGCGGTATAGAAAAAACCCGCGGGTTGTCGGTACACGAACGAAGTAAATTTATGAAGCCTTGGCACACAGGATGAACTTTCTACTTATCATGTAGCCATAATTCAGCTAAATTTTTCTTCTTTGATTTGCTATGGATGCCACCTCTTCGACAATAATGAGATCCGTCCTAGGCCATGGAGTAAGGCAAAGGAACAGTTGATGAGTCGGAGACAGCCGATTTCGCGTGAAATGGAGGAGTTGCCTCCTTTGCGAAAACACTCGCTCTACAGCAGTCGAAGTTGCTGTAAGGAGTTAGATAGTGCGCATTAGTTCTGCCACGTATCCAGGGTCATAGACCCCCCAGCAGTCCGCGCCGTTCCCGCCGGCCATTTTAGTTGTGCCACCAGGCAATGAGGGAGGGCTCGTGGAGTTTGCATAGCTAAAAAGTTCGTTCTGACGCGAAAGTGAAGTTTTGTGATGCGTTCTTGCTGTATCTCGTTTTGGCTCAAGCCACAAATGACTCTAAAATTTATGAGTGTTTACATTTTCACGAATTGAGGCAAGCAATTATTGAGCATGTCTGCTTTCCAACGTCTTCCGTATTGGGTGGTCCACAGTGTGCGCCGTTCCTTGTATTATGATGCATTTTGTCTTCCCCGGAGGACAGCAGCTTTCAGACAAGACAGCCGGGCTTTCTTGAGCACACGATCAACCCTTCCGTCTTTCAATGCGCCAGTTGGGGGACTCGGCGGCAACTTCCGCGTTTCGACTGTCTTTACTGCTCTTCTCGTACTTGGAACAGGTGCAACGGCCCTTGGTCTGTGTGTGGTTTTCTTGCATGTTTGTTGGATTGTCTGTCTGAATGACGTTATCATCACATTGCAGTTATCAATTCTACACGACCTTCACACTCTGGCCGAAGGAATTACGCAGTGATCTGCGTGCTGGCATCAAAGCTAGAAATCAGGGTGATTTTGGTTTGAGCGAAAGGTACCTGGCTCGGTGTGTCCACACTCTTATACGCCATATACTTTCGATTTACAATTTTACATATTCACCTCCCTAGTGCATACCAAACTGCCCTTTCTTTGCCACCTTCGACGTTCTCTCCGAACCCGTACCTCAAGCTGTCTGGGATTGCAGCCGTACTGACAGAAGTAATCCCAGATAGAAAGGCGAGGGAGGTGCTAGAGGACGTTTGGAACAAGACAGCTGGCTCCAGCTTGTCTGGCAACAGTGCACCTGTTGACACCTGGGCTTCTTACACCCTTACTGACGAAGAACGGCTACGCAGAGTTGCTATAGCTTGTAAACTTGCTGAGTTATCGAGCGAGCGAATTGAGGAGGAGGAGAGGTGGTTAGTGTGGGCAGTCGAGGCGGTAGTCAAACTTGCTGGCCTCGGCATGCATCGTAAACAGACAGGTTTACAAGATATGAAAGAACCTTCACAGACGCAGGTCATCCTTGCCGAGCTGGAATTACCTTCATGGATGCGCAAAGATGATTTGGCTGCTCCTTTGGCTGCCCTTGGAATCTTGTATGCAAAGAAAGGGAATGTAGAGTAAGTGTTCCATTCCGACTACGTCTGCCCCTTGGTTGAATGATAATTTCGCAGTTATGCCATGCCACTCTACCTACAAGCTATCTCACTACTTCTACCGCCAAATACGGAGAACGTCAGTGTCGGAGATCGATGCGAAGGTGAGGCTCGTCATTAACTGGGTAATCCTGCTTTACCGTTGACCACACCCATAGCTGCCCAGCTCATGAATAATCTTTCTGAAATCATCATGCATCAATCGCCCACTCCCGAGATTCGGCATCAGGCTGAAGCATGGGCCCGTCAGGCGCTTGCTGTTATTGAGCGCGCCGAAAAGATGTCACTACCCAGGCAAGGGTGGTTCGGTTCCTCTGAAGATACGGATGTTTGTAGCACATGTGACCAAGTTTTGGGTGCCGTACTATTCAACATTGGGATCCTTCGTGAGGTGAAGATTATCACAAATCTCTGTCGATGGGATTAGTTAACTTTTCACGTGTACAGATGGATTCAGACAAAGATGTTGCACTTGGACTCTTCGAGAGGAGTTTGAAACAATGTGCGAAAGTTGGCATAGAGGAAGGTGTACTCCAGACCAAAGAAGCAATCAGGAGGTTGAGACGTGCCCAAGAAACGAAGGTGTAATACCTTAACTCCGAGGAAATCCCTTCCTCTCCATACTCGGATCTTCTGTCCGGTGAGATACGAGAATCGAAAACACCGCCTTAACTTTGGAGGTCGCACCACGAGATGGCTATTTTCCACGCAAAGCTGTGATCGGCATTTCCCTGGTTGGTCGGGGAATAGTAACTTCAAAGGGACTTGGTTGCTGGACCACTTCAAGTACAGATCCAATGCACAACGCCTCCACGTCGCTGATTCCCGTGCATCTATCCTTAAACTGTCAGTGTACCTAGCCCTCCACAGCAGACATGTTGTCTGGGATCACGGTAAGGAATCGGAGGTTGTGGCCTTGGATATGTGGTCTCTTCTTGATTCAAATTCGGAAACTATTTTCAAGGTCTAAGCATTTCATTAGTCTGGTGCCACCCTACTTACAAGCCAAGCCGATGGGCTTACCTCGTGGACAAGTTGGCCACCAGACCAACATTTCATGACTAGAATAAGGCCATCGCTGACACCCAACGCCATAACCACAACACTGACATTCACCCAACAGCTAAAATCAAACATACTCGCAAGGTGGCAATCGCTGTTGCTTCTCCGGGTGCCAGATTCTTTGCAAACTGATCATTGTGTACAATGTCAAGCTGTCCCAAAAGCCTATCTGCATAAAGTGACTACAACACATGGAATTGGCATAGGTGACGCAAAAACTGAGCTCGAAAAAGACTATTGTACCAGCGGTAAGCGATTCCACCTTGTCAACAACGTGGTGTGAATCATATCCGGTTGCCCCTGAATATGACATATGACGGCCACCGGAGAAAATGACATGGGTGGAATGGCAGGCATAGGATATCTGGATGTAATCGTTGTTATGGAACTGGATCGGAAGCTACAAATGACATGCGCGAGATCATATTCCGCCGTCGTCGTCGTCATCGTCATCGTACATGTCTGGCAAAGAGTCAAGCGAGTATGGTAGTGGCATCTCACGCGTTACTCGATATTGATCCACATTGCCAATGTGTTCGTTTTCCACGCGATCTGGGTAAGAAGGGGGATGAATGGGGGCGTGCAGCAAAGCTGAGGGATAAGACTAACAGAAGTTCCACTGTATCCTCCGTAGAACCTCCAGCCAGGCTATGAAGATTGAGCGTAGAAGTGAGCTCGGTCCTTTAGTGGGTGTGTATAAAATCCAGGTGAAGCGAATGAAGATATTGGTAATCTGAAGATCGTTCCAAGTCAAATTTCAGAGTGATCAAGTGGAAAACGGCAACCTACTATCGCAAAGTAGTATGACTTGGAGAAGTATCAGCACACCGCGCAACGAATCAGTGGAAAAAACTGACCGATATCTGAGTATAAATTAGGTCTGTTCTCAGCAATGGATAATGGGTTCGGCGCTTAAACAATGACCAATCTACGAGAATGTCCTAGGTGACCATGACGAGGCTTTCTAGAAAAACAAGGTTGGTTCCTTACCCATCCACAAGCATACAAAGAGTATAGACACCCTGTGAAACAAAAAAAAATGAAAGACGAGCCATGGCGGGGGGCACCTAAAAATACATCTTGAACACCACGGAGAAGTCAATCTGGAAGAAGGATTTCGAACCGTTGTGAGACCAGATGTGATAAAATAACGAGTATACTATTCCCGTGAAATATTTCCCCGCCTGACAGAGGGCAATCTGGTGAGAAACTGAATCACAGTTTATACAGTGCGCACCAACATTATAAATATTTGTCCAAGATCTTGTGTCCCAGTAACGTCGGATGCATTGGAAGAAACGCACCAGTAACGGCAAAATGGATAAGGCAAAGTGAATCCCCCAATTCCGGGAGCCCGCACAAGTCTGCCACACCTCATCGTAAGCGCTCGAGGCAGGTCCGCTGGCCGGGATGCCAGGGAAATAATTGGCATATACACAAGTGATAAAGTATGTATTGTCGAAAGTAAAGGACAGACTGCAAATTTGATCCCTAGGTGAATGCAGTCGTAAGCAATAGAAATCGATCAGCGATCGAGCCTTACCCAAGCCAGAAAGCTGCAAACTACGAAACTAGGCATTGATTATAAGGATACCACAGAGATAGGAAACGTACATCAACGGCAAACATACCGCTAAGGGCAAGCTTAGCCAAGTTCCTGATGGCCCACCACCGAGAACTCCCTGACATGAAATGCTAGGACGATTTCGTTAGGCAAGTGGTTGAACCAAGACAACTACTCACTGAAATAGGGTTGAACAAGAGAACAAAGACGAAACCCAACCAAACTAAAGGCCATACGAATGGGGGGCCAAGACGAACAAACGAAAGGCAGAATGCGCAAGACAAAGCACATGCGATAAGAGAGGGAATCTGTGATAATACGCTTGGATAAACGATCTTCTCGACGCCACTGTGGTGCTAGACACACCTCAAAATATTTGCGTGGGTCCATCTTCCTTTTCAAATTTAACTCTGCGACTAATGGGTAGACGAAATCTGCTGGAGCATCGCGACTTACCGAAGATGAACGGATAGTTTATCCGTTCGCGAACCCATACATTGATATTGACACCAACAAGCAGTGCGAGCAGGACGGGCATCGCTAATATCGCGTACATGTAAAGAAGGACCTTCCACGACTTCAGGTCATTTCTCGTCCCTGTAAGGGAGCCTACAGAAGGTTTTGTGCAGGTGCAGGGTTTTGTGAAAGTGCAACACATACATTGGTATATTCCTATAGCAAGAGCTGCAAGCGCGAGGCCGAGGTATATTCCAGAGCGGAATGTACTCATGTGATGAGACTTAGCAGAGGCGTCTGGGCGAAGACGATTCAACGCTATTCTTCGGTCACCTCGGGCTAGATGTGGGGTTATGCAGCATCGTAAAACGACTCAATCCATTTTACAATACAATCGTACACACCGAATCGGGCTGCATAAAGTTCTTCCAGCTCTCTAAGCATGTCATTGACGAGAGCTCCCGAGGCGAAGGCAGCTGGATCCACCTATTATTATGTGAAAATGATTAAAGTGATGCGTGACGAGAATATAATATTATCCACCTTCTCAGACATATAGATAGAAAGGGCTGGTAACTTCGTAACCTTGTCGAATTTTTTTAGTGCCTTGCGGAAACCCACAAGGTTAAGGATCTGGTGTGCAGCAGGAAATTGCCAATAATGTCAATTGCATCAATCACGAGCCGCAAGAAAACGTACACGGTAGTTGTTCAACACCTCCAGTCCCCTGATAATCAGGTCAGATATGGTTTTTGAAGCATTGGAAGCAGCATGCATACCGATAATATTCCACGACGGCTTTTTTTAGTTTCTTCTTGGCATGCTGATATTCTCGGGGGTCGAAGGCCGTTTTCGAAGACTCCACGGTCTTCCCAGTAGAGGTTGACAGAAAGCCCGCTAGCCCATGTCTTGGAGGAGCTGGACAACCAGCCGGAGAAGTGAACGGTAGTGCTTGCAGTGTAGCATGTAACTCACCACCAAGTCCTGCTTCAAGAGGAAATTTTGCGGCACGCAAATCAGTGCTCTTCCTCATATAGGCTCTTGTAAAATGACCCTTCTTTGTAAAGAAACGAGAATTTGTGGCTGCTGGCGATTCCTGGAAGAACAATCAGCCCTCTAGATAGACAAGTCAAGAAATAACACAGACATAAATCCTTTGACGATGGGCCACGAGTTCCTCTAATTGTTTCCGGAGCCTGTTCCCGCGTTCGCACATCTCCTTTTCGCGTTCCTGATAGAAGGAATCTACTTTATCCAGGTTCTTGTCCAGTAGGTCAAAGAATGTCTGCTGCGCAGGAGAAAGTTGCTGTAGAAACTGGTGTAGGGGTGGCAACGGCGTATTTGCTGGATGGTGATAAAGGGGGTCCTTTAAGTTCCATTCTAGTAAAGAACTCCGTTTCCTACCTCCATCTGAGAACCACGGCAGTATTGATGAGTTGTGAGAAAATATAGTCCCGCGGAACGAGGGGGAACCTGCATCGAACCCCGTTGGGTTGACCGTCAATGAATTGTCTGAGAAAAAGATAAGAACCCATTACAATTTCATATATTATAACTCACGCTTTTCGTTTCTTGGTCCAAGAGTGGTGGTCACGACATTGACCCCTTCATTACCCAAAGCGTCGCTCGTAATGTCGGATGTCGGAAAGAACTGTACGTCCGTCTGCACACGACCATTTGTAGAAAAATTCTCTGCAAGACGGTTACGACAGTCTAAGCGAACAGATGCCAAATTACCTGATTTCGCATGAAGTGTTTCACCATTAGAGGCTTCAGTGCTAATGCCTTGACTAGGGTGTTGCCCAATTATTATCACGGGAGCGAGGGTATCTCCATTCGTACTTGACTTTACCCTAGGCCCTTCACAATCCGATGCTTCAGTGCAGGTGTCTTGAAAGTCGCGACCAATAACTATTACAGGACCTAGAATGCCTTCGTCTCTCATTTTTCTATCAGAGGAAATAGAGGCTTCATCGCTTGAGTCTGGGCGAGAATCGCGTCCGATCACTATTACAGGACCCAGAGTCGCTCCTTGTTCGAGCTTGATGGATCGGATTTGCTTTTTCAGACCACGGTAATTGCTGCACTCGGGCACGCACGAATTGCCAAGAGGTGGGGAGGATGGATGGACCAACGGTGCTGGCAGTTGGCACTGTGACAGACACAACAATGGAAAGAAACACTTACATGTATGCATTCTTCCACTCCGGAGCCTGGCCAGGAGGGAAATTCCATTGTCAGACTTGTTTTTACGTGCGCGTGAGACTACAAAGACGAACCTGTGTATCCTCGAGGTACCTGTGGATTTAACGTTGTGGATGTCATGATATTTACGACGGATGGTGCTGCTTACCGTGCAAACTTCATGGCTCAGTGAGCAATGGCCGTGGCAGACAACGGGTCTATAGTGAAGGACCACTTTAACTGGCCATACTAATTGCATCCGACATGGGCCAGCCAATCAAATCTTGCAAGTTGGATTGTCATGGGAGGGAATATTTTGCTGTCACGAACCTTTGCCACGTCACATAGTAGCGGGTTCATATCGAATACTCACCTTATTGGACCATCAATTTCAACAGTCGCACAACAGAAATCGCCTTCGCATCGGCAATTTTTGTTGTGCGACTGTTGACGTTGAAATTGGAAGTGCTGCATGATCATCGACAATGCTCGATTATGTAATAGCATGACATAACGAGAGGATTTGAAATCTCTGCACTTTCCTTGATCAGTGCCTCTGAGTGGCAGTAATAAGACTAATAAGCTCGTGTGACAAAGGCCGCGCAGCGCCGGCAGTCATCTTGTTTCCAAAGAGACTCGAGACCCTTATTTACGTGGTTCAACTAGTGTTCCAGCAGTGCAAGATGCTTAGAGTTGGTTCATACTTTCTACGAGGCCGCAAATTGAACCTCGAAGATCTGTGTTGCCACTAAACGCAAAGAGAAACAATCAGGAAACACCCAGGGACGTGCCAGACTTTCCAAACATGCAAGTTGGATTGTGGTACCGGGCATGAATGTGAGACACGGTCACATATGACGTGGCCAATGGAGCTATGGATTAGTGGAGAAAATAGTTACCAGACCCCAAAAGGAGAGTCATTGGCACGGGCGGTGGTAGTAGTAAAGGAACGGCGGTCACAGTGGACGAACGACCGTGGTGGCACTTTGTGTCGTCGTCGTGGTTGGTGGTCAAGGTACTGGGCGAGCGGGTCCACGAGACCGTAATCAATGAGGTCGTCATCACTGTCTGTCCCTGCGGTGACACTAGCTGCCCAAGAACGTCCTCGTCCTCGTGGTCGTCGTTGTCATCCCGCTTATGGTGGAGATGGGGATGGTCGACATTAGTGACGTTGGCGTGATCACGGTGGTGGCCATGGTCATGGTTGGCGTTAATGGTCCTGGTGGTCGTTGTCGTCGCATTGGTGGTCATCATCGCCATAGCCGCGCTGGTGGTGGTCATGGACGCCCTTGCCATCAGGTGAGAGACGATGACAGGAGTGGACGAGGTGAAGGCGAAGACGGCATAAGTGGGCAGGATTCCATCGACTCGATGCGAATCAAAGGACTGGAGAGTCAGCGCATGCGTCAACGCTGGAGATCGAGATCCAGGGAATCACCCGTATCATTTGGGCCATCCACACATCCCACAAAGTGTCCCTACAGAATCGTCAGCGACGCAGAAGACTGATCAAACTTACAAATGTCAGCACGACTGACTACTAGGTGTTGCGCTGGTGGTCGTTGTC
>Ga0307518_10000585_pt1 | contig 27762 bp, 19 predicted proteins | sample 25_EM_MG_FD_203889 | JGI IMG/M metagenome (GOLD analysis project Ga0307518, IMG submission 203889) | Populus trichocarpa ectomycorrhiza microbial communities from riparian zone in the Pacific Northwest, United States - 25_EM | ecosystem: Host-associated > Plants > Roots > Unclassified | place... | reverse complement strand
CCGATGTCGCGATAGTGCAGTCGGCAACCAGATGTCGGGCGCGCGGCTTTCACTAGAAGCAGGATCGCCACCGTGCTTCGGCTGCCGGACCCGAAGATCTTGCCGCCCTCTCGCCTCGACAACTCGCCTGCTGTGCGTTGGTTGCCTCGGAGGTTGAAGCAGTAGATAGTGCTGAACTCGTCGGCGAGGGTCTTGCGAAGGCCGTCTGCGGTGTTGCCGTCGATGTAGCCACCGTTGGAGACGAAGCAGACGACTCCCTCTGTCTTGATCCGGTCCGATGCCCAGCGGATCGCGCGAATGTAGGAGTCGTAGAGCGAGTTCTTGTTGGTTGCGGTCGATCGCGCCGCGTAGGTCTCCTCGATCCGCTGGTCCAGGGCGGGGTAGGACTGGTTCTGGTTGGCATCGTTTTGGCTTGTTTGCCCGGACGAGTAGGGCGGGTTGCCGATGACCACGCGGATATCCTGGGCCTTTTGCCGCTTCACTCGCTTGTTGTTCTCGGGGAACATTTCGGCGGCCAGGGAGTTCGCGTCTTCGGCGAGTTGGAAGGTGTCCGTGAGCACGATGCCCTCGAACGGGACGTAGTCACCCTGGTGGAGTTGGTGGAAGGCGGCTTCGATGTTGACCGCGGCGATGTAGTACGCGAGGAGCAAGATCTCGTTGGCGTGCAGTTCGCTGGTGTACTTGCGTAGCAGATCCTCGGGCTTGATCAGCCCCGACTGGAGGAGCCGGACGATGAAGGTGCCCGTGCCGGTGAAGGGGTCGATGATCTGCACACCGGGCGCCGACAGCGAGGTGTTGAGGTGGCGTTCAAGGGCCTGGTCGGTTGCGCGGAGGATGAAGTCCACGATCGGGATTGGGGTGTAGACGATCCCGAAGGCATCGGCGGTCTTGGGCAGCGCAGTCTTGAAGAACTTTTCGTATAGTTCGGTGATGACCTTCTGTCGGCCTTCGTGGTTGTCGATGCCTTCGGCTCGCACACGCACCGAGGCATAGAACGACTCCAGAGTTTCGACCTCCTTGCCCAGCGCTTGGTCGCCGAGGATGTCGAGCATCTTCTGCATCGTCTGCGAGACCGGGTTCTTCGTCGAGAAGTCGTATCCGGCGAAGAGAGCGTCGAACACCGGTTTGGTGATCAGATGCTGGGCCAGCATGTCGATGGCGTCCGCTTTGCTGACGCCCGGGTTGATGTTGGAGCGAAGCTCGTCGAGGAACTTCTCGAAGGCTGCCCGCTTCCCCGAGGCCGGGTCGTCCACGAGCGCGGTGATGCGGGCGACGTGCCGCTCAGCGATGGCCGCAACGTCCTTGGCCCAGTTCTCCCAGTAGGCGCGTTCGCCAACCTTGGTGACGATCTTGGCGTAGATCGCGTCGCGCCAGATCTCGACGGGGAGGTCCAGCGTGGCCTGCACACCAGCGGCGGCGCTGCCGGCATCGTTGGTCGAGCCATCGCCCCCGTCACCGTCGAATCCGACCGTCCCGATCATGATGTTGTCGGGCTTACGCTTGTTCAGCTCGATCTTATTGACGGTGGCATTGAACCGGTCGTCGTGCGCCCGCAGCGCCTGAAGGACTTGCCAGACCACCTTGTAGCGCTTGTTGTCCGATAGGGCCTTGTCCGGCGCGACATCGGTGGGGACGCCGACAGGCAGGATGATGTAGCCGTAGTCCTTGCCCTCGGCCTTGCGCATAACTCGCCCGACCGACTGGACTACATCGACGACCGAGTTGCGCGGGTTGAGAAAAAGCACGGCATCAAGGTGAGGCACGTCGACGCCCTCGGACAGGCAGCGCGCGTTGGACAGGATGCGGCAGGTGTTGGCCTCTGAGTCGGCCTTGAGCCAGTCCAGTTCGACGTTGCGTTGCAGCGCGTTGTAGCTGCCATCGACATGCCGGACCTCGCAGCGCAGGGTGGCCTCGTCAGTGTCGTCGTAAGCCCCGATCACCTCAGCGAAGCTGTCGGTGAGCTTCTTGGACTCCTTAATGCTGCGGGAGAACGCGACCGCGCGACGCATAGGCGGCGACCCGGGCGCGAAGCCCTCGCCGTCAGCTGTGTGGCCGGAGCGCTTGGACAGGCCGTTCCAGCAGCCCACGATCTTTACGGCGTCGTCGAGGTTGATCTCGTTGTTCTCGTCGGCCACCTGGGACTGCAACGACGTGGCGATGTATTTCTCGTCGACGGTGAGGATGAGGACTTTGTAGTCGGTGAGCAGGCCCTCGGCCACGGCCTTGCCGAACCCGAGGCGATGGAACTCGGGACCGTAGAGGGCCTCGTCGTCCATGGAGCATAGCTCGGCGGAGTTCTGCTGGGCGGAGGTCTTGGTGTTGTCGTCGAATAGGCGCGGCGTCGCGGTCATATACAGCCGCTTCGCCGCCTTGATGACGGTGTTGTCGTGCACCTTGACGAACTGGGACTCGTCCTGACCCGCCAATGTCACACCGGTCGTGCGGTGCGCCTCGTCGCAGATCACCAGGTCGAAGTCAGGAAAACCAGCCTGCTGCGCGGCCGAGACCGTGGTGATTGACTGATAGGTAGAGAAGATCACGGTCAGCGGCGTGGCACCGTCCGTCCGAGCGACCTGCGCAACCAGCTTGGTCGTGTCAGTGGTCGCCGGGAACGCGAGGTCATGGACGCTAATGTCTTCGGACTCGGACCGCTTGCCGACCTTCGTGTCCGAGCACACGGCGAAAGTACGCATTGGCGTCTGCGTTTGCGCGGTCCACTCCCGCAGTGTCTGGGACAGCAGTGAGATGGACGGGACCAGGAACAGGACGTTCGTAGGCTGACCGGTCCGCTCGGCCGCGAGCCGTTCGGCCACCTTCAGCGAGGTGAACGTCTTGCCCGTGCCGCATGCCATGATCAGCTTGCCCCGGTCGTGGGACCCGAAGCCATCGAACACCGCGCCGACGGCGTCCTGCTGGTGGGGCCGCAGTGTCTTCTTGTGCTCGAGCCGCAGTTCGATATCGAGGTCGGGTCGGGGCCAGGCGAGGTCCCATCGGATCGGGCTCTGCCCGATATCCGCCAGCCCTACGCGGGAAACTGGGATGCGCTGATCGTCCAGAGCGTCCTCGGCGTGCTGCCCCCACTTGTCGGTGGTGGAGATGATGATCCGGCTGGTGAACGGCGCCTTGCCCGACGCGGTGAAGAACGAGTCGATGTCGGACTTCTGCACGTAATGGTCCGGCTCGTAGAATTTGCACTGGATTGCGCAAAAGCCCCCAGTCTCGCGCTCCTCGGCGACGATGTCGATCCCGGTATCGGGCTTGCCGTCGCGGCCCGGCCAGGCAGCCCACATCCACACCTCAGAGAACTTCTCCGCATACAGCGGGTCCAGCTTCAGGTACTGGACCATCAACCGCTCGAACTTGTCGCCCCGTTCCCGGTTGGACACTGGGAGGGTGCGGAATGCTTCCAGGATGTCGTGAACCGTGGTGGTCAACTGGCGGTCTCCCCCTGCTCGTCGTTCGTCGCCACGCCAGCCTGAAGCGGTGTGGAAAGACCAACTTTAGCGATGAGAACCCTCTCGAGTGCGCGGCACACCGCCTACCCCAGACATAAGCGTCCGGCAACCGTATACGAGCGTCTGCCGCACAATGGCTGACCAGCGCGGGAGCGATCGAGCCCGCCAGGCACCCCGCCGCTCGCCGTGGGAACCCTCAGCCGGTTTCGGCCTCTGGTGGGCCCGGATATCAGGATCGCGGATGGCTTGGGGTGCCACCCGACGCTAGATCTGGTGGGTCCAAGGACACCTGACTGCCCGTTAGGAGTTGAAGACGGCTCAGGAGTCAGACCAGCAGCGGGCGATGATCGGCGAGTTCGAGGATGAGCAGCCTCTCGGAACCTGACCAGCACCGTGCACTCGCGTCCATCGGCGCGCCCGGTCCGTTGCTAGGCGACACGGGTCGTCACTGTAGCGAGCTGGGCGGGTCGATGTGTGCTCCTTAAGGCTATCGCGCGTGGTGCCACAATCTTGCTTGACTCTTGCAGCAACGTTGCTGCAAGCTTGTGGAAAGCGAGGGAGGTGCTCGTGTCGACTACGAGTGAGATAGGCGGCGTTCAGCTTGGTCATCGACTGACGCAGCTGCGCGAGCGTGCCGGGATGAAGCAGGCGGAGCTGGCCCGCCGGGTCACCTGGAGTCAGGCAGTGGTGTCGCGCATCGAGACGGCGGAACGTGCTATTTCGGAAGACGAACTCAAGACGCTGCTTGAGGCGATTGGCACCCCGGAAGCGTCCGAGCTAGCCACGGTTCTCGATCGGGATTGGCGGCATTTTCCGCGACCGACGCTCGATCATCCTGACCAGCATCTGCTGTGGCAGGCCGAGCAGATGACGGCCGCTCTGGAGAGGGCGTTCCTCGCTCCTGATACCCGACCCGCGTTTCAGCGACGACTGCGGGAATACGTCGATGAGATCGCCAGCCTGGCTGGTCTGCTGCTCCGGCGCGAGCACCAGATCGCCTTTGTCGGCAGTATCGGCATTGGCAAGTCCACGGCGATCTGCCGCGCGACCGGTCTCGAGATCCCCGGCCCGCAAGGCCGCCCTGTCCCAGTCTTGGAGACCGGAGGTGGCGGCGTCACGCTGTGCGAGGTTCATCTCCGGGTCGGACCCGAATCCGGATTCGGCGTGATTGTCGAGCCGCGGACACATGACGACATCCGATCGGACGTTGAAGACTTCGTCGATCAGCTCCTGCAAGCCGAGCCGTCCACTGCCGACGATGACGGGTCCCTCGCAGTGCCGAGGGAAATTGAACGTGCGATTCGGAACATGGCTGTCCTCGTGCCGAGGCGCGCAAAAGGCGCGAACGGTAAGATAACACGTACCGATCCGGCCAGAACACTCGCGAACGAGATTCCGTCAAGGCGTGACCTCGTCGTCGAAGTATTGACGCGGATGGGCCTGCACCGCCGAGACCGGCGCGACGAGTGGTACGGCCCCGCGCTCGCTGCCAGCCCTCTGGAGTGGATGAAAACAACCTTCGAGCAGATCAACAACGGTCGGCATCCGGAGTTTTCGCTGCCGCGGCGCATCGACCTTGTTATCCCACACCTGTTGGAGATCGGGGATCTCGACGTCAGCATTGTCGACACCAGGGGGATCGATCAACCTTCCGCCCGCGCCGATCTCGAAGCACTGCTTGAGGATCCCCACACAGTGTCCATCCTGTGCTCTGGGTTCAACGACGCCCCGTCACCGGCCATTCAACACCTGCTCCGGCGAGCACGGGACATCAACAACTCGCAGATCGACTCCCACGCTAGCGTGCTGGTTCTTCCGCGGCCCAGTGAAGCGCTGGCCGTGAAAGATGAAACCGGCGCACCGGCCCAAACGAGCGAGGATGGGTACGAACTGAAAGGCGAGCAGGCCGGCACGGCGCTCAGTCCATATCGGCTGAGTGAGAGCCCGATCTTATTTTTCAACGCCTTCGAAGACGAGCCCGACCGCCTGCGGTCCTTCCTCCGCGAGCGGGTGACACGCACGCGGGACGAGTTCCGCCGTCAGTTGGATGACGTGCTGGGCAGAACACGTCTGCTGCTCGACAATGCTGCGCAAGAGCAGGTGCAAGCGATTCAACGCGACGCTAGCAGGCACCTCGCCACCTGGATCAACCAGCATGCGGCACCGGCGCCAATCGGCGGTCACGGTCATGTCCACGACACTCTCCTCGAAGAGATCGAGAACGCGCACGCAAGCACCGTGCATGCGGCGATTCGGCGAGAGGGCGAGTGGCGCTCGTTGAGCTATTCCCATCAGCTCGGGCATGGTGCGCGCAAGCTAGCTGTGGTGACACTGCACGACTGGGTGACCGAATTCTCGGGCCTCTGCAACACGCTCCGCGATTCGACGCCCGAAGCAGAGGAGTTGCTCTCTCAGGCGCACGGGCTCATGAGCGCCGCGTACGAGGACCTGCTCCGCAAGATGCAGCTGACCAGCCTCACTCTCTACCGTGACCACTTGAAGCAAGAGCCCCAGTTCTGGCTCGACAACGCCGACGAATGGGGGCGAGGACCTGGGTATCGCAACCGCGTCCTGCGTCGCAACCGCGACTGGTTCCAGAAACCGGAGCGGCAAGCCCTTGAGGTCCAGCTCAACGATGTACTCCATCGCGAGTGGGCCGCAGTACTTGACCGCGTCGGATCGATCTTCGAGGTCCCGTGACGCCTGCAGGTCATGCGAGATCGACGCAGGTCACAGGGATACAACCGTGACGCACGACGACAACCGGCCGACTGGTTTCTCACACCTGGTAGGAGCCTTCGAGAACCAGTCGGCCGGTTATTGATGTTGCCCATGTTTCGGTGCCTCTGGACAGGAGGCGAACCTATGACTCGTAGAGATGGTATTGGTCGGGGTCATTCCTGTGGGCCGTGATGTGGCGGATTCTGAGTGGCTGCCTTCGTAACCGGCGTTCCGTGGTGCGATTTGTGGGCGCGGGTGTACCCCGCCGGTCGGGCGCGGTACGCCCGGTGCAGGTGTCATACGTTTGCGCGGCGGGTGGCACGTGCGCGGTCGGTGCGGTGATCCGGCCGCCGATGCGGTCCTGCGCTGGCGTACGTACGGACGCCGCATCCGGGGTGGTGGATGACCGGGATCTGGCTTGTCGCGAAGAAAAATGGCAGTTCCACCCGAATGGGTGGCCGCGCTGGGGCAGGTTTGGTGGCCCTATTTCAATGGGGTCAGCGGGTGCCCCAGTTTTGCCCCAGTTACTGAACGGTAACTTAACAACAGTCCAAATAGGACGAATTTTCGCCATGCCTAAAAATATCGCCCGACCTGCGGTAATTCGCTGATCGGGCGATCATGAAACCTGTGGAGCTAAGGGGACTCGAACCCCTGACCCCCTCACTGCCAGTGAGGTGCGCTACCAGCTGCGCCATAGCCCCGGAGCGGATTTGTTCTCCGCATCTCGTGTGTCCATACATTACACCGCCCGCGGAGGCGGTTCACGCGGGGGTCACTCTATGCGCCCGTGAACCACTCAAGCCTTGCTGACCTGCATCTTTGAGACTTATTTTTAGTCGTGTATTGACTACGCGTGTGACCGCCGTTACGTTTTCGACCATCGTGACGCCGAGGTCCCCGCCCGCTACGCCGCGTCTCCACTGGGCTCCGCCTCAGCTCGCCCTGCCCGAATGACGCGGAGGAGGTCCTGATGAGGGCCAGAGCAGCCCTGATAGCCCTGTTTTCCCTGGTCGGAGCGCTGTTGGTGGCGGCTCCGGCAGCGCAGGCGGCCATCGTTCCCGATACCTGGTACACCGTGTCGACCGCCGGCGGGAAATGCGTGGACGCGCGCGCCGCCGGGACGGCGAACGGGACGGTCGTCCAGCAGTACGCCTGCAACCAGACCTTTTCCCAGCAGTGGCAGTTCCAGCCCACCTCGGGCGGCTACTACCGGGTCAACACGCGCAACGCCCCGGCGCAGGTGTGGGACGTCGCCGAGGTGTCGACGGCCGACGGCGGGCTGATCCACCTGTGGGCCTACGGCGGCGGGAACAACCAGCAGTGGCAGCCGGTCGAGGAATCGGGTGGGGCGTATCACTTCGTGAGCCGCAACAGCGGCAAATGCCTGGACATCCCCGGTCTCTCGACCCAGGACAGCACCCAGCTCCAGCAGTACGCCTGCAACGGCACCGGCGCCCAGTCCTTCCGGCTCACCCCGGTCTCCGGCACCGCGAACCCCGACCTCGGGCCGAACGTGCTCGTCTTCGATCCCGGTATGTCGCAGTCGGCGATCCAGTCGCAAGTGAACAGTGTGTTCTCGCAGCAGGAGACCAGCCAGTTCGGTCCGAACCGGAAGGCGCTGCTGTTCAAGCCGGGCTCGTACAACGTCGACGTGAACGTCGGGTTCTACACGCAGGTGCTGGGGCTCGGCCTGTCTCCCGACAACGTGACGATCAACGGCGCCGTGCACGCGGAGGCCGACTGGTTCCAGGGCAACGCGACGCAGAACTTCTGGCGTGGCGCGGAAAACCTGTCCGTCAATCCCAACGGCGGCACCGATCGATGGGCTGTGTCGCAGGCCGCGCCGTACCGCCGGATGCATGTCCGCGGCAACCTCCAGCTCGACGACGGCGGCTGGTCCAGCGGCGGGTGGATGTCCGACGTGAAAGTCGACGGTCAGGTGCGGTCCGGCTCGCAGCAGCAGTGGATCTCGCGCAACTCGCAGTTCGGGAGCTGGAGCGGGTCCAACTGGAACATGGTGTTCGCCGGAGTCGGCGGCGCGCCGTCGACCAGTTTCCCCAATCCGCCGTACACCACGGTGAACACGACGCCGGTCGTGCGGGAGAAGCCGTTCCTCTACGTCGACGCCGCGGGCGCGTACCAGGTCTTCGTGCCTTCCAAGCGCACCAACGCCTCCGGGATCACTTGGGGCGCCGGGCAGCCGGGATCCTCGTTGCCGATCAGCCGGTTCTTCATCGCGAAGCCCGGCGCGACGGCGTCGCAGATCAACGCGGCCCTCGCCGAGGGCAAGGATCTCCTGATCACGCCGGGTGTCTACCACCTCAACGAGACGCTGCGCGTCACCCGGCCCGACACCGTCGTGCTCGGACTCGGCCTGGCGACGCTGATCCCCGACAACGGCATCACCGCGATGACGGTGGCCGACGTCGACGGCGTCAAGGTCGCCGGCGTGCTGATCGACGCGGGCACCACGAACTCGAACACGCTCATGGAGGTCGGTCCGGCAGGCTCGGCGCAGGATCACGCGGCCAACCCGACGTCGCTGCACGACGTGTTCTTCCGCATCGGCGGGGCGGGCGTCGGCAAGGCCACGAACAGCCTGGTGGTCAACAGCGACGACGTCATCGGCGACCACCTCTGGATCTGGCGCGCCGACCACGGCAGCGGGGTCGGGTGGACCACCAACACCGCCGACACGGGCCTGATCGTCAACGGCGACGACGTCACGATGTACGGCCTGTTCGTCGAGCATTACCAGAAGTACCAGACGATCTGGAACGGCGAACGCGGCAGGACGTACTTCTACCAGAACGAAATGCCTTACGACCCACCGAATCAGGCCGCCTGGGTGAACGGCTCGACGCGGGGCTACGCGGCCTACAAGGTGGCGGGCTCGGTGACGAACCACGAGGCCTACGGGCTCGGAAGCTACTGCTACTTCAACGTGAATCCGAGTGTGGTGGCGGATCGCGCGATCGAGGTGCCGAACAACCCGAACGTCCGGTTCCGCAGCATGGTCGCCGTCTCCCTCGGCGGGAACGGGACCATCGCCCGGGTGATCAACGACCGCGGCGGGCCCGCCAACTCGGGATCGAACGTGGCCAATCTGGTCGCCTATCCCTGATGACCCCGGTGCGCGCCGCGATGGCGGTCGCGGCGCGCACCGGCCTCACCCCAACGGGTGGCGTGCCGCGCGCTCCCGGGCGGACGCTCCGATACTCGGCGCATGCCTCTCGTCGGTCTCACCGTCGTCGAACCCCGCCTGGCTTGGCCGCTCGCCGCCGTGCGCGGGGTTTTCGCCATCCTGTTCGGCATTCTCGCGCTGATCTGGCCGGGAACGACCGTCCTGGCCCTCGCGATCCTCTACGGCATTTACGCCATCTTCGACGGCATCGGCGGCATCATGCAGGCCTTCCGGCCGGGCGACGCCGCTCATCGCGCCGCCTACGGTGTCCTCGGCGCGTTCGGGATCATCGCCGGTGTCCTCGTCCTGATCTGGCCGGGGATCACGGTGCTGGTGCTGGCCCTCCTGGTCGGCTTCTGGGCGATCTTCACCGGCATCGTCGAGATCGTCGCGGCGATCCGGCTGCGCAAGCAGATCGAGGGCGAGGCGTTCCTCATCGCGGCGGGCGCGCTTTCGCTGATCGCGGGCATCGTGATCGTGTTCAACCCGATCGCGGGCGCGTTCGGGATCGCCCTGCTGGTCGGGATCTACGCGCTGCTGTACGGCGTGATGCTGCTCGTCCTTGCCTTCCGGCTGCGGAAGCTCACCCAAGCCTGAAGGCCTGCCGCGAGTGGACCCGGGCTCCGGCGCGGCGCAGATTCGACAGGCTCGGCGAACCTTCCACCGCGGTCGCGACGGCGAACCGGTGGCCTTCGCGGGCGGCCGCGGCCAGGCCGTGGCGGAGCAGCCGGGCCTGCGCGCCCTTGCCGCGGTGAGCCCGTGGCGTGGCCGAGCCGCCGAGGAGGACGCCGGGCCCGTGCGAACTCAGGGCCGCGGCGGAGATCGGAACACCGTCCTCGACCAGCAGCGACCGGCGGATCCGCGGGTCGGCGTGCTCGGCGGCCATGAACGCCGTCACGGGGTCGCCACTTTCGTAGCCGTCGAGCAGCACGCGGAGGAAGACGTCGATGTCGGGAGAGTCGTCGACGTCCGTTTCCGGCTCCGCCAAGGTGAGCGGAAGTGTCGCGATCGGACGGACACCGGCGGGCACGAGACCGGTGCCCTGGGGGGCCAAGCCTCGAAACGGCCGGGAAGCCCCGCCGCGGTGGCCGCCTCGCACGCGACGGCGGCACGGGCATGGATCACTTCTTCGGCTTCGGTCAGCACGCCCCCAACGTAATAGGCTGATCCGGTGAGCCAGCCGATCCTGTTGACCGTCGACGACGATCCCGCCGTTTCCCGCTCGGTCGCCCGTGACCTGCGCCGAAGGTACGGAAAGGACTACCGGATCATCCGGGCCGATTCCGGCGCCGACGCCCTCGACGCGTTGCGCGAGATCAAGCTGCGCGGCGACGCCGTGGCCGCGATCCTCGCCGACTACCGGATGCCGCAGATGGACGGCATCGTCTTCCTCGAGAAGGCGATGGACCTGTTCCCGAACGCGCGCCGCGCGCTGCTGACCGCCTACGCCGACACCGACGCCGCGATCCAGGCGATCAACGTCGTCGACGTCGACCACTACCTCCTCAAGCCGTGGGACCCGCCGGAGGAGAAGCTCTATCCGGTCGTCGACGCGCTGGTGGAGACGTGGCGCGCGGTGGGGGAGCGGCCGGTCGACGAGATCAAGCTCATCGGCCACCGGTACTCCTCGCCGTCGTTCCACCTGCGCGACTTCCTGGCGCGCAACGCGGTGCCGTACCGCTGGTACTCCGTCGACGACGACGAGGGCCGCCGGATCCTCGAGGCGGCGGACGCGGCGCCGCACGACATCCCGGTGCTGGTCACCCCGGACGGAACGGTGCTGCGCCAGCCGTCGGGGCCGGAACTCGCCGACGCCGTCGGCCTGTCCACCCGGCCCACCCAGGAGTTCTACGACCTGATCGTGATCGGCGGCGGGCCCGCCGGGCTCGGGGCGGCCGTGTACGGCGCGTCGGAGGGGCTGCGCACCGTCATCGTCGAGCGCAAGGCGACCGGCGGGCAGGCGGGCACCAGCTCCCGCATCGAGAACTACCTGGGCTTCCCGGACGGCGTTTCCGGCGCGCAGCTCACCGACCGCGCGCGGCGGCAGGCGCTCAAGTTCGGCGCCGAGGTGCTCACCGCACGCGACGTCGTGGGCCTGGAAGTCCGCGGTTCCGCGCGTGTGGTCATGTTCGGCGACGGCACCGAGATCTCCGCGCATTCCGTGGTGCTGGCCAGCGGCGTCACCTACCGGGCGCTGGAGGCTCCCGGCGTCGCCGAACTCGCCGGCCGCGGCGTGTACTACGGCTCGGCCGCGACCGAGGCGCCCGAGTGCAAGGGCGAGCACGTCTACATCGTCGGCGGCGCGAACTCGGCGGGGCAGGCGGCCGTGTTCTTCTCCAAGCACGCCGCCGACGTCACCATCCTCGTCCGCGGCCAGTCGCTCGAAGCGTCGATGTCGCACTACCTGATCGAGCAGATCGCCGGGATCGGGAACATCCATGTCCGCACCCGGACCACCGTGGTCGAGGCGCACGGCGACGATCACCTCGAACGGCTGACCCTGTGCGAGAACGGCGGCGCGACCGAGACCGTGCCCACCGGTCACCTGTTCATCTTCATCGGCGCCGCCCCGCGCACGGACTGGCTCGGCACGGAGATCCAGCGGGACGACCACGGTTTCGTGCGGACCGGGCCCGATCTGCTCACCGACGGCGGCCCGCCGCCGGGCTGGCCACTGGACCGCGATCCGCACTATCTGGAGTCGTCCATCCCGGGCGTGTTCGTGGCGGGCGACGTCCGGGCCGCGTCGGTAAAGCGTGTCGCGTCGGCCGTCGGCGAAGGCGCCATGGCGGTCACCCTGGTCCACCGGTACTTGGAGGAGCAATGAGCGTTCTGCCCAGGGAAGAACTGCGCGGGCTCTTCCTCTTCGAGCACCTCAGCGAGGAGCAGCTCGACTGGATCGACGAGCACGCCGTGCTGGAGCAGTACACCGGCGGCACCACGGTCATGCGCGAGGGTGAACCGGCCACCTGTTTCTATCTCCTGCTGTCGGGCGCGCTGCGGATGACGCGGCTCGTCGGCGGCACCGAGGTCGAGACGATCCGGTCCGACCAGCGCGGCGCGTACTGCGGCGCGACGCAGTTCTTCGTGCACCAGGAGACCGAACACACGTATGGCGCTTCGGTGCACGCGGTCAGCGACCTCACCTTCCTGACCCTGCCCGCGGCCGAGTTCGCCACCGAGTTCCGCCGCTGGTTCCCGATGGCGACGCATCTGCTGGAGGGGATGTACCTCGGCTGGCGCAACAGCGACACCGTCATCGGTTCGCGACGGCGGCTGCTGGCGCTCGGCGAACTTTCCGCCGGGCTGACCCACGAGCTCAACAATCCGGCGGCCGCGGCCGTGCGCGCGACGGCGTCGCTGCGGGAGCGGGTCGCCGGGATGCGGCACAAGCTCGCGATGCTGGCGAAGAAGAACGTCGACCCGACGCTGCTGGAGCAACTGCTCGACATCCAGGAACAGCTGGTCAAACAGGTCGCGTCGGCGCCGAAGCTGACCGCGATGCAGCAGGCCGACCGCGAGGACGAGATCGGCGACTGGTTCGACGACCACGGCATCGACCAGGGCTGGGATCTCGCCGACATCTACGTCCGCGCCGGGCTGACCGTGCCGGATCTCGACCGGCTGCTCGACTCGGTCGGCGAGACCTTCCTCGACGGCGCCGTCCGCTGGCTCGCGTACGCGCTCGAGACCGAGATGCTGATGGGCGAGATCGAGGATTCGACGACCCGGATCTCGGTGCTGGTCGGCAAGGCCAAGCAGTATTCGCAGATGGACCGTGCCCCGCACCAGTGGATCGACGTGCACGAAGGCCTCGACTCGACCCTCGTGATGCTGGCGGGCAAGATCGCGCCGGGGATCCGCGTGGTGAAGGAGTACGACCACACGATCCCGAGGATCCCGGCGTACGCGGGCGAGCTGAACCAGGTGTGGACGAACGTCATCGACAACGCGCTCGGCGCCATGGGGGCCGAGGGCACGCTGACCCTGCGGACGTCCAGGGTGGACGACCACGTGCACGTCGAGATCGGCGACACCGGGCCCGGTATCCCGGCGGAGGTGCGGCAGCGGATCTTCGAGCCGTTCTTCACCACGAAACCGGTGGGGCAGGGGACCGGCCTCGGCCTGGACATCTCCTGGCGCATCGTCGTCGAACGACATCAGGGCGATCTCCGGGTCGATTCGGCGCCGGGTGACACGCGGTTCACCGTGTGCCTGCCGGTCTCGGAGCAATCCGTGATCTGATTTTCCTTATCCCTCAAGGTTTCGCCAGAAACTACCGACGGCTTCCGTTCATCGATCGTTCACTTCGAAATGGCTCGCCCGCGCGTCAAAAGAGTCGTACGGGCTGAAAGATCGAGCCTGTGAACGAGGGGGTTGGCCGGTGAAACGCCGTCTGTCGATCGGCTTGGCCGTGGTGCTGCTGCTGGCCGTGGCCGCGGTGATCGTCTGGGGCCGGGGCGAGGACGAGAACACCGCGCAGGGCGGGGATCTGACCACGGTGCGCGGGGTCATCGGTTCGGAGAAGCTCGCCTTCTTCTCCGACAAGCGGGTGGCGGACGCGTTCGCCAGGCACGGGCTGAAGGTCGAGGTCGACACCGCGGGCTCGCGGCAGATCGCGAGCATGGACCTCGGGAAGTACGAGTTCGCGTTCCCGTCCTCGTCGCCCGCCGCGCAGCGGATCCAGCGCGATCACCAGGTGACCGGCGTGCACACGCCGTTCCAGTCGCCGATGGCGGTCGCGACCTTCGAGCCGATCGTGAACCTCCTGAGCGCCAACGGGATCGTGCGCAAGGGCGCCGGCGAGTACCAAGTGCTCGACATCGCGAAGTACCTCGAACTCGCGCAAAAGGGCACGCGCTGGGACCAGCTTCCCGGCAACACCGCGTTCCCCGCACGCAAGAACGTGCTGGTCACGACCACGGACCCGCGCGAATCGAATTCGGCGGCGATGTACCTGTCGATCGTCTCCTTCGTCGCCAACGGGAACAACGTCGTCAGCACGCCCGAAGCCGAAGCGAAGATCCTGCCGGCGGTGTCGAAGCTGTTCATCGACCAGGGTTACACGCAGAACAGCACCGAAGGCCCGTTCGAGGACTACCTCGCGGCGGGGATGGGCAAGACGCCGATGGCGCTGATTTACGAGTCGCAGTTCGTCGACAGGCTGGTGCGGGCCGACGGTTCGATCCGGCCGGACATGCGCCTGCTCTACACAGCGCCGACGGTGTATTCCAAGCACACGCTCGTGCCGCTGAAACCGAACGGCGACCAGGTGGGCAGGCTGCTCGCGACCGACCCGGAACTGGGGAAACTCGCCGCCACCTTCGGGTTCCGCACCGGGGACCCGCGCCTGTTCGCCGACGTCGTCGCCGCGGCCAAGGCGCCGGTGCCCGCGGATCTGGTGGACGCCGTCGAACCGCCGTCGTACGAAACGCTGGAGCGTCTGCTCGACGCGGTGAAGAAGCAGTACTGATGGACGATTTCACGCTCACTCCACCCGAGCCGGTGGAGGCGATCCCGGCCGAGCGGGCGGCCGGGCTGGTCACCCTCGCGCCGGAGGTCCACGCCGAAGTCACGAAGCGCGCCGAAGATTTCGCCCGGCGCCTCGAAGCGCTCGACGTGCGGTCGCCGGACTTCACGCGCGTCCTGGACGAACTGCTCGCGGTCGGCGAGTCCGACATGCGCGCGGCGTCGACCGTCGCGGGTGCGCTGCTGGACCGGTCGACGCGGGCGCTCACGGAAATCGGGTCACCACAACACCAGGCGACGGTGAGCCTGGCCGGGCTCCGGCGGGCCGTGGCGGAGATCGATCCGGCGAAACTGCCGATCACCGGCCGCAAGCTGATGGGCCTGATCCCGGTCGCGGGCAGCGCGAAGAAGGCGCTGGACCGCTACCGCGCGGCCAACGAGCCGGTGAACGCGCTCGTGCTGGACCTGCGCGCGCGGCAGGACGTCCTGCGACGGGACAATGCCGCGCTCAAGGGTGAACGAGAACGTCTGTGGGTGACGCTCGGCAAGCTGTCGGAAGCGGCCGCGTTCGCCGAGGCCGTCGACACGGCCGTCGATCGCCAAGCCGGGATCTTCGACTTCACCGATCCCGCGCGGGCCAAGGCCTTGCGAGCCGACGCGCTGCATCCCATCCGGCAACGGCACCAGGATCTGCTGACCCAGCTCGCCGTCAGCGCGCAGGGCTACCTGGCGTTGGATCTAGTGCGGCGCAACAACGACGAGCTGATCCGCGGGATCGAGCGGGCGGTGTCGACGACGGTCGCGGCGCTGCGGGTCGCGCTGGTGGTGAGCGGGGCGCTCGCCGGGCAGCGCGACGTCCTCGACGAGGTCCGGGCGGTGCAGGCGACCACCGACGGGCTGATCAGGGCCAACGCGGAGATGCTGGAACTGCGCAGCGCCGAGATCCAGCGCGCGGGCAGTGATCCGGCAGTGGCGGTGGCGACGATCCGCGAGTCGTTCGAGCGGATCTACCGGAGCATCGACGCGATCGACGAGTTCAAGGCGGGGGCCGTGTCGACGATGGCGGCGACCGTGGAGGCGTTGTCCGGGGAGATCCGGCGGGCCGAAGACCATCTGCGCCGGTCTCACGAGACGGCGGCGGCCGAGGGGGCATCGTGAAACGCTGGGCTGTGCTCACGGTGGCGGCGATCTGCGCGCTGTCACTGGTTTCCTGCGATTCGAGCGAAGGCGGGACGGGACTGGGGGAGGCGGAAGCGGGCACCTTGCGGGTGCTCGCGGGCAGCGAACTGGCCGACCTTCAGCCGCTGCTGGAGCAAGAGGCGGCGGCGACCGGCGTCAAGGTCAAGTTCCAGTTCACCGGGACGCTGGAAGGCACCGAGTCGCTGGCGAACGGCAAGGTGGACGGCCAGTACGACGCCGTCTGGTTCTCGTCGAACCGGTATCCGGCGGCGGTTCCGGAGGCCGCGAAACGGCTCGGCGAGCAGGTGAAGATCATGAGTTCGCCGGTGGTGCTCGGGCTGTCCGCGTCGGCGGCGCAGCGGCTCGGCTGGACCGGGCGGCCGGTGGGCTGGGGCGAGATCGCCGAACAGGCCGGGAAGAAGGCCTTCACCTACGGCATGACGGATCCGTCCGCGTCGAACTCGGGTTTCTCGGCGCTCGTCGGGGTGGCGTCGGCGCTCGCGGGGGCGGGTAACGCGATCGACGCGCGGCAGATCGCTTCCGTCACGCCGAAACTGACCGAGTTCTTCAGCGCGCAGGCGATGTCCGCGGGCTCGTCGGGCTGGCTTTCCGAGGCCTACCAACGACGGGCGAGCGGTCAGGATCCCGGCAAGAAGGTCGACGGGCTGATCAACTACGAGTCCGTCCTGCTGTCGATGAACGCGAGTGGGAAACTCCCCGAACCGCTGACGCTGGTGTATCCCTCCGACGGTGTCGTCACCGCCGACTATCCGCTGACTTTGTTACAGAGCGCGAATTCCGACGCGCGGGACGCGCACCGCAAGCTCGCCGAGCGGCTGCGGACGCCGGACACCCAGCGCAAGATCATGGAGACGACGCAGCGCCGTCCGGTCGTGCCGGGTGTCCAGCTGGGACAGCAGTTCGCGCGAAAGGATCTCGTCGAGTTGCCGTTCCCCGCGACGCAGCAAGCGGTCGACGCGTTGCTGGGCGCCTACTTCGACAAGATCCGGCGGCCGTCGCGGACGCTGTACGTGCTCGACACCTCCGGTTCCATGTCTGGTGACCGGATCGAGTCGCTACGTGCCGCGCTGATCGGGTTGACCGGCGCCGACGGTTCGCTCACCGGGCGGTATCGCCGGTTCCGCAGCCGTGAGGAGGTCACGATGCTGCCGTTCGACACCGTGCCCGGCAGTCCGGAGACGTTCACCGTCCCGGAAGGCGATCCACAACCCGCGTTGGACAAGATCAAGCGCTTCGCCGAGGGGCTCGACGCGAACGGCGGCACGGCGATCTACGACAGCCTTCAGCGTGCGTACGACATCATGGGCCCTTTGGTCGCGCGTGACCCTGATCGCTTCAATTCCATCGTGCTGATGACCGACGGGCAGAACGCGAACGGCGCCAGGTTTTCGGACTTCCAGCTGAGGTTCCCGTCGTTGCCCGAGGCGATGCGGCAGATCCCGGTGTTCACCGTGATCTTCGGCGAAGGCGACTCCGCCGAACTCGGCGAGGTCGCGAAACGCACCGGTGGCAACGTGTTCGACGCGCGAGGTGACGTGCTGCCCAAGGTGTTCCAGGAAATCCGCGGGTACCAGTGATCGGGTACCTCGGCTCCACGAAGAACCTCGCCGGCTGCGTCGGCGGGCTGATCGGGCTGGCGCTGTACCTGACCGGTGTCGTCGGCGGATTGTGGCCGCTGGTCGTCGCAGGGCTGTACGCGGTGTTCGCCCTGCTCGCGCCGCCCGAGCGGGTGCGGCTGGTTTCGGCGGACGTCGTCGCCGAGGCCGGCCAGCTGCGGGCGGACCTCGAATCGTTGGTGGGCAAGGTGACCGAACGGGCGCAACGGATGCCCGAGTCCTCTGTGGACGGTGTGCGGCGGATCGCGGAGGTGCTCGACGACCTGCTTTCATGGCCCGAACGGTGGGCGGCGAATCCGGACGTCCAGCACGCCGTCACCCGGTTGGCGCGCACTGATCTGCCGCTTTCGGTGGAGACCTACCTGAATCTGCCGTGGTGGTTCGCCGCCAAACGGCCGGCTGACGAACTCCTCGCGCAACTGGAACTGCTGGAGACCGAGGCGCACCGGATAGCGGAACGCTTCTACGCCGGCGACGTCCATCAGCAGGCCGACCACACGCGATATCTGCGCGAGCGCGGCGAATCCGCCTAGCGGTCCCGTTCAGTGGTAAGCGAAAAACAGTCTGCCGGTCGTTCTGCATGGGCAAACCGGTTTTCCCGTGGTGGACTCGTGAAGCCGATCCGGTCGTGGTCGGTATTCCGTCTTCCTCAGGGAGTTCAGACGTGCACAAGTACAGACTCGGGGCGGCCTTCCTGGCCGCTGTGGTGATGTGTCTCGCCGGCGGTGTCCCGGCGAACGCCGGACAGCGCGACGAACACTGCGTCGCCGACACGGCCACCGGAGCGTTCCGGTGTTTCGGCAGCGCAGAGGAGTCCTTCGCCGCGGCGTCGGCCGGAGAGGTCGGCGCGTCCGCGACGGTGATCAGCGTGCTCTACGAACACGCGAACTTCGGCGGCGCGAGTGTCGCGGTCACCGGATCGCCGTGCGTCGAGGGGACCAACCAGACCGTCGGGTTCCTCGGTGCCTGGAACGACAGGATCTCCTCGTTCAAGACCTTCAACAACTGCTACATCACGATGTACGAGCACGCCGAATACCAGGGCGCCAGCCAGGAATGGTACGCCAACGACAGCGGTAACTACGGGTCGAACATGAACGACCTGGGCAGCTCCGTCGTGTACTCGCGCGGGCCGTCCCGCGCCGAACTGCTCAAGGACTGCGGTCGCGCCACCAAGACCTGCAACGCGCACGTCGACCAGCGCGGCCAGGACTTCTACGGCGAGTGGAGCCGGGTGGACACGGTCTACAACTGCAGTGCCAACAAGATCACCCAGGTGATCGGGAAACGCGACACCCGTAGCGGCAAGAACACGGTGTCGAACGAGCTCAGCGTGAGCGCGGGCTTCGAGTTCCTCGTTCAGTGGACGGTCGCCTACAAGCGCACGTGGGGCCAGGAGTGGGGCTGGGAGACCAGCGAGAACGTCGAGACCCGGATCGAGGTGAATCCGGGCTATTGGGCGGGCCTGGACCGCTCTCCGGTGATGCGCGTGGGCTACGGCTCGTACGACATGTGGTACGACAAGCGCCGATGGGGTCACCACCAGTGGTACGTCTGGAACTTCAGCGGTGAGGGACCGGCGCCCGGTGTCGTGGGCCAGACCAGGACCGTCGGCAAGAAGCTGACGTCGGAGGAGAAGAAGAAGGTGTGCGGGAAGTCGGCCGGTCTCGTGCGGTCGTCCGCCCTCGCGGAGACGGAAACCGCCGCGGCGACCGTGGCGAAGCCCGCCGCGCCCGCGGTGCGCGTCGCGCAGGGCGCGTTGCACAGCTGACCCGATGATGGCCCTCGTCACCGTGGCGAGGGCCATCGCCGGTCAACGTCCGCCGAGTCTCGGCAGGGTCAACGTGGTCACGGCCGTGGTCACCCAGCCCAGCAGGTCACCGAGCGGGATGGTGGACAGCTTCTCCGGCCATTCCTCGGCCAGCGCGTGCAGGACCAGGTGGCCGTCGTGCGCCTCGACCGCGGTGAGCCGGATGCCTTGCGGGAGTTCGGGAAGCGGCAGCACGATCGGCTTGAGCCGGGACGGCGGGCCGAACCGGCGTCGTCCGATGTGGACGGACATCGGCCGGAGGACGACGGCGTCGTGCTCCACAGTGGACTCCAGCGCGAGATGTCCCCAGCGGGGCCGCTTTTCCCAGCGGATGTGGAAATGCCCGTCGTCGCCGGGGGTCACGATGATGCCCGGCCGGACCTCGGCCACGCGTGCCTGCAGGACTTCAGGTGACACCCGGATCGCCATCTTCACCTGTTCGGGGATGGCGGCAGGGGAGGGGAGTGAGCGGAGGCGGACGTTCGAGGCCAGCACGGTGATGCGTTCCAGCGGGGTTTCCGGCCAGTCGACGTCCTCGACGACGATGCGGACGTCGCCGACCCGGCCGGTGGCGGCCAGGCTGAGGCTGTCGGTCTGGTAGTCGAGCCCGGTCAGGGTGAGACCGACGTCGTGCCCATCGACCTTGGCCGTCAGCCTCCGCCCGACCAGCTGCTCGGTCACGGTCTTCAGGATCGCGGCCGGGGTCACGGGCACGTTCGGCAACAGCGCCCGCCCGGCGGCGGCCAGGCCGAACAGCTCGGGAAGCGGGTTCAAGTCGAACCATCTGCCGTCGCTCATCCGTCCAGTGTCGCCGAACGGGACGCCGATCGCCGCCGCAGGGGGTCAGCGGGCCGCGAAACGGGCGATCACGCCCGCCAGGATCACCCAGAACGCCGCGGCCAGGCCGTAGTCGAGGATGACCGCGAGATTCGGGTCACTCACCGGGAAGAGGCCCGGCCAGAACAACGCCAGCGGCCTGGCCAGCGCCTGGATGAAGATGAAGAAACCGTTGCCCGCGTTGGCTCCCGCGAGCACCATCACCATGTACAGCAGCTCGATGAAAGCGAACAGCGCGCCGATGCCGGTGATGACGCGCACGGCGGTGTTGCTCCTACTGGTGGTTCGCCATCTGGACATGCCGGAAAAGTTCCCGGACTCCGGGGTGACAAACGCGTCAGCGGCCAAGTTGCGCCGATCGGCCGTACCTCGCTTACTGCACGGAGACGGACCGTGACGCACCGCTCGCTTAATGATATCGATTATCATTGCCGATATGACCACTGGGGACTGGAGTGACAGCTGGGATCGCCTCATGGCGGGATATCAGCCGGGACGTGAGCAGGCGATCGAGCGGATGATCGACCTGATCGTGGCGCGTTGCGACGGCCCGGCGCCGAGGGTGCTGGACGTGGGTGGCGGCACGGGCACTCTCTGTTCTCGTCTGCTCACGCGGGTTCCCGGGGCGGAGGTCACGCTGGTCGATCTCGACCCGGTGATGCTGGCGATCGCCGGCGCGTCGCTGCCGTCCTCGGTGAGAGTGGTCCGGGCCGATCTGCGCGATCCGGGTTGGGCGGGCTTGTTGCCGTACCGCGGCTACGACGCCGTTCTGGCGATCATGGCGTTGCACTACCTGCCGCCGGACCGGCTGACGGCGTTGTACGCCGAACTCGCCGGGCTGGTGCGGGCTGGCGGATTCGTGGCCAATGTGGACGACATGCCGGAAGCGGAAGCCGTGGCGTCCGCGAGCGATGACGGCTCCTCGGGCGCCTGGTGGGATCGGGCCGCGGCGGATCCCGTGCTGGGCCCCGCCGTGGTGGAACGGGCACGGCTGTTCGGCGATTCGTCTTCGGCGGAATGGCACCCGCCCGCCGCGTGGCACCTGCGGGCCCTGAAGGCCGGGCCGGTCGACGAGCCCGCCGTGGCGTGGCGGAACGGCGCCCAAGCCGCTGTGGTGGCCTTCAGGCCTCGTTGAACGTCCTGCGGCTCGGCTAACCGGTGCGCCTCCGCCGACCACGCGGTCAGTCGTCCAGAGGCGCGCCGCGCCATTGCCACCCGGCGCGCGACGGCCGTCCCGGAAGCTCCGTCCGGTCGGTCGCCCACAGCAACGCCGTCCACGGATCGACGCCGGTGACGTCCACGTCCGGGAACATCCGCGCGAGCACTCGCGAACAGACGTCGCGCGGCGGATCGAGGGTGACTTGGAGCCCCCTGGCGATGTCCTCGCCGTGGACCAGGACTTCGACACAGCCCATCCCGGCGAAACCTTCGAGGTCGGCACGGCCGCTCGGGTGATACGCGCGGACGTCGGGAGCCGCCGTGCGGAGCGTGGCGCCCAGATGCCGCCGGCGACCGTGACGAACTCCAGCATCTCCGACGGAGTCGCGGCCTGGTCGGCGACGGATTCGAAGCAGACGAAACGCGGTGTCGACGGCCGCGCGATCAGCAGGGCGGCATAGGAGATGAGGCAGTCGCCGAGGTGTTCGGCCGTGCGCCAGGCGTTCAGCTCGCCGGTGCCCGGCGCCGCCGACCAGTCACGGCCCGACGCCTGGCGCAGTTCGCCGACCACACTCGTGATCGCGGCGTCGAGGTCGCCGGGGGTGACCGTCATCGTGGCATCAGCTCAGCGACCTCAACTCAGCGACCTCAACTCAAGGGTGTCGGAAACGCGACCGGACCGCGGTGGCCGTTCTTCCCGACCGCGCGGACACCGAAGAACACGTTGTCCTTCGACAGATCCACTTTAGCCTCGGTCGTGTCGCCGGCTCGGACGACGTGCGTCCAGTCGGCCGCCGTCGTCTCCCGCCAGACGACCTCGTAGCCGGCGAGGTCCGGGTCCGTTCCACGCCGCCACACCAGATCCGTCTCGTTCGTCAGCTGGTTCGTCCGGATCCGGACGTCTTCGGGAGTGCCGGGCGTGGTCGCCAGCGACCACAGCGTCGCGGCGTTCACCCGAGCGACCCTGGCGATGAACGGGAAGTCGCAGAACTCGGGCAGATCGCCGAACCGCTTGCCGTTCTCCACCCGGACGTCCTGGTGCTGATGGGCGTAGTCCTCGTGCGGTTCGGTGAACCGCGCGGCCGGATATCCCTGCTCCAGGAACGGGATGTGGTCGCCGCCGCGGAGGTAGCGGTCGCGCCGGTGGATCACCCGTACGGTCATGCCGGTCGCTTCGTTCTCCGCGACCGAACGCACGAACCGCGCCAGCTGGCGGGAGGGCGAATCGTTCTCCCCGCCGACCGCGCGCCGGATGTCGGCCTGTGCCGGGGTTTCCGACGTCGGCACGCCCTCGGCGAACAACCGGATCGTGCGCGGGTCCCGTGTCCCGTCGTCCGCCCGGCTCGACCCGACGATGTCGTTGGTGAACATCGCCTGCACGTTCGTGCCCGCCGTCTTGAACAGCGTGGCCATGTGCCGTGCGCCGAACAGGCCTTGTTCCTCACCGGCGACCGCGGCGAACACGATGGTCGCGGCCGGACGGCGAGTGGCGAGCACCCGGGCGAGCTCCATCGCGACGGCCACTCCGGAGGCGTCGTCGTCGGCGCCCGGTGCGTCCTTCGTCGCGTCGAGTGGATCCGAACACCGCGAGTCGTAGTGGCCGGACACGACGTAGACCCGTTCCGGGGTGGTGGAGCCGCGCAAGGTGGCGACGACGTTGGTGATGGTGGTCGCGACCGGGATCCGGGGCGGGGCGGGCTGCTGCAGATACGACTGCGGCTGGACCGTCATCCGGCCGTCCGATCGTTCGGCGGATTTCGTCATCTCCGCGAGGATCCAGTCGCGGGCGGCGCCGATTCCGCGGACCGGGTCGGTCTGCGAGGACAACGTGTGCCGGGTTCCGAAGGCCGCGAGTCTGCGTACGGTGGCCTCGATTCGGTGTTCGTCGATCTCCCGGAGGATCGCCCGGAGTTCCGCGTCGGGTCGCTGCAGGGTGAGGCGTTCGCCGGGTTCTTCGGCGCCGGCCGGGACCTCGGCGCCGGCGGCCGGTGCGAGAGCCGTTGATGACAGGGCGGCCGCCGAGAGCGCGGCCGACGTGGACAGGAAAACTCGTCTGGACCTTTCCTCAGCCATTCTCTTGTTCCTACGCGTCCTGCGTCCGGGCGTCTACCCGCGAAAAGGATGAGCGCGGTGGGCCGTGGGTGGGGGAAGATCGCCGGGTGATCTTCGGGAGAAGGAAGTCCGTGGCCGAGGCACTCCAGGAAACTTTGGAGAGCAGGGGACATCGCGTCGGCGTACTCGTCGATGCGCTCATGCGCGTCGACCAGTCCGGAGACGCCGCCGAAATCAAGGACGCCTTTGAGACGATCACCGAGACACCGGCGCTCGTCGCGACTCTCGACGTGTACTGCCGGTCCCAGCGGGCCTTGGCCGACGTCGGTCTGCGACTCTCGGCACGTGGGGCCGGACCGTTGACGAAGGCGATCGCCGCTTCACACGGCAACGGCCGGGTCCGCGAGCTGGCGGTCACGAGGATGCTGGCGAGCCCGCGCCCGGAGATGCTTCCGTTCCTGCTGGTGCGCATGACGGATTGGGCGTCTCCGGTCCGCGACGTCGCTCGCATGGGTGTCGTCCGGCTGCTGCACGATGATCCGTCGACGTATTTGCGGCCCGCCGCCGAAACGATGCTTCACCTTCGGCGCCGTCGTCGCGGGGGCTTCGGCGTGCAGCAGTTGTACGCGGCTGCTTACGACGCCCCCGTGGCGGTGCTCGAGCAACTGCTGGGCTCGGCGACCTCCGCGGTGCGGAGGTTCGCGTTCGAGATCAGAACCCGGCGTGGCGATCTGAAGCTCGACGAGCTCGTTCGGCTCGCCCTGACGAACTCCGACAAGAGCGTCCGCGCCCGAGCCGGTGAGGCCGCCGCCCGCGAGGCCGTGTGGACCGGTCGCGTGGACGTCCTGCGCAAGCTGGCCGCCTGCCGGCACGGCGAGGTCCGGATCAGCGCACTGACCGGGCTCGCTCGCCTCGGCCACTGGAACGAAATCGCCGTTCTGCTGGACGACCGTTCCTCGCTGATCCGTGCGCTCGCACGGGATGCTGCCCGGCGTACGGGCGTCGACGCCGTCGACTGGTACCGGTCGGCCGTTGCCGGTGCGAACCCTTCCTTGGGAACGATCGCCGGACTTGCCGAGTCGGGGAGGCCAGAGGACGGGCGACTGCTGTATCCGTTGCTGAGGCACCCCGCGGCCAGAGTGCGGGCTCAAGCCGTTGGGGCACTGCGGATTCTGGATGCCGTTCCGGTCGATTCGGTGAGGTCGATGGTCGAGGATCCTTCCCGTCGGGTGGTCAGGGCGGCCTTGAAGGCATTGGGGACCCGGGCTTGATGTTCATTGTCATCGATCGTCGGCTGTGACTCTCGAAGACCGGGGTGAGGAGCCTCCGCGGCCATCCGCTTCCGTGCTCAAGCCTCAGGTTCGTCGTCCTCGGGGCCGGTGCGTGGTTCGTGGAACGGCTCGGGCGCCGTCTCGTAGGTATGGCCGCTCGGCGTGGTGATGATCATGCCGCCGTCGCCGGTGGGCACGGCCGACCAGCCGGGTTCCTCTTTGAGCAGGTTGTGGTTCTTGCAATGGATGTGACAGTTGTGCTGATTGGTCTTTCCGTTGCGGGCCCGCGCGATGATGTGGTCGATCTCGGAGGCCTCGGCCGGCAGATGACAGCCCGGTTGGGTGCACTCGCGATCCCTCGCCTTGATCAAGCGGGCCAAGGACGCCGGTGACCGGTATTTATCGCCGCCCGCCTCGAGCAGTTGGCCCGTGGCGGAGTCGGTGATCAGCCGGGACCAGGTCGATTCGGGGTCGGATGCGATTTCGCGGACCAGCCAGTCGGGAATGGGACCGTACCCGGCGAGTGTCGCGGGATCATCGCGCGCGCCGACGAGGGTCAAGAAGTCGACATAGACGTGGATGTGGGCCCGCGCCTTGCCTCGGCCGTTCTCGGCCAGCAGCCGTTCGGCGAAGATGTCGGCGCGATGCTGGTCGAGCGTCCGGGATTTGTCCTTGTTCCGCCGGGAGCGCGCGGCTCGGCTCATTGAAGCGTAGATGGAACTGGCGACTTCCGTGGGAAGGTGGCCGGAGAGTGTGGACATGGTCTCGTCGTCGTGTTCCAACGAGATATGCCGCAACGCGCGTTTCTTGGCCGCTCGTTCGCGATAGCCGTCCGGATCGAATTTCTGCACGGCGTGTCTCACCGAGCCCCGGATCGCGCCGGGATCACGGTCGGCGAGACGGTTGGTCAGCCATGCGTCGACCTGTGCCGCGACGTCGTCCGACACTTCCCGAGTCAGTTGCATGACTTTGGAAGCCTTGTACAGGTCGATGTCGCCACGTTCCAACGCCGCCAGCGTGTTCGGCAGGCGAGCCATGAGGGCACAGGAAGTTTCGACGAGTAGGAACGCGTGATTGCGGGTGACCGAGAAGCGCAAGGCGACCTCCTCGGTCACGGATCTTCGTGATCCACCGCGAGCGGCGAAGTCGGCTAACGCTCGTACCTGACGTCCCTGCGTCCGTCGAAGTGAAAGCTCTTCGTCGAACGCCGCGTCAAGAAAGCGAGCGGCTTTCGGGTTGTAAGCGAGAGTTGTGGTCATGCAGTTGATCATACTCGAACTGACGTTCGAACGACAGTGAGATCGTGATCGAATTTACGCGGAGAGTGAACGGGCCAGTGACAACCGTTTGTTCATGTTGAGATGCGGTCACCGAGTGAATGGGGAGGGAAGCGGCGACTACCCCGGACTGGAAGACCGAGAAGTGTTGCGGCGCGAGCCGGTGATCGGCGACGAGCACGGCTGAGCGCTGGCTCGACTGTTTCGACGGGCAGGGCTGCTCTATCGGATCGAGCTTTCCTCGATGGGGACAGGGATACGGCCACCGCCATGGACACGTTCGAGGCACTCGCCAGGCTGCGTCGTCGGCTGGAACCCCGGGCTGGGTGATCGTCGTTCAAGGCGCCCGCTGCGACACGTACCCGAGCGGGATGCGCCCCCGCCGCGGGACTTCTGGCGCCGACCTTGTCGATACGCTGGTCGACGCGGAGCTCGACCAGATCGTGAGTGTTGCGGAACAGGCGACCTGGCACGCCGAATGGTGGGAAGCGGCCGCAGGGCGCCGGCTCTGAGCGCAAGCGGACGCTGCAGGTAGAAACCGCTGAAGGGTGACCCGCGGTTACACGTGACCCTGCTGGCGGGACGCCTCGAATTTCAGTCCCTCCGAGGGACTCCCAAGCCGGACCCGAATCCCGGCGCATAGCTGTGCGCGACCCGAACCGACGCGGACAAGCCATGGAGCGGAAAGAATCACCATCATCGATACGCTTCGCAGGTGTCGACAGAAGAGAACGCACCGCAAGTGTTCCCCAATCGGTTCGCCGGCGCCCTCGGGTCCCAAGCGGGTGGCCCCGACCGGGATCATTGCCGGTGCGTAGGCCATTCGAAGGCGACCCGACCGGTGTCCGTGTCCTTCCACGAGGACACGCAGGACCACGCGGCACCGGGTTGGCGGCACCTACTGGCGCTGATCGACGAGGCCGCTGAGGATGGTCGGACGGAGTTCGCCCCGTTCACGAAGATGAGCGCCGCGGAACGGCGGCAGATCGGCACCTTGCCATCCACCATCGCGAAACTGACCGCGGTCACGCGCCTCGTCCTCTACGGCACGAACCTGGTTCGTCTGCCACCCGAGATCGGAGCGATGACCAACCTCGAGGTGTTCGAGCCCTACACATCGCACCGGCTGCATTGGTACCCGTACGAACTCACCAGGTGCACGAAAGTCAACGACAGCACGGTAAGCACCCGCGTCCTGTACGGCAACTTCAAGTTCCGGCCACCATTTCCGGCACTGCGGCCGGTGACGCACGCCGACCAGGCGGACTTCACCGAACTCGATCCGGGCACGTGGGGTACCACAGCCGTACGGACTTGCAGTGTGTGCGACGGGCCGGTCGAGCAAGAACTCCGCCAGGTGTGGATTTCCCGCCGCGTCGGCACCGATGTGCTGCCGCTACTTGTGAACGCGTGCTCCGCGAACTGCGTGGCGGCGCTGCCGAAACCGGAACAAGGTTACGTCCCGATGCCGCACACCGGCGGCCCGGACATCGTCCAGCCTGTCGCCAGGTAGCGGAGCGACAGTAGCCGACCCGTCGCCGATTCGCGCGATCTCGATGTTCGCCGCACGGAAGTCGAACGAGCTTGCCGCTACCGAGCCTGCGGATGGAAGGAACTGATTCATGGCTGAAGTTGTCACGACGATGAGGGCATGCTCCGACGCGGGGGGGGGGGGGGGGGGGGGAACCCGGGGCCACCCGCGCGGGTGG
>Ga0307518_10000584_pt1 | contig 27765 bp, 11 predicted proteins | sample 25_EM_MG_FD_203889 | JGI IMG/M metagenome (GOLD analysis project Ga0307518, IMG submission 203889) | Populus trichocarpa ectomycorrhiza microbial communities from riparian zone in the Pacific Northwest, United States - 25_EM | ecosystem: Host-associated > Plants > Roots > Unclassified | place... | reverse complement strand
TACATCCCCAGCAGGAACCCGAAGACATCACTCAGTGAGATAACCCCTTCTACACGCTTGCTGCCAGCTTCCACAATCAAAAGCCTCCTAACCCCTGAAAAGACCACGCAACAAAGCAATTAGAAAACGTGTTACTAGTCCAGACCCCGAGGTCAGAACTACTTATGGTGAAAAGTTGATGTAGAAAAAAAAATCATATTGCTGTAAGAGTACCGGGATTTGCCAAACGCTCCATCACTTTGTGTAGAGAATCAGTCCGCAAACACATCTGACATCTCTGTCCATTGTAGAATGCATTTGAAGAATTTGCATTCTGACCCAATTGCAGAGCCTAAAAGGGTATGAAAGAGCAGATCAATACAGTAGGTTCATGCCATGCATGTTTTATTCAAAAATGCAGTTTACTTTATCACTTCCAGTCATTTATCTTCTCCTGATTTAGTTGAAGGTATTTATTGTTTCACAAATGGAGATTCATGTACAGAGGCTGCGGATTGGTTCAGACCATTGCAAGAATGTGCATACAACTGCATGTAAATAGAGCACAAAGTAATCAAAACTAATTACCTGATGAATACTTATTTCATCGAGATGAATTTGTGCATAGGCTTTATCTTTTGCCAAAGCAGTGATATCACTGTCAAGGAAACAACAAACTTAAGTCACAGTTGGCTTAACCTGCAATTCAACAATAACAAAGATCCAAAACATGCAAGCACATGCACTCACAGATGCACAAGTTACCTTCGAGAATATACATCCAGCAGTGAATCATTATCATTTACAATTGGTATTGAACTGACATTGGCTGTATCAGGAAGGTATTATAGCACAAGGTTAGGAGAGGTTAAAGAAGATCAATCAGCAATATGCACACTCAGAAACAGATAGAAGAGGACAGTTGTAGCTTGTGGTAATCTTTTGACGTGTGAATTACCTTGAGCCAACAAAGACAGAGCAGCACCGAGAGAAGCATTTGGTCTCAACATTGCAAATGGCCGTCTGTTTGGTTCCCCAATTTTTGGAACCCATGTACCCAAAGGAATTGAACAAATTGGCTGTTGAAGAATGGGTAAGGAGCCAGCAGAATGTCTGAAATACCTGCATATACCTGACAATTAGGTCCATGTGTTAGCAACAAGTTATACATCCTCAAGCATCAAACCAAGAAAGCTTACATTTTAGTATTCCAGACAGGGAAGCAAGATGAAGTAGCTGCGGAAATGAGCCATCCTGAGAAGCAGAATGAATAATGGGAACTGTTGATACGCTGTTTTGCAAAATTTTCAAAGAAACATCTTTCATCGAATCATATGGCCCTGCCTGCATATTAAACAAGTGGTGGATAATAATTACTGACATAGCAGATTGCAACACCAGAATAAGAAATCAATAAAACTAGAGAAATGGTTCTACATCTGAAGCAGCTCATTTGCACCATCTGATTCACAAAATTCAATACAGGTGACTTCAAGCAGCATTGCCCTAATCTAAAAGGAGCATTTCAACCCATTTGCTGTTGCAGACCATATGGAACCAAGTAAGGTGCTAAAAGAATTCAACATTGAAAACAAAAATTATTTTCCAAGCAACCGTTTCCCTAAGTGTGTTTGTCATTCTACCATCCTAAGTTTAGAGATGATTGTGCCCATAAGAGCAAGATATACAATCATACATGAAAAGCCCAACATGTAAGATACTCAAATAAATGACAAATAATGGCTGGGAGATTATTTTGGATTCTAAAGAATCTTAGCAAGGCATCAGAAGAAACACTAACATGGATCAGATGTTTAGAGTATGCTCTCCCACTACCATCAATCTGTCTGTTGAGATGCATTTTTCCTTCCTTCCAAGCAGATATAGTATGTGTCTCTAATTCTTCCTCCGTCAGATTAGATCCATGAGTTCCAAGCTGAAATTGCGAGGTTCATAAATGTTAAACAACTGAGAGACACAAATGCCAAACATGTACAATAGCAAAACAGTTAAATATACTCTAGGAACTTAACTAGTCCTTCATTTCGTACATAGACAAATGTAAAAGAATAAGCACATTAACAATACATCCAAAGACAACGTCCTTAATTTACAATGCCTGCATGTGCTTGTGTACATCCACATGAATGCACATGTTTTGTGATACCTTTGAAAACATGCAATTGAAGACATGTAGAAATGTAAGAGCACAAGTACATACACTCTAGGAACTTAACTAGTCCTTCATTTCTTACAAAGACAAAGGTAAAAACACAAGTAGATTAACAACAATTACAAAGACAGATCCTTAATTTAAAATGAATGCACATATTTTGTGATACCTTTGAAAACATGCAATTGAAAACACAAGACAGACTTTAGTGATCATGCACGAAATGAAGACATCAGAAAACTAATAAGCATGTAAATGTAACCATTTTTCTTTAAAGCCTATGTTACGATTGCTTAGTAGTGTGGGATTGTAATGCAAATGACTTGATTTCTTGGAGAGTTTTCGCAGGCAGCCAAGTCAAAATTCAATTTCTTCAGTTATTTCTCTTAGCAAAACAAAAATAGGTTTCTTGTAATTGATAAGAAAATGTACAGCAATTCATTTGCCAAAACTCATGATGAATCTAATCAGCACTAAAACAGACTATGCAGCTAAAGAAGAAAATAGCACTAGCAGTTCCTGTTTTTCCTGCGAATTGTATCTTCCAATCCTAAGTGTTTATTTTTGGTATTTATATAACAACCATAAGCCCTAGAGGGAACGCAGACTTAATTAAGTTATCAGTCTAGTCCCTTATCTACGTACAGCATTTTTTGTCTTCAGTATATTGCAATTTCACTTAAAATCATCATGGATCATATTAGCATTGGAAAAGAAGTGCCAAAATACACACCTCCCTCAGAATCAAGATGAAGTCCAATGCAGTAAGCACTCCAACAAACTGGCCCTTGCAAAAGTCCCAGAGAGGAGCCATAGGGATGCCCTAAAATTGGCTCAATTCAGCAAGAGAAATCTGAGCTAATATTCAACTACTATAAATGTAGCAGTAGCATATTGAATTGACAGAAAATCCCATAGGGCCAATAGTTCCAGAAATCATTATAAAATAGAAAAATAAGTTATACAATATGCCTAGGTACAAAGGATTAGTTTCACATTCGTTAGCAAGAACATTAACTTGCTGCATGTTTTCAGCTTATGTCTGTCCGTGTTTGCATGCATAGTGGAGATTCACCTGTTCATAGAGAATATGAAAGGCTTGCTTCACAGGTAGAGTAACATCCAAGGCAATAACCTGAAAAGTAAGACAGAACAAGGAACAGATGAACCTCCTGGTTATGGTTGAAAACATAGAGAATGAGAGTACAATTAGTTCCTGAAGAAGGTAAAGCATTCAAACCTTGCCTGACTCTGGAAGCAGCTCGTATGCAGTATGTGTGGACAAGAAAGCAGAAATACGATGACGAGAGACCTCCAACTCAGTTGCTGATATCCCTTGGATTACTTCCTGTAAAGTACGAACTAACAGAGTGACCAACTCTGCCCCAAAGGAATACACAGGAAGCATCTAGCATAAAATAATTAATAATCTCAACAAGATTCGTCGCCTTTTCTGTTTCATGATTTCAAGAGATGAACAAACTTAAGCAGCTCAATGTCATACTCATTCCCAAATTTGCCATTTGGTCCTTTCCCCCAGGTTAAAATATTCTCAATTCACAAATTTGCTATTATGCTCCATTTCCAGCTCCAACCTATTTTTCTCTTGTAATAACCCCAGAAAGGAAGTTTAAAGAAGTCTTTTCAGCTAAAAAAAACAAGGAGGGCTGAAAAAGAAACAAGGGGGGTAACAGTTGCTGTTTCTTTATTTAAGATGATTCATCTGCCTCATTTTATCTACTTTGGGCCTCCCTACTGATATGTTTACATTCCCCTGAGGCAATACAAAAATAATCCATACATGCAATTCTGAATTGAATCTTGTCTATGAAGAACAAACAAGAGATGCAACAGCACGGATGAAACACAACATGGATGCACATAAACGGAGGTCTAAGATTGAGAAGGTGCAATAGCTGCTAAAATTCAAAGAAAAAATGGCTACTCTCAAGCATTGCCACGAGGATGGTGCTTAGAAAATAAGAACACACACTATGAGATACAACAGCCAAGTATCTGGGCTTAAAAACTGGTCTGAAAGCGACTGTTAATGTCAAAGCTGAAATGTATCTTACCGGGCAAACAGAAACATCATCCAGCTCCATGTTGGATCTCCCAGGTGTCTCGGAATTAAGAATTTGTGGAGGATCCTTAGTTAAGACAACAGTATTTACCACCCCATAAGGCCCATCAACAAAAGATAGCTGCTCATCAACCCGCCATTGTCCATCTACACGGAACTTGAACTGTGTGCAAAAATGACAATGATTTTGAAGGTAGCAGAGATGTTAGAAATACACATTCCTTAATTGTTGATGAGAACATTAGTTAGGAAAAATAGCACACATAGATGCACCAAACAGAGAGCACTTTAACATTCTATCTCATTCCTACAACCATTAACATATTAAAAAGGAGAATGAAGACCCTGCAAAGGTTACAGAAAGCCAGTAGTTTGTATGGTTCCTTCTTAGCTTAGCCTAAAGCAGATTCAATCTCTTAAAAGACTAAAAAAATAACATTACTAACTTAACTGACTTCTAAAATCGAGAGCAATTTGAATATGAGATGTCAATCGAATCAGATTAATCGTCTAAAAACATTCTGAGAAAGCAACAGATAGAGCCAGTCAAAAACCACATGCTAATGCAGAATGCATATGTTGGTGGCCGTAAAAACTTGAACAAGCTCAGTTTTCTATTATGACAATAATCTTGATGTCAATGTAAAAGCCAATGGATTATGTCCCAAAAGCTTAACCTTGTGAAGGGAAATGCTGAGAAAACTCCATAGTCATGAATCATTTACGTTCCATTGGGATGATTCTCTTCAAAGATGGCTCCTTTCTGAGTGATAGCCTAAGGCCAACTCCACTATAGCTTTCATTGCCATGTTCCATTGTTACATTTTAAAAATAATTTATTGCCTTACATTTCTATTACTCAATTTTGATGGCTTACGAGATCAAAAGGCTCGTAAATTATTATAGATAACTAACAAAGTTATAAAATATCTTTGTATAGCATAAGCACATTGATTAGTGATTAACATAAATTCAAGTTACTTTCCTTTCAACCCTAAAAACTTACATAATTATATAATGCAACAAAAGATTCCCACAAATGCCAACTACAAAGTCATCATCACAGGCATAACTGTTAAACATGCTTTACTAACTGAGTTGGTTTAACATACCTGATGCAATCCAGGCACTAAGCTAACAACAATTTGAAATACATTAGGGCACCCCTCCACCGGGGACATGGGTAAAAGATCAATCCACCTGCCCAAATTACAACTCAATTAGACACCCACGTCACACCAAAACACAAACCAAAAAACCCTTAAAGTTATGAAAATAGAACACATTATCAATAACAGAACTAAAAGCCATTTGTAAATTCGCTACCACAAAAAGAATAATATTCTTGGTGATCATCACAAAAATCTGGTCAATTTAGCAACTTACCTAGTAAAGGTACCAAAGATAGAAACTTCTCCCCCTCCATAAGGCCAGACGAAGCGCACCGGAATTACTCCACTATTATCATGGCCAGTACTGGAACCAGAACCAAACATTTTCCGTCCAAAAAATAATTTATATAAATACACTCAATACTTGACACACCACCAATCAACAAAATCCCAATTCTAGCAAAATCACTCCAAGAGAAACCACAATTCAAATACCTATATTTTTCATTTCCCCAGTTCCCAACAAAAACTATAAAATCTAACCAACACCAGCGTGGGATCCTCTACAATTTAGCAGAGGACCCCTTATTGCTTATACATGCAAAATTCAACAAATAGGAGAAATTTAAAACAACACTATGAATTATCAAACCCCAAAAACCCTTAATGTTAATCAACAAAAATGATTAAACTTTAGTACCAAAACTCCACAACTCTCTACATGCAAGCATGAAACACTAACCAAATCAAAATCCCACCACTCTTATCCTCTTTACATCAATGATTCAAACTCAAAAAGTCAACAAATCAAACGGCCACAAAACCCCCCCAAAAAACCAACAAAATCATTCACACAGCATCAACCTCTGATCTGTGTAAAGATTGAAACTTTTTAGCTAAATCGGATTCAGGAGACTAAATTAAGAATACCCGGATGGAGAATTGAACGAGAAAGTAAGGTTTTTGTGGCTAATTTAGAGATTGAATTGAAGGGTTGGAGGGGGGAAAAAAGAGAGGAAAAATCCCTAATTTTGATAAAGAAAAATTGGCATTGTTGGATCTCAAAAAATAAAAGATGGGTTTTTTCATTTATCCATTTTCATTTATATTTTTTGTGGTGAAATTTTGGAGTGAAGAGAGAATCTATCTGGTGATTGAAGAACAGAAGCAGAACATAAGCTCTCTCGCACACAAAAACAAAATAAAGCAGAAAGAAAGCGATGAGTTGCAATAATAGTAATATTTAATGATTGCGGTAAAATCTACAGGGAATTAATGGTAAAAAAATAATTTAATATGTGTGGGTATTTGTCATTTTGTGATTGTGTCTTTTCTTATTCTCCTAGTTATTAAACAAGACGGGCCTGCCGGGTAGGCCTACATATACATAAAAAATAGAAAAAGAATTTATTCAATGTAACCTAACTAAAAACTTTGATTCACATTAGAAATTTTAGTTAAATCAAATCAATTTTTTTATATATATTTTTAAAAAATAATATTATTTTAATTTTTTAAAAAAAATTAAATTAACTTGAGTTAATTATTAAGATTAATCTCCGAGCTTAATTCAATAATTATGCTTCTTATATGTCCATTGAGATGTGATTCATGTTTGAGGATTGTTATTATATATAATTTATTTTGATGAGATTGTCACCTAACTCTAGCCGAGTTGCAAAAAAAATCTAGTAAGAGTTGAAATGTTTTTTTTGTTTTTAGAAAAAACAATATCGTTTTATTTAAAATAATAAAGTGAAATAAAGTTGTTTTAGTTCATCTAACTTAATGCAGATTAATATACTAAATTCATAATGGGCGGAATAACTTTGATTTAAGGTTTTAAATACTTCTTATATAAGTTTTCTTGTATTAAAACTAAACATTTTCTTGATTTGGTATTAGATTGGTTATCCAAACTTGGGTTTTACGTTGATGAAGATTTCTTTTCTCACAACATCTAATTGAATACGAGCTAAGGATGATAACATTGAAAACATATAAAAAGCATATTAATTGGGGATATAAGTTTACTACGCACGTGGAATTACATATGCTACCATCGCCGATCTATCAAAATACCTAATAAATTTCTTTCCATTACAGCTTCAGCATATGCTCTGCATTTGAGCCCCTTCAAAGTGCAAGAAATTTATGATAACGTTAAGGAAGGAGAGTTCTTGAAACCCGTCGAATTTGTTTGAATGCTTGTAATTAGAAAAGGGGGGAAGGGGATTGACTCCCATGCTTAACACTTGAAGTACCACTTCAAGGTCTCAGATTCAAATTATAAAAAAAAATTGCACTGGATTTATTAGGGATAAGGGAGGTTACTTCCATTGCGCGCGAGTGTGTACGTATCGAATCAACCATCTAGGTGGTAGTCCAATGGTAAGAACTTGGGACTAAGGAGTTTGCTCTCTCTGTGGTCTCAGGTTCGAGTCCTGTGGTTGCTCATATGATGGCCACTAAAGGCTTACATGGTCGTTAATTTCAGGGCCCGTGGGATTAATCGAGGTGCGCGCAAGCTGGCCCGGATATCTATATTAATCTAAAAAAAAAAAAAAGACGTATCGAATCTTTTATACATGTTTTTTCTCCCTCTTTTTTTTTATAGGAATTCCATTTGAATCTTGTACCGCTTGCTTATCATTATGATAGATTCTGTTTTTTCATTAAAAAAATATTAAATTATTGTTTTTATAGTCTTTTCAAGTGTTTTTCATGATTTTAATGTGTTAATTTTAAAAATAAAATAAATTTTAAAAAAAAAACTATTTTGGTTTATTTTTAATTTAAAAATATCCCTATTCCATACCCACACAAGTTCATGGTGTAACTGTGAATAAATTCTGACGGGCCCTTGGCTAAAACATATTGAAAAATAGTTTACAAAAGTTTATTCATTAACGAGAGATGTGATAAAACATGGGAGCTGATTCTTTTGAACTGAAGGGTGATTAAGTGATGTGTTTGTGGGCTCATGGGATGAATGAGCAATGATTGGTGGATAACCACTACATGATTAAAGAGCTCACAAAGGTTTTTCATTTTTTATTTTTTTTTTACAAAAAAGTAATGATTAAATAACAAAAAAACACAGAGTGAAGCTATTGTTTTCTTTGATTCATTTTATCCCATTCGTTCGGATGAAAATAAATTATCTTAATAATAAGAACATCCAGTTATCTTCCCCTCTTTTTTTTTTTTTAATTAAATATAGTTATTAAACACAATTAGAGAATTAATTAAATATAAAACTATCAGATCAGTGACGGAGATAGAAGGACTAGTAGAGATCTCGATATTTGTAAGTAAATGTTTTTTTTCAGTTTTTTTCTTAATAATATTTATAATTTTAACAGTAAAATAACTGAAATTTTAGTTTTTTTTTGGAGTAATTCTTTTAATTTTATTTTGCCCTGTATCTGATAGAAGTTGATAAAATTAAAGACTGCACTGTCCACCTCCTGTCTTAAAGGAGTTTTTATTAAGCAATTAGGTCTGGTGGTTAGAAGACAAGAGGAGACCCTGACGAGGCCCCTCCTGAAGTACGAGATTCCAATTTAATCATTGGACTGAGAGACTTTTTGGCAAGCAATGTCCCTCTTGCAATCATTACATTGAACCTTCATCAATGGTGATTTTAGTTTCTGTGTAAATGAAGCATACATCTAGTAGTAACATGCATCCACTTAGCTCACTTTCATTTCTTCCTAGGTGTTTATTTGAAACCCAATAATAAAAAATTAGTTAAAATTTATTTTTTATTATTTAAAATTATTTTGTTATGTATTTTTAAATCATTGTTGAAACCCAATAATAAAAAATTATTTAAAATTTATTTTTAAACAATATCATTTTAAATAAAAATAATAAATCTAAATTGACCTTAATAATCTAGGGGTTGACTTCGAATCAAATCTAACTATTGATTACATGATGCTGCTACAGTAACATTGCACATTGTAAGTTTAGCTCAAGAACATTGTTCATGCATGCATGCATCCCATTCAAGCCAGAAGAAATGATTCGAGGGGTACCATCACATCACCTGGTTGATATTCAAGAAGTTAAAGAAACTAAAAAGATTAATTGTCTTGCTAATTACATGCCAGTTCAACCATATCTGTAGATATGCACGCTCCCAAGGGTTTTTGTCAAAGCTGGGAGAAAAAAGGTAAGAGGTTTGTGCACAAGGGTTGGTAGCTTCACCCAAGGTCTTCGAAAGGTTTGAAATTGTAGCTGATGAATTATGATATTCTTCAGTATATTACAAATCAAAGTTCAAATGTTAATGAAACTATAGCATCAAAGAAAAATGTGATTGTCAGCAAGCTCCTAATTTCTCCTGTACAGGTTATCTACTACTCTGACTTGCTACCTCTGAGGTTAGCTGTGAAGACAACTGCTTACAAATAGCAATAAAACTGTGTATGCAACAACGTAAACATCCAAATAATAATATACCATAACAAAGAAAAACACAAGGGAGGAGAGGAGTGGCGGTGGTGATTATGCATACCATGCCTCTTGCACTCAGAACTGTCATCTTTGAATGCGTTCCTAATTGCTATCTATAATTTTTTAAAACCTATTTATCTTCATGAACAGCTTGGAGTATCAAAACTGGTGTTCAACTGCATCCCACAAGTAAACAAAAATTTCCAGAAAAGCCTAGATGTTTGACATTAACATGTTTTTCATTAAAATTTGAATTTTTTTTCTTTAAATTAATTTTTTTAGTATTTTTGAATTGTTTTGATGTCCTAATATCAAAAATAAATTTAAAAAAATAAAAAAATAATATTTTGATGCATTTCCGAGTGAAAAACACTTTGAAAAGCAACTATTATCACACTTTCAAACACCTCTTTAGCCCTTGGTAGCCTTACTCAAGCACTACCCAAGAGCATGAACATGGAAACTGTGCATCTCCTTGTGAATATATGAAGTGGAGAAGCAGAATATTTTCCTGGCATTAAGATGCTCCCCAGGGCATCAAGGAGTTTTGTGAAGGCTCTCTATTGCAAGGCGTATCAACCGCAATAGCCCCTCTACATCATGGAAGCCTATATCAAGAACTTTCTTAATGGAAGAAATACCCTCAGTATTGCCTGTCTCTGCAAGAATTATTTCAGCAGCTGCAAAGGCAGCCTGGGATTTCCTTGAGGCTTCCATTGCAAGGTTCACATCTTCTGCCTGCAACCAGTTGCATATAATATAAGCATCGTGCCTAAATTATGGTACTGCGCAAGATGCAGTATAAAAGGAATGCTAGACCGCATCACTAGTAGAGGGGAAAAATATCCAACAATGAGAAATGAAAGAAAGTGAAATGCCCTATCTACACTGGAGCATCAGGGAATAATGACTCTCCCTGATCATTCCTCCTGGCTATTTTTGAAAGTTGCATCAGCTGTTGCAAATACCAATCGTCTGGATTAAAAGAACAAAAACCAAGATAATTTTTGTTGTCACTATTCCAATTTTCTCTACGGACAGAGATGATGGAGAAACTAACATACAAGAAAACCTAGACACGTTTCATATGGCTCCATGAAAGAACCCTCACGAAAATTCGGTGTGGCTCATACCATCTAATTGCATGGTCCTATTAACACCCATATAATAATTTTTCTGTTGTCTATATGGTAAGATAAAAAAAAGAGTTTACAATGAATGATAAAAAACGAAATGAGAAAAATTCATAATTTTTTTTTTTTGTTTTTATATGGATTCGGTGGGAGTTTCAGGATTTTTCCATCAAGCGTTGATATCCCATTAAATTAAAATGATTCATGCGCTGCTTTTTGCTTCTGAACAGATGCTACCATTTTGTTCAAATACTTTTTCATGACTGCAGCTACTTTACAAATCGATATGATACATACAATAACTAAGAATAAGAAGAAACCGTACGCAAACAAAAAGGAAATAGTATACTAGAAAAGGTATACTTACAAAATTAAGCAACCGAACAAAGCTGGGCTGGTTTCTAGCAGCAATGATACAAGCTGTAGCTGCTGGAGAACAACCAACATCCTTAGTTATATTTCTATTCTCCACTTTTACTTCACTGTTTAGGTTCTCAACATAAGAGTCAGAAGAAGATGGGGACTCAACTGAGGAACAGAAGAGAAAATGTCAAGCAAAAATTCTGCTCTCTTTGAATTCTAATGTTGTAAAGATATGACATTGGTATGACGTGTTTTCAAGGATTATATTCATTCAAATATTTTTAGTTTGTTTCGAAACCATGCCCCTTTTTTATTATTTACCTGGAGAAACCCTTTTTAATGCTGTTCGCAGTTCATTCAGATCCCTGCTTGCAGTGAGGTCATTGGAATGGACTACCCGCATATATGCCACTTCAATGCATTTGTATGCCAAAAAAGCATATGCCAAGGCATTGAATCTCTCAAATTCAGAAGCACAATATCTGTAGAAGCAGGAACAATGACATAAACAACATTTTCAAAATTATTCCCTCAACAAAGTATAGGCTTAATCGTAGATGGGAATATGTTTTAGAAAAATGCATAAACTTTCTGACTAGCAATATATCAAAATGTTTATTCCAGAATATGTCCTTTCCAGCTATAAACAGGGAACTTAAAGCCTGATAGCATCCAGTTGCAGTTATACAGATAATATTTTAAAAGGACATACACATCATCAAATTTTTAAACAGCTATGACTGGGTAGTCCGTTAGTGCAATAACACAACGATTATTGCTGGCACTTGCACACTTTCAAAGGCAATTACATGGAAGCTCTATATAAAGTCCTTGCAACATTAAATTAACTTAAAACTATATGTTGCTCTAAACTTTATGTGAAAACTCAATTTTTTAGCTTATATTCATGACTTACTTTCAGTGATGATTTTCTTAGTGGTGATGCCTATCGCCTTATGATTGTATCCTGCCTTGTCTACACACTTCGAGTATCAGAGCAACAATCTCATACTAAATATACTACAAGAACAACTTAATTGAAGGCTTGTGTGGGATTTAAATTATGTGCTTGGTCTAACCATAAAAACAATTTAATTAGATGATGTAACCAGTCCTCTAGGTTAAAGTACAAAGTGGGACACAATTCGACCATCAATTCTGAGTCACTGTGAGTCTACTGCCAGTTTTGAATTTTTTATCACACAATCCATTATAATCTCCTCTGTTCTGATTGAAAATTTCCTTTTCCTTCTCTTTTCTTTCTGTAAACCTCTGAAAGACAAAACAGAGTCTTACAGTAGTTGGCAATCTATACTTACTCGCACAGTTTTGCAGCACGAACATACATTTCAGCTGATGTCATCTCCCCACTGTTGGTGCTATTGTTGTTATGAGGATTAAAAAGGGATGCCCCATGAAGAAATTTCAAAGCTGCCTGAAAGAATAACTCAGTACTTTGAAGGCCTGATTCAGAAACCTTCAAAGTATGAAGAAAACATATGAACTGTCAGACTTTCTTTATGGTAAATATATAACCAAATAAGGCACTCTCCAGAAGAACGGTAAACCAAAGTGAAATTCTCTAGAGATAAAGAATCAAGACAGCAACAGAAGGAAAAACCTTAAGAGAATCTGTTGAATGCTTAAGATCCTTGGCTCCTTCCAAAGCATCATTTGCTACCTGACTAAAGAAATAATTTCTGATATGATTTGATGCAATAGTGTTGCTGGCATCAGGCAAAGGAAACCTTCGCGTAACATCTTGAAACCCATTCCGACCATCATCCTTTCCAAGTTGTCTTGGAGCCCTTGCCAAGTCTTCAAAACTAGAACCATCAACTTCCAATGCATCATTTTCACTATTTTTCCAAGACTGATTTTCCATTTTATCACCACAAAATAAGAAATCCAATGATTTCCATTTCCCTGCAGCCTTTTCCACTTGATTAATTTTGTCAAGCATGTCCAAAGATCTACTGCTGCTGCAGTTCTGCAGAACATTATGATGTGAAGCTGAATTGCAATCCTTTTGAAAAACAGCATCCATTTTCTCAAGTGAGGCCTCATATCCCTCACATCTAAATTGGTTATCCTCTCTATTACTATTATTTAGAATTTTGATGGAAGAAACCTTCTGACCAGCATAATGTTTCTCAACTTCATCATCATTATGTCTACAGATTTCCCTTGATTTTTCATTGATAGGTGCAGAAACAGGAGCATTTTCCTTCCTTGAGGTCCCAGACCAGTTACTTAAACCAACACGTTCACCTTCTGAGGATTTTGTTTGGCCACTGAAATGATAAAAACCAATGTCTGTGTTACCATGATCACCTGAAGAGGTCCTTCTAGGGCTGCCTCGGTTAGAAATCCTCGAAGGTGAAGAACAGACTGACTCCACAGGTGAGCCCTTAACATCTTGGAAGTCTCTCAAATCCCTTCTTTCTGAATTCTTACCAGCATCAGTTGATTGGGATAAATAATTCATCTTATCTTTTTCAAACAGTTTGCAAACACCCTTGCTTGCACTAGAGACCTTTTCTTCAAATTTACATTTTCTTGGCTTCTTTTCTTTTCTGCATTCGCTCCAACTTGTCTCCTCCATGGAAATACAGCTATTTAGCCTATTACCAGAATGGTTACCTTGATAGATCTGACTGTCCATCCAGTCTTTAGACTTTCTCTTCTTCCTCTCAATACCCATTGTATCTTGATCCTCTGTAACCAGTGTCTTCTGAAACTGGTTATGTTTTTCAACATAAAGATTTGTGGAATTCTTTGCGAGACACCTCATTTCTCTGGAAGATGAATTCTTTTTATCATTACTTCCCATTTCTTTCTTTGAGAATCCACCAGTATTATGATCTTCTTCCGCAAAGTGCATACTGTCTGTCCTTGCTTTTTTGGAAAGCTTGCAACTTTCTTGATCAGCTTCTCTCTTGGTCTTTGATTTCTGTGGCTGCACATCACCTGCAAAGAAGAACATTTTATGTATCCACACAACGAATTTGATAGCTGAAGAAAGGTCACCAGAGAGCACATCTAAATCTGGTCATCTAGCAACGGAAACATATCCTAGATGTAATAATGCCTTGGAGTATCAACTAATAGAACCTACATCTGCCAGTGTCTACTAGCAAAACTTATATCAAACAAGAAACAACATCTAGCTCGTGTATTTATTTCCACGGACACCATCACATCAAGTATCAAGCTTTAATGAGTTTCAACAGATTCCATGAAAGGGGAAAAGGAAAATCAGAAAAAAAAAACTTCCAATAGCTGTCAAAGTACATTTTTCAACTTTATATTGAGGTGATTACTCTAATCCGCCTCACCCATCACATATTTATTCCAATTTTTCTGGTCTAAATCTAAGAGATTTCTTTTATCATAAAGAACTTGGTCTCAAATGATTGGTTCCGTTTCCACGTTTCCACCTTTTCATGAGTAGGGTGATTCTCTTCTTTCTCATTTTTCTTGGTCTTATGGGTTATCCCAATTCTCTTTTAGAACTGGAAATGACAATGTGCTCTAACCTCAATAGTTATTTTCTCAAGCAATATAGAACATCAAAGAGGTTTGCAAGGTACAAACAAAGGTCTGGTTTAGACTACAAGGAAAATTCGAGTTTTTTTCATTGAATGAACTTTACAGAAATTACAAAAACCATGTATTTTGGCCCAAAAGCTGAGAACTGCCAACATGAATGTGAGTTGATGCTAGCATGCCTAGCAATCAAGAAATAAACAAATCTTTCATTATAGCCTTTGCCAAGACAAGTAAATTTAGTTTGAATGAGGAATACCCAATCTTTTCTCCAACTTTTTCTCCCAAGAAGGCAAGCTCCTGTTTTTTAACCTTCTTTCAATAGAGACATGTTCATTCTTCCTTGTTGAGATCAGCAACTTCTTAGAAAGACTATACTGAGCTGGATTAGACACTTCTTTAATTTCATGTTTCTTCTTTCCACCACTAAAGCTAAGATCTTGTGGATTTTGATCAAGATCATGCCTGGTATTAATGAAGGTAATTGAAGATTCAGTGCTGACAGAATGGCTTAGCCGGCCATCATGGTTCCCTGCAACAGAGAGTCGACACCGTGCACGCTGAGTATCCGTTGTCTCCTCCTCACTAACAGTGCAACAGTTCATTCCAGGCCTGAAAAAAGTTTCCATCAGAGTTAAAATTAGAGAGGAGAGAGAGAGAGAGCGCACGAGAAAAAACATTTTCTTCAACAGGAAAAAAACATGCATTCACCCAGAAGGGTAGTTTATCATGTAGCTTGGAGAATTATAATCATGCGGAGGTTAATAGTGAGCATCTGAACTCCAAAGTATCCTTCACATTAATCAGTTATTTTATTGAAAACACCTTGTCATTGAAAAAAATAAAAAATACTTGCATGACCTAATGACCTACTCTTCCTAAATTTTCAAATGACAGCAAGGTACAGCATGATGTATTCTTGCTAGCTAGACACAAATCACCAAGTATCAAGGTCCACTTTAACATGGTCTTATTATTTGTTCAAATTTGAAGATAATCAGTAAGAATCAACTAAATCCATGCCAATTAATCTCTAACCATTACCGACACAACCATAAAAGTCATAAATCCAGCAAAAGCCCTTACAGCCAGTCAAGCATGGTGCACAGCCATTTCTGTGGAAGCTGGTCAGGGTTTGTACCATATGGTAGAAGCCGCCACTTGTGACACTTGTCACAACACACCCAATTTTCCTCTATAAGATATGGTGCAACCTCCATAGGAAGTGGGCCAGCAGATGGCACACCACCATTGATGTCTCCTCTTAAATTTGCTTTAGAAGTTGAAACCAAACTGTTTTTTTTATCAACTGAACTCACCTTTGATTTGTTTCTGAAAGCAAGGGTTTTTTTCTCATGTACCTCACGCTTACAGTCCCTTGTCTCATCTCCAACAGAAGTTCCCAGCAGATGGTTTCTAGATTCACTTCTCCCTGCTTTTCTGTCACCAATCAAAACAGGATGTTTAACTTTGACCTTTCTCAAGTTTTCGTGCAATGCTTTATCCCCTTTACTTCTACAAGGAAGGCTGCTTTTTTGAAAGATCTTTTCTTTTGGCTCTGCAGACAAATTGATCCTCATGCTATTATTTGACTTGTCAGTAGAGATACGATCATATTTGCTTCCCTTAGGTTTCTTTTTGCCAGCAGATAGCTGTTTTTCCCCGTGAGATACCTTCATATCATCATGCAAGTGGGATGTTTTCTTCTTTTCAAACTTCTGTTTTGTAAGATCCAAGGTTCCGTCTCTACATTTTCTCATTCCCTCAGGCATGCTGTAATCTTCTTTAGACAAATCAAGACTTTTATCACCTTCGCTCCCATTGTCTCTTGGGACACAGCCTAATTTTTTATCTTTAAGAACTTTTCTGGTCAAAGTAGCCTTCGCACTTACTTCATGCATCTTGCAAGCTTTTTGGCTAAATGTTTCCTCTTTTGCCCCACTCACATTGATTCTGAATTTTGTACCTGTTCCAGCAGCTACTCCACCCATTTTAGCAGTTTTGGATCCAGGAGGGTGATTTCTTGCATCAGATAACATATGGTTTCCATTTGAGGTCTCCATGCTTGATTCATTCTTCAAAAAGGCACTAAAACAATTGGGTGGATCATAAAAGTGTTCATTCTTCAGCTCCACCAACCTCACACGTCTATCACTTGGCTTCTTTTGCTTCTTGACAGGCACTTTCTCGTCAGCCCACAGGACAGAGAACTCTTGCACAGGTACTGTTCTTTCATGGTCCAAAGAATCTTTCTGTTCTGATAAATAAGCAAACAATCATGAAGAGGTGACAACATTGCACCACTTGGTATAGGAGAAGAGGTCATAATCTGTTCATCCCATCACAATTAAAATGAAAAACAAAAACAGCTAAATGAGAAAAAACCCATAAAGAATAATGCTTGTAATATTAGATCAGTGGAAGACACCTCACCCTGACAATGCAAGTTGGAGAATCCATTTGTTCCTCTAGAGAATCTGGAAAATCCCTCTCCCATTCAGAGGGGCTGTCAGTGTCCTCTGATGATAATGATGGAGACATGTCCAGGCCAAGATTACTGTAGATTGCTGAAATTTTCTGCTCTGGCAAACAATTATCTGACCCCACTTTGATTCGTAGCTTCAGCATTTTCTGGTCCGACTGGTTAACTGGACGTTGAAGTGGTTCATAACCAGAAACATATTCTCTCGAACTTTGAATTTTAACTAACCTATCCTCAGACAAAGGCCTTGCTAAAGGCAGTGGAGAGGAAATTCTCAAAGCGGCTGCAGGTCTTGCAGAAACGGTCTCATGTAATGAGCTTGTGGAGTTCTGAGAGGCACCCTGTGTGATGAAATAAACCATAGCATTCAGATACCGATGACATAGAAGAAACTAGCTATTGTTTCTGAACCCTAAAATTAGAACCTACCTCTGTCAGCTGATCATCATGAGAAGGTGGTAGCATGCCATGGCTTTGTACTTTCCGCTGGGTTACTGGATTCGACCGTATAGAAGGAGAACGCTGGTAAGTAGGTAAAAACGAACCATAACCACCAAATCTTGCACCTGTCAAAATTAGTTAGTTCCAATCCATGGCTTAAAGAATTCCAACATGGAACCAAAGAACTTCCCACAATTTTCTAGTAATTCTCTAATGCATCACTTACCCAAAGTCTCTGCAGAAACTCCACCTTCAAATTCTTTTTGGTACTGCCCCAAGATGTCCTGAATCCTATCATCCTATAAAAACACCAACTGCTTAATGTAACTCAAAATATAAGGCAATGACAAAAAGAAATTAAGACAACCAGCAATTGCAAGAACAAAAAGAAAAAAAAAGTTTAAAACAGCAGAAAGGCTATTACAAAACATTACACAGATAAATTGGCATAATGCTAGTCACAAAAGTTCCAAAATGTTAACCATTCATATAAAATAGAATTTTCCTTCTCAAGCCCATTGTCAGTAGAGAAAATTTTCCAATGCACAGTTCTACTTATGTTCTTTTAAACACAATATATGTTAAGGCATATCAAATAGCCATGTTCTAAATAAACTTCCATTCTATACAAATGGTTTATTAAATTCAACAAAGGTTTATTAGTTTCATCAAGTTAACTTAAGAGTTAAGACACTAACCAGCTCTTCAGCAGGAACAGGAACGAGATAGTAGAATTTTACAGTAGTAAACAGCACAATCCAGGTCCAGCAAAATCAGTTCAGCAACTAACACATTGATTACCAAGCTACGCAATTTCATAGCACTTGACAGAGAAGTAAAAGCTAACTCACAGAGCTACTTATTGTTCATCTCTTTCACACTACTTACAAGGGTTCCATGAATTTCCAGACAAATTGCATGAGATGAACGAGAAAACACGAAACACCAATGTTCATTCTCTGACCAAAGACAACAAAATTAGAAGTCCAAGATTTTTTTTTTCTTTTCTCCTGAATATTCTCAGGAACTACACTGACCAAAAAACTATTAACAAATTGTTAAGAGCTCCAAAGCCAAGTAGACAACCATTCATACAGCACCAACTGCCCATTTAGTTTAAAATTACAGGACCCATTATATATATATAAGGACACTTTCAAAACGGCGATCACAATTTTAGCAAAATCAATTGTATTACAAAACCCCAAAAGAAAAAAATCAAAACTTTTTATCAAAATATTACTGAAACCCTTACAAGGTAAGAGAGAGCCACATCAATATCAAAGTTCTGATCACCATTGTCCATGTAATCACACGCCTCTCCCTCTTCAATCTCAGTCTCTCCCATAATTCCACAACACCACAAGCTCAAAAACCAAACCACAATCCTAACACACTAACCTTAACTTTTCTCAGTCATCACAATCCCCAAAACTCAAGCAAAAACACAAAAAAGCCAAAAACTTTTCAAAATTTCTCTAAAAAAGTCACCCTTTTGAACTTAAATTAAAACCCCACTTCTAAAACCTAAAACCCAGAAAAACCATGAAGGAAATCCCCAGAATTACCATTATCACAATCACAAACTAATAAATGCTCTCCATAAACACCCACATAAAAGTATTGCTCTTTGTTAATGTTCAATGCGTCTCTCTCACACACGCTCAAGGGTAGGGAGAATATTATGGCAAGATATTAGCAGCAAATCTATGTGAAATATGGCCTGTTCGATCAAAAAGTAACTAGCTTTGCGTTGTTTTCTCAAACTTTCCTCTCGAGGAACAGAGAAAGCGTTTTGTGTTTGCTTTTGTTGGTGTAGACTTCCAGTTTCTGTTATGCCTGCTTTTCACACGTAAGGGAAACACAAAAACCCCTAACTAGCCCTTGTATTTGTATTTGTATTTGTATTTGTATTAACTTTCTTCAAATGTACCTTATAGTCATCAAATTCCGTCAATTACAATCCAAATATTAAAACTGGTTTAATTCATGAACCGGTTCAAGGTTTAGGTTAATAGTTAGAAAAGTTGATTCAAGTAAATTAAAACAATATTATTTTAATTAAAAAAATAAATAACATCTTTTAATTTAAAAAAAAAAACTAAAATTGGATCAATTAAGTTTTTTATTAGCCTTTAAGTTAATAAAATTACATAGATAAATTTTTATTTGATTTTTTAAAACCCAATTCAAGTTAAGTTTTAAATTATCTATCAAGTAGGATAGATTTTTTTTATTATTAAACCTAATTCAAGTAGACTAGATTTAATAACAATTCAATTTAGACTAATTTTTTAAGTCTTTTAATATAGGATAAATGAGTCATATTTTGATTGGAAGTTTAGCACTAAATTAGGTTTAATTGACTAATATAGGGTAGATTTAACCAAATTTGTTATACATGAACTCGTTTGCTCATGAATTGACACAATCACAGGGACTAAATCCAGGTAGTTTTTCAAAATCTGGTTTTTTTTAATTAACATGAGTGTTTGGGTCAGCTTGCGCGTACTTCGACTAATCCAACGGGTCTTGAAGTTAACGACCATGTAAACCTCCAGTGATCATCATATTAGCAACCATAGGGCTCGAACCTGAGACCACAGGAGAGGAAACCTCTTGGTTTCAAACTCTTATTACTGAGCCACTTAAATAGTTAGTTTTTTTTTTTTGCTAAGTTGAGTGGATGATACATTACCCATCTAATTTAAAAAAAAATAACTAGACAATATTATTATTTTTTTGATATTTTTTTTATTAAAAATTCCCGATCCTTTAGATGAAAGGGTATAACTCAGGTTTTTTAAACAATTAATTACATATTCAATTCAAACTATATTTTTAATGATTAAATTGATATTTATTAATAGTTAAGCATGATAATTTTATTTGAGCTCGATAATTACTGTCCAACCGAACAAAAAAGGTTTTTATATATATATATATATATATATATATATATATATATATATATATTTGTATTAAATAATGAATTTAATTTTATATACTCGAATAAGGTATAAGTATAAAAAAAAATTATTCATTAAATAATAAATAAAATATAAATAGAATAGAAACTCAATTCGTCGTAGATATCCATGGTAATTTGTGTTAATTGCACAAGGACTGGTTTGAGATTTTCCCTTTATATTGATAGCAGTCAATTGACTGAGGAGAATTGATTTACGGAGGACATAATTTCATCTCAAACATCAAGAAATTCACTACAAATTTTCATTCAACACTTCTTTTTGGTCATTACTTTTGGAAGTCCAGCATCAGATATTAAATGAATAAAGCATATTAAAGATACAGTGCAAATAAAAAACTGGCATGATGGACTTCAAGATTCAAGCTGCTTCTTTTGCAACGCAAAATCTCTGCCTGCTCCCTTCAGTCTGTATGTAACTTATAGAGCAATTATCTAGGGTATAAGAGAACAGCCACAGCTTGATATGGTGCCTAACCAACAGAGATATAGGATCAGAGTTGCATCATTATGCGACAGTGGTTTCTCTGGGGCAATACAGATAAAAATATTTTTATCGCCACCTGCAGGGTGGATGAAAAGAGCAGGTTCAGTGTTCAAGCAGCGGTTTGTGTCTTCAGATAAGAATGTTTGGACCCTTTTGGATTTGCCTTTAACAATATATTGCCTACAACCAGCGAAAGCCAAATGAAAACGATTAGATCATTGTACATGCAATTTTTAGCTCTATATATGCCACTTGAATTTGTATGCTGATTATCAGATGCAGTATTTGGGTATAGTGAACATCAGGTATAGTATGTATATTCCTGGTTCGAATTCTACCACCTCTATCTCCCAACTCACATATAAATGTATAATCGAATAAGGATCTTGAGCTGATGGGCTCTTCCACATGGTTTGGTTCCTGAGAGCGACCATCCACCTGTATATCGCGTCCAAGAGCATATCCATGATAAATATATATATATAGTTTTTTTAGTTCTGAAATGAAAGCTACAGTTGTTTCACTACTTTATATTATAGTTATAAAATCCGGCAAGGAGTCTAACTCGATTCAAGATCCAAGTCACTGGTTAAACATATTAACTCGTGATAAACTTATAGATTGACAAGTCAACTTAATTTTTTTTACTAGAATAATATCGTTTCAAGTAATATATTTTAGAAACAAAATGATTTTGTCTTTGTTTTTATTTTTTAATAAAATGAAGTTGTTTTTATAAAAAGAATATATTTCAAAATGAAACTCTACCTAGTACAGGTTTTATAATTATGCTCTAGACAATTTTAAAAGCGGAGAAAAATACAACTTTGATTTGGGTAATGTCTTAAGAAAATAAAACGTTACCATTGTGGTGTTGACTATATTCAAGCATTGTTTTGTTCAACATTTAACTTAACAAGAAATTGCAATAACAGGAACGATCCACCAATTTTTGTTTTAAACATATTTCTAACTCGACCTGGTTCGAAGCTCACCTCACAGGGTGGATGGGTTGACCCGCATGTTGGTTGGTCAACCCAAGTTTTATTTTATGTTTTAAATCTCTGAAACGACTTTGTTTTGGTAAGAAAAAACTTTGTTCAACGTAAAACTTGGCTTGAAAAAAATCCCATATAAACCTGCCATCGAGCTGACCTGCTAGGCCAGGTTGAGTTTTAGAAGAATGGTTTCAAAGGAGGGCAGTTTGTCCTCCCCCAGATTGTATCATAACAAAAACCCAAAAAGTTTATCAGCTGTCATTTTTGTTTGATGTACAGAGGCCAAACTGGTCTATCTGTTAGTATCATTAGCCCAAATAATCAGGAATGAAGAAATAGAATTAGTAAATCTACTACCAGCAAGACTTTTAGCACTTCGATATTGAAGATTAGAATCCTTCCATCTGAAAAAAAAGAGCATAGCACAGTGAATGATTTAACATGCCTGTGAAAGGTCAAGACAAGTAGCAGGATCAAGAGACTCTCATGAACCCTTTGTGCCTGTGAAAAAAGTTTAAAACCTACTACCAACAAGACTCTGAACCAGTTGAAATTGAAAAGTAGAATACAGCAGTAAGTGAAATGACTTGCACAAACGCTAAAAATGGACGGGGGTGATGAAGTGAATTGACCTATGTGTAGACAAGTCAGGTATCAAGGAAAAGAGGCTGTCTATCCCAGTCCCTCCTCTGTATGTGATGAGAGAGGAGGTTCAATTGGCTTTCAGTAAAGAAGCCCTGCTGGTGGTTTAGAAAAGGAAGAGGAGAGGTTTTGAAGAATAGAACTTGTGGGCAAACATACCACATGTTCAAATGATAGAAGTCGACAACATCATCCAGCGTCAAAAACACAAGCAAGAGACAGGAAATATCTTGTAAAAAACTGAGACAGTTTCCTTTGAATTTCACATCCCTTAAAGCCTATTTGTTTAAGCCACGAACATTTTGTATTATACAGGTAGCAGGATTAACAATTCAAAATATATAGGTTTCGGGTTCAAATGCCATTCAACACACGTTGCCCTTTGTATAATCATTCTTGAGGCATTGTAAAATAGCTTAATTAAACTCTGAAGTTAATTTTTTTTCATGCAAAGGACTTCAGTGTGTTAAAGAGTAATAGCTTTTGGGTTTCTTGAGAAACTTCCCTCCCCATGTTCAATGATCAATTATGAAACATATATTAATCTGGAGGGTATAGCTCAACTGATCAAGCTCTAGATTTGCTCTCTAGAGGTCATCAGTTTGAGTTCCACAAATCTCAGGACCACTAAAGGTTTATATAGTCGTTAACTTCAGGGCCCGTAGAATTAGTCGAGATACGTGCAAACTGGTCCGGACACCTATGCACGTTAATAAAAAAAAATATGAAACACATTTTTATATCTAAATCAAGAAACTAGTATTGCTTTTTTTCAAAAATCTGTTTTAATTGATGGGAGAGTAGGTACAATGGATAAGTCAGAAGGTGAATTAAGATTAGAACACCGTTAAGAGCCAGTTGCCATGTTAACAGACAAAAGATCAGGAATTAGTGATATCTAAAGAAGTGGTTTAATCAAAATTAACATTGTTTCGTAGCTAAATATAATAAAACATAACATGCAAACGTACTGCAGCTACTGAACATAAACCAACAACTGAATGGTGCTGGCTAGCTAACAACGAGGAGGGATATGCTTCTGAATTCTCTTGCTACGTCTGTCATTGTTGGCCTATCTTCTGCTTCCTCGCTCATGCAACTAAGAGCAAGTTTTGCAACAGCTTGCAGTTGTTGCTCCTCGATATCTCTTCTCTCGAAATTGCAGGATGTACAATCTCAATCATTTGTTGATTGTCGATAAGATCATAGACACGATCTCGTAAGAAATGAAGCACATCACCAGCTTCACAATAAAACCATTAATTTTCGCGCGCCTTGTCAAAACCTGGAGTAGAAACATACCAAAATTGAAAGCATCAAACTTCTCAGTTATGCCACCTGTAGCAAAACATTCAGGTGCCAAGCAACTCATCTTCCCACGAAGGATGTTGGAGTGAAAATTAGTGTGGTAAGAGTTTATGAAAAACAAAATTAAAGAAGAAGAATAATGTTTGAGAGGAAGGAATGTTTGTTTTCTCATTAATACTTTTTTTTTTCTGTTGCATTTATGCTCTATACTTTTGATTACAAGTTTATTTATAAATTTAAAATTTTAGACAATCAAAAATTAAATTAATGACAGGAAAATATATTTTGAGCAGAAAAAGTAATTTTGCCGACTTAATTATTTGATGGTTTATAAAATAGTTTACCGGTTCATTTAATTTAACCGGTAGACCGGTTTCTCTGTTTTAGTTTATTTTCAACAAAGACATCTTCTACGTGGGATTGACTATCAGCAAATACGTATGGCAAGTGAAAAATCTGTCAGTTTGGCAACTCGATTATGATCCGTTGTAATGTTTGCAGGTCTGATATATCTCGGTGTTTAACAGGCCTGGAAAGTGCAGTATGGAGATAAGCAAGTGCACTAGCAATATCTGCTTGTGATTTTTATCCTGCATTTCCATGATAATGGCCGAGGCTGTATCTCATTGGCAGAAGAGATACAGTAGGGGAGCGTCTCACTGCCTACAAATTCATACACCAAAATGGGATGTTCAGTCGCAAGGCAGCATCCTATGAGCTTTAGGACATTGCTGTGCGTGCTCATTTGTGTCCCAGTGACAATGTCAAGGAAAGGTGATCCCTCAAATTCCTGCGATCGTAGCAGGACATTATTTTTTTTTAACAGAAACTGGATGGTCTTCCAAATAGCTAGCCTTTGTACGATATGTAATCAACATCTCTCTGTATTATTTGTTCATAGTCATATTTGTTTGTTGCTTTCCTGATCACTCTGGCAGGGAAGGTACGGATAGGATTACACTTGCCATCACAAGAAGTGATAAGCTCCTCCAACAAGATTCTCCCATTCTTCATGAAGTGTGTCTCCTCTTTGGTAATTCTTTTCATCATTTTTAAACATGAAGCCATCTTACCTGCCTAGCAAACCACAAACATATCACCTAGCTACATACACATGGATGGTTGGTGCTTATCCACTTTTGAACATTAAGATGCGTTTAGTTTGGTTGGTGTCTCATGAGAGAAAATACATAATATATATACATATAACAAAAACAAAAACATAAGAGATGGAAATAGAAAAAAAAAAAAAATTTAAACCAGAACCGAATGCTTGCCCCTGCCGGTAATAGCCATTTCCTTACCGTACAGCACAACTTATTACAAGGCTCATTGATACACATCCTAAGAAATCAGAGAGGGAAAGGAGGACAGCCATCTACACAGTGCAGAAAACTTCCATAAAACCAACTAATTTAAGGACATTAATACTCCATAACAACAAAAACCAAAGAAAGAAGATAGGCAATTCAACAATACAAACTTAAATTGATTACGACATTATGTTATTGTGACCATTGGCCCTTTCGGGAGGATCATGTTCTTGTTGATCCCAAGCCACTGATATTACTAGCTAAGAAGTGAAGGCCATGATATCTGGATCTTGTTGGAGCTGAATCATGTCCTTTTCATGTAAGTTCAACCAAGCTTCAATTCCATCACCAGATTTAGTATCATTCAGAATAGTTAATTCTATATTTGGAGGCACAACACTCACCCATGCAGGCTTTCCCCAGCCAAAGTCAACTTCATACAAGCCCATCCTACACCAGCTTGTGAACCTGAATATATCTACCTCGCTTTTGTTCAATTCTTCAAACATATCTGCAAAAGAATTAGTCACCATTGAAAACATTTCAGGAATGTTGATGGCCTTTACGCATTCCGAACTGGCTCTTCTCTTAGCATCTCCTATCAAACTCACAAGCTCACTCAACACGAGTTTGCTCTGATTTTTAGCATCGAACCGAGCAATGATAGGCCTGCAAAGGTTTCCACATTGATTATCTAGCGGGACACCAACTTTTCCTCTCAAATTGAAAGGCAGACTCATTGAAGAAGACCTGAAGTATCCATGCTTCTCTTTTGCCACACTAATGAGAGCTTTCCATATAAGTGCTGAGACCACCTCCACACGCGAAGGGTGATGCTTGACTCCAGAATCAGCACCGCTAATTACTTCAGATTTCAGTTTCTCTATTGCTTCCCTGTCAAACCGAAATATTTTCGTGACAATTTTCTTACTAGCCATGCGAGGTGGAGGTACTGGAAAGCTGAGCCTGCTGGAATCCGGGAAGATAAATGGTGAAACGAAGGTTGGAGGAGTAACTTTACTAATCCCTTGATCATGAAAATGAGTTGTAGCCCATGCATTGATAAATCTTGACATGGTCCATCTACCAGCTATCCTGTGCGAATTGAGCACACCGATTGCTAGCCCTCCACACTTGAAAATGTTAACTTGAATAGCTAATAAAGGACTAATGGCAGATTCTGCTAAAGAAGGAACCAAACGACGAAGTAGCTCATATGGTTTGGGCTCTTGCTGGAGAATTTGAGTGAGGTCTCCATCAGCTTTAGCTTCCAAGAATTCTACCCCGTCATCATTACAATCAACTATGAGTTTGACTTTGATGAATCTTCCTGCTAGAGGGTAAAAGAGCGTTAAGACTTCTAACAATGATTTCTCTAGCTGCTCAACTAGCTTCTGTGTGTTGATGTTCTCTATTTCATGGTTGGCATTGGTGTAGTAGAAAATATTGGGTACATAATATGGATACTGATCAAGAATCGAAAGTTTCAGAATTTGAAGGTGAGGAGGCGTTTGAACTGATGGCTTGATGAGCTTTCTTGATGTGATTTGAACCTCCATTGTTAACTTTCTGTAGCAATATATAGAGGAACAATGTAATGGGTTGGTGTTTGGACTCTGGGAAAAGGGAAGTTTTAGTTCGAAATTGAAGTCATGAAATCATCGTTTGGAGTATTGCAAAACTGGTGGATATACAGATATTTATAGCAGATCATCTCCTCAGTAGTCGATTGTATCATTATGATTGTCCAACTACTTTATGAACAACGTTTACATTGAGCAAGGTGCCCAATTAATTCTTCATCAATACGTTTGATGCAGGGCATCGTTGGCATTGACCCACCGCTTTTAAATTGTTTGATGGAACCTTGCTGTGATAGAATTGATGAGCATGTTTTTCGTTGCCTGTCATTCATTTGAAAGCTGATATAAATACATGACAGTGGAGAGTCTAGGTGGCGCATAATAGATTTATTTACATATTCTAATACACCCCCATAGTCGAAACTGGAGGTGATCGAATGTTGAGACTATTTCTAAAATCATCAAATAGTTGCAGCGGAAGTCCCTTAGTGAAGATGTCAGCAATCTGATAACGTGAAGGGACGTGGAGAACTCGAACTTGACCACGAGCGACTTTCTCTCTTACAAAATGTATATCCATCTCAATATGCTTAGTGCGTTGATGTTGAACAGGGTTACCGGACAAATACACCGCACTGACATTATCACAATATACTAAAGTGGCTT
>Ga0307518_10000583_pt1 | contig 27841 bp, 36 predicted proteins | sample 25_EM_MG_FD_203889 | JGI IMG/M metagenome (GOLD analysis project Ga0307518, IMG submission 203889) | Populus trichocarpa ectomycorrhiza microbial communities from riparian zone in the Pacific Northwest, United States - 25_EM | ecosystem: Host-associated > Plants > Roots > Unclassified | place... | reverse complement strand
CGCAGGATGACGATCCAAAGCGTGAGGAACCTGAGGCTCCTGAGGAAGAGCCTAACCAAATAAATCCTCCCCGTACGCCATCTCCAGTGCCTCCACCGGCACCGAGAACGCCTTCACCGGCGAGAAATCCGCCACCTCCGGCACCGCAGCGCCCTGGCCGAGCTGAATGCCGCCAGAATGTGCCGCGACCCCCTGCAGTGAATATCCCTGCCCGCCCCCAACGTGAACGTAGAGCGCCATTGCGCCCCAGTAACGTGTATGGTGAGCGGCGACATCCCATCGAGCAACTCTGGGATATCGAAAGTGCCTCACGATGGCGAGAAACAGTGGGTGAGGCCCCTAGGCCCCCACAACCGGACACACCAGACCATGTTCCTGGTGGTTTCCCCAACACCTCTGCAACGCCCAGTGAGGAAGATGTGCAAAAGATGTGCGAGGAAGGGGGAGCAAACCTAGTCCGTTTCCTGATGGACAAGGCCCTCACAACCCGCGAGCCTCAATATGAGAGCGTCCGCAACTGGTCCTATAAGGACATCGCTCGCTTACCCCAAGCTGAGCAGAAACTCTGGCAACTTGCTTGCCAAGAAGAGCTCGACGTGCTGCAAAAGCGCAAAGTCTTTGAGCTAGTTGACTGTCCCCAAGACCGGAAGGTCATTAAGAATCGATGGGTCTTCGACGTGAAGTCGGATGGCCGCAAGAAAGCCTGCTTAGTTGCGAAAGGCTTCTCCCAGGTCGAGGGATTAGATTTCGACCAGGTCTTCTCACCGGTCGTGCGCTTTGAAACAGTGCGCCTCATGCTTGCGCTTGCCGCACTTGAAAACTGGTACATTACTGGACTCGACGTTCGGAGCGCCTACTTGTATGGCAAGCTCGACAAAGAGATCTACATGGAGCAACCTGAAGGGTTTGCTGTTCCCGGGCAAGAGCACAAAGTGCTCTGCCTTTGGCATGCCCTCTATGGCCTTAAACAGGCTGGCCTAGCTTGGTGGCGCACACTCGATGAGTCTCTGAAAGAGCTTGGGTTTGAGTGCCTTAAGTCAGAAGCAGGCATCTTCTTCTATAAGAAGAAAGGCACCAACATCGTCATTGGCATTATATACGTTGACGACGCACTATTCTGCGGCCCTAACAAGGCTGTTGTTGATGCCATTAAAGCGCAGTTCATGCGCAAATGGGAGTGCAGAGACCTTGGAGAACCTAATGAGTTCCTCTGAATGCGAATCACTCGCAAAGGTCACGCTATCCACTTGGATCAATGTGCATACCTTCAAAAGGTCATTGAACGCTGTGGCATGCTCAATGCAAAGTCCGCAAGCACCCCACTGCCGGCTGGCTACTATGCCGCAAAAAACACAGAGCCTGTTGATGTGGACCTCCACTCCCATTTCCAGACGGTAATTGGGTCCCTTCTGTACCTTATGTTAGGCACTAGGCCCGACATCGCCTTTGCAGTCACCCATCTCTCGCACCATGCTGCGAACCCATCTCAGGACCACCTGAACAAAGCGCTTTATATCTGTCGCTACTTAATTGGGACGTCTACATACTCCCTAGTATACAATGGTGGATCCGGTGCTGGACTGATTGCATGCACGGACTCAGATTGGGGATCAGACCCTACCTCTTGCCTCTTGCAGACAGGTTTTTACCTGAAGCTTGCAGATGGCTTGATCAGCTGGACTTCTTGTGCGCAGAAGACTATTGCGTACTCGTCCACTGAGGCTGAATACATGGCTTTGAGCGATTGCGCTCGCCAAGTTACCTGGATTCGAAGTTTGCTCAGTGAGCTCGGCTATAAGCTGAAAGCTATCCTGATTTGCGGTGATAATCAGGGGTCCATATTCATGGCATCCAACCCTGTAACAGAGCCTCGCTCCAAGCACATCAACATCCGCTACCACGGAATCCGCGAGTCAGTCACGAAAGGTAACGTGGAACTATTCTTCATTGATGGTGCTGAGAATCCCGCCGATCTGCTCACCAAGAACTTACCACACGAGAAGTTCGTGAAGTTCAGAGCTCAACTAGGCTTACAGTTTCCCTCTGGCAGCATCTAGTGCCTTATTCGCTGAAGTGCTCTATGTGCAGCACAGCCAGGGGGAGTGTTGAAGTCGCACGTGCACCCGGCGTAAACCGTCGACGAAGTGCGCACAAGACTGCGACCCATATTAGTGTAGACTTAGTAATAGTCCTCTTTAGAGTAGATGTCACATGTCACACGTCACGTGTCACAGTCACGTGTCACAATGTTTGTTGTATATAAACAGCGTTCATCGCTTATATAATATAACAGCTCTTGACCAGCTACCGCTATCATCTCAGGTTGTGCACTCCACCCAACAGGTGAGTTGGAGTAGCAGTTCCTCTACGTATATAGGTATTGCTTCAACACAGTCAGTGTCATCAACCACCACCAATGATGACAACAGCCACTAGTGACCACACCATGCATCGACTACCACATGATGACACCATTCATTTAGTTTATTTACTATTGAGTAAGGTTATATATATAGGCAGCTAGACGACAATATATAGAAGAATTTGTGATAGCCACTAATGTAATATGTGAGGTGTAGAAGCTGTGAGAATGATGCTGGTTTGCTGGCAAATCACACAGTTGCAAATGTTCCCACCTGCCAAATGAGGAATGACACTGTCACACCTTACTTGAGTATAGATTGTGTTTGTTACTAGGCTAATGGGTCAGTCAAGCTACCAAGGTGGATTAGTGGTGTAATAGTTGGGACCCCTGCCTCTGTGCAGATGTGATTGGGGGATGTGGATGATGATTCCAATTAGTGTTTTAAAGTCCGGTCCTAGGACCGCAAAAAGACTGACAACAGGACCAAACTTTTATTGGTTGCAACCAGACTGCAGTTGTGGTCTGGGGGGTTGGGGATTGGTCTGGTTGTGGTTGCGGTTGCATGAAGTTGAGGGGAAATGAAAAACTGGTTGCAGGGTTACTTGTAGGTCAAGACCCCCTATATTGCGCATTTCCAGTACACAACTGATCTGCGCAAAATAGGGGATCTTATTTTGTGTTTATTTTTAACAGATAAATCACTAGTTGTTAATAATTAATGGATTAAATAACCCCAAAAATGCGCAAAACTACTACCCCACAGAAATGCGCAAAACAGGGGGCTTGTACTTACAATCTGTCTATCTGGAAGTGTCTGGATAATCTGGAGAGTTGGTCCACTTATTCAATGTATGACTGAGTCTATCTGGATTTCCTAATTGCCTGGCTCACTTACCTTCTGCCTTTCTGGCAGTATCTGGATAGTCTGGAAAGCTGACACACTGAGCCTCTGTCTGTGTCTGATTGTCTGAATGTGTCTTAAATTACTGTAAGTACTTACTATCTAACCATCTGTTCAGCTGACAGTCTAGTGTGTCTGATTCCAGACACTGTCAGACATGTCAGACACTTCCAGACAGTCAGACAAATTGTCATGTTACTGATGCTGTTTTTTCCCCGCACAACGTTTTCTTCTTTAACTATGTTGACGCTTTCACTCTGCAAGGACTTTTGCCCTGCATTCTCTTACACCGTAAATCCAAGGTAAGCCACAGCCTCTTTTACAGCGATTGCTTCGCTAACTACATGTCATTGGCCCAACTGGGCTGTAAAGCAACTACCCAGCCATTTCAGGTGCCCATGGCCTCCTTTTATTAGGCAGGAACTGCAGTCCTGCCTAATAAAAAGGACCATGGCTGCTGAGCAAAGTGTGAGTACTGAAATTGTCTTCATGTTAATGTTTTCTCTACAGTGCTGTCTGTTTGTTTTTTTACTAACATTTTGTTACGTTTTAGGTTGTCGTTGGCAACTGCTGGTTTGCCCCTCCATTCGTTTTTTTTACTAATGTTTCGATATGTTTTAGGTTGCTGTTGGTTTGCTCCTCCAGCGATGGTGATGTGAGTGCATGTGCACTCCTCCCATTGCTGGTGCTCATTGGTTTGCCCCTCCAGTGACAGTGATGTGAGTGCACGTGCACTCCTCCCATTGTTGGTGCTCATTGGTTTGCCCCTCCAGTGATGGTGACGTGAGTGCGCATGCACTCCTCCCATTGCTGGTGCTCGTTGGTTTGCCCCTCCAGTGACGGTGATGTGAGTGCGTGTGCACTCCTCCCATCATTGGTGCCCATTGGTTTGCCTCTACAGCAGCATATTCTCCCTTGCATCGCTGACACGGTTAACCACAGCAGTGTCTGTGTTGGATATACCGTGTGCAAGGTAAGTATTATTCTTTTTCTCCCCTTATCTCCTCTTACGATGCTCAAGTTGGCAGCAACACCAATCAGCAGCGGCAAATTGTCCAACACCCCAACCCCTGCATGCATTGACTTTGTACAAGGTAAGTGTTGCCCTTTCTCCCGTTACCCCCAATTACAATGCTCAAGTTGGCAGCAACACCAGCCAGCAATCGCAGATTGGTCAACATCACACCCCCGCGCAGTGGATGAAATATTTGGTAGGCTGAGTATTACTCCCATCTGCATTCACAATGACTAACGAAACCTCGCAGGTCATCCTAGCAGGGTTAGTTCCCAACCCTCCTTATTACATCGCTGACCCGATCAACAGCAGCAGGTCTTCCTTCGCATTACGCCCTAAATAGTATACTTCTTGTAGTTTACAGTTTGGGAGCCAGCTTGCCAAGAGGAGGGCCCCCTCTTGACAATTTGGCTGCCACTGATTTTTTTCACTTCTGTTTATTGGCTGTATACAATTGGACTTGCAATGTTGTAAATCAATTTGTAAATTAGTAGGACAGTTTGCTAATTTTTCATCAGGTCACGTGACCGTGTGATTGCACTGACCTGACTTGCTGCATTATCCTTCACCTGCATTACCAAGTGCTGTGATATCAATGTCAGCATCCCCTGACACCAGTCCTGAGACTCACAAACGGGGCCCCAACTCCCAATCATCATTCAGAAATTATTGAATTAGTGTCCACTGTCCCTGATGATGTCCACCAGACTGAGCTGCCCAAACTGTCTGGCCGCTGCACTTTGCTTCTGCACTACCAAGGACCACATTATCAAGGCTAGTTGTGAGGCACTGACCGTGGAGCACCTCTCTTAGTTTGTTGCCCACAGATTGTGTGTATCTGACCATTCTGTTTTTTTTTATATAGCTCAAGTGCGAAAGCAATTATTAGGGTGGAGGCAGTGACCCCAGACCAGCTCATACTCCATCTGCCCACCTGTGCCAACAATGTGCTCTTGAGTGGGTGGAAAGTGCATATATCTCTGGTTCGTCAATTGAAGACCATGTGTATCTGACTGTCTTTATTTTGTAGCTCAAGTTTGCACACAATTATCAAGGCCAGTGGCGAGACACTGACCCTGGACCAGCTTGCACTTCATCCACCGTGCTCTTGAGGGGCAGATCAAAGATGACAAATATCTGACCATTCTTTTTTTGTAGCTTGAATGCCTGCAGGATCACCTTCTTGATTATACTACCCTTGCTGTTTTATCTATATTTTTGGTCATGTAGGTTTCACAATTTATACATTCTGGCCCCTGAATGACTTCAAAGAGTCTGGTTGCATTCAAGTATATTCTTTTGGACAAGTGATAATATTGTGTAGCAACTGACTAGTCTAGTTCTACACAAACACTAAATCGAGCACTTTGGGGGTGCCCAGTCCGAGGAAAAATGCTCTTATGCACTGACCATCTTGCAACAGGGTGTGTGGGGCTCCATAAACTCACTGGTGATCCCGTTTCAAGTGGGGGACCTGGTGAGCATGATACCCACTAAAACCTCCAGGTTTGTGATCCAGTCTTCCTCGAGGGAGGGGAGTCTCTCGAGGAGTGCTGCTTGCCATGTGTCTTTTACTAGTTTTCTCATGATAGGTTTTTGGTTATATATAGTAGCAATGTGGTGGTTGAGGTTGATGCGCTGGTCATTCAAGTATATTCCTTGGGAGCTACTTGGGTCGGCACTGTCAGGTAAATATAGTAAGCGTGGGGGCTGTGCATGCAGTGATAGAAAGTTAAACTATATTTAGAAATTTCTTTGTTCCCTGCTAGGCCGATTTTTCTCAGGGACTTTACAGAACCACAAATATAATGTTACTGCATCAGGAGTGGTCTGATCATGAAATTTGGTTAAACCAACCATGGCATCCGAACAGCAACTTCGTAGTGCGATGCTTTCCTACCTGCAACAGACTCTGGGTGACGCGGTGTTGAACACACTTGGTTTCAGGAAACCAGATATCTTTGAAAAAACTGGACAAACCCAGGTTGGTCTCCACTCTTGACACAGTACTTAGGGACTTGCTGAGATATACAGGATGAGGGTGGAGACTGCCTTGTCAGTTCTCACAAGATCAGATGAAAACCTCAGTGAAGAAGAGTTCCCAGAGGCATTTACTGAACAGGAGCTGCGCCCCCCTCTCTGCTCTCTCGACTCCTAGACCCCTTGAGCGCGCTCCAGCGCTCCAGACCTCTTAGCTCCCCTAGTCCAGCCAGACCAAGTCTCCTCAGGTGAACACCATATTTCGCGCCTTCAAGGGACTTACCCCCTACAGCGGCCATCGATCGGGTGAAGAAAACTTGGCAAGCGCACAAGCGCTCGTCCGTGGTGCAATGTTTGTTAGAGACGGTGTCGATGCAGACGTCTGTCCTCCTATGTTTCACATCACATGCACTAACTAAGATTTATTTTACAGGGAACAACGAGGAATATGGCATCTCTGGCTCTGGCTGGTCTAATTGTGGAATTTTTCTACACCGGATCCTCTGCGCTCCGCACTCTTTTTCCGGAAATGTTTTCCTGGGAGGTCCCAAAGACTGTTGTTTGCCTCGCCGCAACAGCAGTATGTTCCAATTTATTTACTTAGCATATCCTTATGCGATTTTGGCAGTTACGAGCTGCTATTGACAAGTATATGGTCACGGGAGTTCGACAGGACCACCATTTCAAATCCAGCACTTACTCACAAGTCTTCACGGAGCTCATGGGCATGCAAGCCAAAATTGATGCCAATCCCAAGCATGCCACTATGACTCGTGCACTTAGGGTTGGTTGGGCAACTACTGGGAGGTGAGTACTTATGTTTTCCCGCTGCATCACCTCATTTATTGTGCAGTGCCTTGCTTGATGATGGCAATATGATTATCGGTGACAAGGATGATTTTGGCGTAGTTCTCAATTAGGATTAGCACGGATCTTTTGTTGCACTGTTTTATCCAAACCATTTGTTTGTAGTAATATGATATTCTGTGCAGCCTGTGTGGTTTTCTTGGCAATGACTGTACAGTATAGGTGCATGCTATCAAACCACCACTATACAGTACTAAAGTGAGAATGATTGGCTTGTACAACCCTTTAGAGCTCTGTAATGGTAGGTACCTTTCTGTGGAGTCTGTGACTCTGTACAAGTCTGTGTAAGGTCTGTACAGAGGAGGGCTGTTTTGCTGATGCCTGGTCCTGGAGATTTGGCCATATTTTGTCCTTCCTATCCCCAACCTGGAATTAATTTGCTGGAAAACTGGAGGGAGGTCTATACCAGGTTTTTGTTTTTCTCAATCTGTGGGCAAGGTTTTGATTATTGATTGTATTCACATGCAAGGGATATCACAGCTCGCCAATATGTAGTGGATGGAAATTTTACTGTGCAGCATATGAATATGAAAAAATCAGAAAATGACATCCCCCTATCTGATGGCCTGGGCTATATGGTCCAGGATGGTCCTTATCAAACCCATATAGCTACAGTCCCTAAAAGCAAAGAGGTGAGTGGGCTGTATATCATAGATGACATCCTTTGATGTGTGGGTCATGAGAACAGAAGTCTTCTTGTCAAAACCACTGTGCCATAAATCATGCAAATGTAAAGAGGTCAAATCTCCAGGCCACTGGGGTAGGAGCCACTGCCTGTGCCAGACATGGTTGCTTTGTCCCTCACTCTGTGGTGGATTTCTATAAAGGGGAGCAGTATGTCACTATGTCTATCTATAGGATGATGACTCTGATGATATGTCACATCTTAGGCAAAAAGATGTTGACTACTCGATTTGCCAAGCCCTTTCATATAGCTCCACTGGTATTGACAAAGCACTCATTATTTATGATGTGGCTTGCCAGTGGTATGTGAAGTTTGCTCAGAGGGTCGAGGCATGTCCAGCTCTCCAGACTCCTGAGGATTTGGAAATTGTTCCGGCAGTTGGAAGTTTTCATCTCAGTGCTCACAAGCTGGAATGCTTTCCCAGGTTCAGTCTTATGTTCATCCAAGGGGCAGGTCATATCAATGGAGAAATATTGCAGACTGTCAAGTCCGGGTCTACTCCGGTAGGGGGTCCAGTCAAGTCCGGACAAAAACGGACGAGAGCAGGAGGTCAGAGGTTTGGGCAGAGGTTAGCCCGGGCCAGAGTTGCAACCAATTGGATTCAATGACAAGGACAATCAGCGTTGATCCCTTGCATAGGTTCCGGTCAAGTGGAGACAGAGACAGAGACAGACAAGGAGACAGGAGTAGTGACTTAGATGATTTCAGACTGAGGTGTACAAGGTAAACTAGAGGGTACTTATACTGAGTAGAAACTAGGGTCGAGTACATATGGTGACAAGTAAACAACCTAACAGTGGACAAGGAATGACCGGAGTTAGGACTAGGTCAGGTCCAGTGAAAATGCTACAAGGTATAGGATATATCGAGTTCATGGAGAACTCACATCAAGGCAGGGCAGACAGCAAGGTGTGGTAACAAGCGAATAGAGCATAGACCAAGGGATGTACTTAACAGAAAGGTATCAGCGCGAGCGCAACCGGAGTAAGTGGTGAGCAACCGGAGTTGAGCTGCAGAGCTGCGATGCGACCAGAGTGACCAGATAAGACCCGGAGTTGGACATGGTCGTAACAGTATCCCCCTTTTAGGGGCCAAACCCATGAGGCCCCAATGAGGCTGTCGTGTGGTCGCCTAGCACAATGCAGAGTCCGGAGTGATTGTCTGAGTACGAAATTTGGATGTATAAAGATCAGACCAGTTTTTTGCTTTTACCCCCAGTTTTTTGCCTTCTAACAATATGTCTGCACCAGCCAAGTCCAACACCACCATTGCCCCTGCTGTTGTCGAGTCCAAGGACTGGACAAAGGCCACCACACCGGAACTACTGTCCGGTAGCAAGGACGAGTCAAGTGTTCTCGATGCCAAGGTGAAGGAATGCTGTCGCCACAAGCAGGTGAGGAGAGAGGAGAGGCAGCGCCAGGAGGCGGAGGAGAAGAGAGCGCGTGAAGAGGTGGAGAGGAAGGCTCGTGAGGAGGCAGAGCAAGAGGCGAGGGAGGAGGTGGAGCACAAGGCGCGTGAGCAGGTGGAGAAGGAGAGGGCGGAGTTGCAGGCACGGGCGGAGTTGCAGCAGAGGAAGGCAGCGGAGGAGGCTGCTAAGCAGAGGGTGGTGGAGATAGCTGCCAAACAGAAGACGACGGTGCAAGAGGTGTCGAAGAAGAGAGCGAGAGAGGAACCGGAGGCAGGTCCAGTAAGTATTTTTATTTTATCTCTGCTTCTGTTTTGCTGATCCTTGTGTAGATGCGTGTGTTGCGCAAAGCATCGTGCAGTGTGCGAGCGCGACCTGGAAAAGCCAAAACAGCGGGCGTGCATGAAGTGCACCGGCTTGAAGGAAAAGTGCGAGTGGCCAGAGGTGGTGGGTCCCAGTCCGGTAGTGGACAAGGGCAAGGGCAAGGCGAAAGAGAAAGAGGTGGCAACATCACCGCGAGGCGGTGAAAAGAGGAAGAAGAAGAAGACGACGGCAAGGTCGTCATCGACAATGACGAGATAGTGGAGGTGGTGGGTCCGTCCAGGTCGAGGTCCGGTTTCAACACTGGACCATTCCTGGAGCGGATGGACAGGCTAACAGCCATGGTGGAGGCGATGACCAGACAGATGGCCCGGATCATGGACTCCATGTGGTCTGTATCCCGGTCCAACGACTGACTCAGCACCGGCCTCAAAACAGTTTTTGAGGAGTGCCGGTTTTTCACCTTGGAGTTCGTCGTGTCAGAGGAGGAGAGCGAGGAGGAGGTCGATCCAGAGGAGATCGACCAGGAGTTGGGGGAGCTCCAGAAGGTCCTGGAGGAGCAGGAAGGTCCTGCGCCAGAGTAGGTAGTCCGGTCCGGCACCTTGTAAATAGAAATGTAAATTAGTTTTACTTTTTGTTTATAAGAAAAGTGGCCTTGATTTGAGAGTGAGTGATATTACAGAGTGAAACAGATAGGGGAAACAGATAAGAGAAACAGATAAAAGAAACGGAGGCGAGAGTAATACTACATGGACGCAAGTGGTCTGGGTTTGTCCGGGTACCGGACATGGTAATCTTCCAGTAGTTCCATAGCATTGCCTAATTCAGTGGTGAGGAGCCAAGATGTTTCTTTGTCAGTCCCTTCGTAACCGGACCAACATACCAAGTACAAAAGCTTGCACGATTTTCGTCGACGATCAGCCTTGGAGTTGAGGATTTCAGCAATCTTGAACTCCGGTTCACCATCTACTTCGACCGGTGGCGGAGGAGGCTGTATCCAGTCCAGTATGGTATTGGGTATGGCCGGTTTGAGTTTGGAGACATGGAAGACGGGGTGAACAGTGCGCATGGACTCTGGGAGGTGGAGTGTAAAAGAGAGGGAGCCTACTTGTGCGATGATAGTGTAGGGTCCCAGATTCTTTTCTGATAGCTTTTTGGATGGTCGTGTTGACCGGAAGTATTTGGCTTTCACATATACTTGATCGCCTACTTTGAAGTCCAGTGCTGGAGTGTGTTTGGCATCAGCTGGACCTTGGTAGCAAAGTTGTGCATTGACCATTTCTTCTCGAAGGTATTGATGCAGTGACTCGAGGTCGACTGCATAGTCACAAGCCCGTGCAGAGGTCATATCGCGTTCTGGGTAGATGGAGATGTTAGGATGATACCCCTTGTTAGTAAAGAATGGTGAGACTCCGGTAGTAGCACTAGGTGCATTGTTATAAGCAAACTCCGCCAGTGGGAGTAAGTCCGCCCAGTTGTCCTGCTGGTAATTGCAGTAGACGCAGAGGTACTGTTTGAGTGTCTGGTTGGATCACTCTGTCTGGCCATCACCCTCCGGGTGGTAACTGGAGGTGAAGTGGAGGTGCATGTTGAGGGCTTTTCCGAGTGACCAGAAGAAGTGGGAGACAAACTCGGTACCGCGATCTGAAGTGATGTGGGCAGGGACACCGTGCTTGGAGAATACATGGAGTAGGAAGAGCTTCATGAGCTCCAGGCTAGTGATGGTGTCGTGAGTAGGGATGAAGGTGGCCTGTTTAGAGAGCCTATCTACTATGACCAGAATAGCTGTGAATCTGGTAGAGTCAGGGAGTTGCTCTATAAAGTCCATGGATATGGAGTTCCAAGGTCTTTCCGGAACAGGGAGCTGTTTTAGTAACCCATAGGGTCGATGGCGCAGTGTCTTAGCTCAAGCGCAGGAGGTGCATGACCGGACGTAGTCCTTGACGAAGGTCCTAAGACCAGGCCAGGTATACTTACGCTGGATTAGTTCCAAAGTCCGGTTTTGCCCAAAGTGGCCAGAAAGTGGGTGATCATGGTGGTACTGGAGTACCTGGAGGCGGAGACCATCCAGGTCCGGTACGTAGATTCAACCATCTAGGCGGAGGAATCCTGCCTCATCTGTGGACCAACGAGAGTCCGGTTGGTCTGCGAGGTGGATCTGGGCAATGGGGTCTGAGGGGAGAGTAGATAAGATGTTGTTGTGGAGTGTTTCCACGTCCATGATGGCAACTGCTCGACGAAGGACTGGGAACTCTAAAATGGTTGTGCGAAGGGAGTTAGCCAGTTGTTCTTGAGTGAATACTGGCCTGAGATTTTGTGGATTAACACGGGCATAGCCACTATCCCCCTCTTTGGGGTAGACGTCCCATCGTCTAGTGAGAGTGTCTGGCTTGGCACCGAGTTTTCCGGGGCAGAAACAAATGACAAGGTGGAATTGAGAGAGGAACTCGGACCACCAGGCTTGCCAGTGGGAGAGGACTTTCGAGGTAGAGAAATACTCTAGATTCTTGTGGTCTGTGATGACGTCAATAGGAGAGGCAGAGCCTTCAAGGTAATGGCGCCAGTTCCGGAATGCCTCGAAGATGGTAAGGAGTTCCTTGTCGTGGGTGTCGTAGTTCAACTCCGGAGCAGTCAAGGTCCGGGAGTAGAATGCTACTGGACGGATCTCTCTGTTGGAGCAGGTGATAGACAGGATACCAGCGACAGCGTAGTCAGAGGCGTCCATTTCCACGATGATAGGGGTGTCCGGAATAAAGTGAGTGAGTATGGGCACGGTAGTGAAGGTGTGCTTGAGAGCATTGAAAGTGCGTCGACAGTCCTCGGAGAAGATCCAAGGAGCATCCTGGCGGGTGAGCTGGGTAAGAGGGACCACAATGTCGGAGTAATTAAAAATGAACCGGTGGTAGAAGTTGGCAAATCCCAAGAAGGACTGAATGTCTTTTACCTTACGAGGTTCAGGCCAATCAGAGATGGTTTGTATTTTGTCCGGAGACATAGTGAGACCTTCAGGGGATAAATGGTAGCCAAGGTATTCCACCGAGTCCGAGTGGAACTCGCATTTCTCCGGTTTGGCGAAAAGGCCATGCAACCGGAGATGGCGGAGCACCTCCCAGACATGCTGCTGGTGAGACTCCATATCCTTGGAGTAGATGAGGATGTCATCGAGGTACATGGCGACGCAGACATCCAGCATGTCAGCAAAGACGGTGTTGACAAAGCGCTGGAATGCTGCAGGGGCGTTAGTGAGGCCAAAGGGCATTACTAACCACTCGTAGGACCCATAGCACGTACGGAAGGTGGTCTTCCACTTGTCGCCCAGAGCAATCCGGACTAGATGGTATGCATGCCGGAGATCAATCTTGGAATAGATTTTAGCACGGCTGGGTGAGTCCAAAAGATCAGAGATAAGGGGGAGTGGATAGCAATCCTTTTTGGTGATTTTATTTAGGCCTCTAAAGTCAATGCAGAGGCAGAGTGAGCCGTCCTTCTTCTTGACGAAGAGGACCGGAGCAGCGTGAGAGGAAGAGGCAGGGCGGATGAAACCTGTATTGAGATTCTCATCGATGAATGTCCGGAGAGCAGAGAGCTCGACCGGAGACAGTGAATAAAGAGTTCCCAAGGGTGGTGAGGTACCTTCTTCGAGCTCGATCTTCAAATTGTAGTCGTGATGTGGGGGAAGTTCAGAGGCTTTCGCCTTACTGAACACATCCGCATAGTCGTGATATTCTGGAGGGACGATGTCCAAGTCCGGCAGAGTTGATGTAGAAGAAGACCGGGCTTTTGCTGAGTCAGCAGGACGCAGCTGGAGTTGGTACTTCATGGATCCCTCTAAACTGCATGCACGCACAAATGCAGCTGTGTTGATTAGAGAGATGGGTGGAGGGGTGCAAACCGGAGTGTCGACAGATGGCGCGAGGCCTGGGGTAGACTGGCCGGAGAGGCCGGAGTCAGTGTTTCTGGGCGGAACTGGAGAGGGAGTCAATGGGGGCACTGGCAAACTTCCTGCAAGAGTCTGGAATGTTAAACTACTCAATACCCAGTCAATCAACAGATTATAGCGGGTGAGCCAGTTATGTCCAAGGACAATCGAGCATTCAGAATCCAACGGAGTGAGATAAAAGGTCATGGGGGTGACATCACCGGATGCGGGGAACTGCACTGATAAATCGATAGCTTGAGTAATTACAAAGTTTGATGTACCATTGAATAACCAGAGTTGGATGGGAGAGACGGAATAGGAGGTAAAGTTGTTTTTGAGCATGAATTGTAAATCTACAAAACAATGCATGGAACTGGAGTCCACAAGAGCACAGATTTTAGGTATATCATGAGATAAAAGGGAAACATAAGGCATAAGAGAGTTTGGGTCGAAAAGAGCGGACATGTTGAGGCGGGCCTCCTTGGGTGCACTTCCGGAGTCAACGCAGCTCGCCGGTTGTGCGGAGGGCCGGGAGCTGCTTACTCTTTTTTTGACTCGGAGTTGGCACCTGAGTTAGTAGAGTCCATCTTACCAGACTCAGCAGTGATGGCCACAGCGCGAGCCTTGGCTTTTTTGGACTTCTTTGGACAGTTGTCCGCGAAGTGTCCGGTACCTCCACAGAACATGCAGAGGTTGTTTTTGAGCCGCCATTTGCGCTCATCAGCAGTCAGTTTTCTGTCCTTACCAAGCTTGTTGGTCAAGTCCAGTTTGGAACCAGATGAGGACTGGTTGCTGGTCGCCTTAGACGAGCCAGAGGTGTTGCCGGAGCTAGGGGAGTTGCTGGTCTTGGCCTGACCAGACTTGGGGGTGTTGCCTCCAGAGTTGGAGGACTTGGTAGTGGAGGACGAGGTAGGCTGGCTCTTCGTTGTACGAGAGATCTTGTCTTTGCGCTCCCAATAGCGCGCGTCGATCTCTTAACAAAGGGCTCTCAACCCATTCAGAGTCAGGGGTTTCCTGACTCGAGCGATCTCATCCTTGAGGCAGTCTGGTAGACCGGAGTAAAATAGGCAGCGGAGTGCGCCATCCCCATAGTCCTGGACCTGTGATGCGAGTCGGTTGAAATCCACGATGTACCGTGTAACACGGTACAAGTCTTTCATCCGGAGATGCTCGAGCTGGTGCTCAGCATCAGCAACTGGGTCGTGAGGACCAAAGGTACTCTGGAGTTCTGCGACAAAATGGACCCAGCTGTCCATCCAACATGGACGATCAGCCGGATTACCGGAGTTGAGGAGGTCCGGTTCGAACCATTCCAACATCATACCTTTTAGATAGGACTGGGCAAACGTTACCCTTGCCCTATCTTGGCGGAAAGCTTTGGCGCAATCTTGAAAACATAGTTCACACTGGACCAAGAAGGTCCGGAGTTTCTTTGGGTCCATGCCATTGAAGGTGTCCGGTTCATGGACCTTGGCACGGGAGGAAGAGGAATCGTTGGTACGACGAGAGGAGCGGGAGAGGCGGTTGACAGTGATGGCAAGATTGTGGAAGACAGCCAGACCAGGATCTAGCTCTTCCGTGGCATCAAGAAATTCATCGTCATCATCGTCATCGTTGTTGTTGTCATCTCCGGGGTCGTCCGGATTATCTCTGGGACCATCCTCAGGGCCGAACCATTGGAAATGACCGGATTCGCGACATTCCGGGGTGGGGTCACGATGGTAAGGAAAACGATCACCAGAAACAAATTCATGGTGACTTGGGTCTGAAGAACCACGAAGGCTCTGAGACGCAGCATCTCGACGCGGAGTCACAGACGCTGTGGGGTTTCAAGCTGTGAAGCTCCGGAATTTGCTAACAGAAGCCGAAGGTTGCCTGCAGTTAGACAGGGCTTGCTGTGCAGCAGAAAGATGGAGGTCATATACTGCACCTGCTTCTTCAGCGAGTGCGGCAGCAGTACGAGCGCGAGAGCGCATAGTAATGGTCATAAGGAAATGGAAACTAGTTTGCATACAAAGTTTTGTATAGTGAACCCACACAAGTGTGAGTCTGAAATACTGTCAAGTCCAGGTCTACTCCAGTAGGGGGTCCGGTCAAGTCTGGATGAAAATGGACGAGAGCAGGAGGTCAGAGGTTTGGGCAGAGGTTAGCCTGGGCTGGAGTTGTGACCGATTGGATTCAACGACAAGGACAACAAGTGTTGATCCCTTGCATAGGTTCCGGTCAAGTGGAGATGGAGACAGAGACAGACAAGGAGACAGGAGTAGTGACTTAGATGATTTCAGACTGAGGTGTACAAGATAAACTAGAGGGTACTTATACTAAGTAGAAACTAGGGTCGAGTACATACGGTGACAAGTAAACAACCTAACAGCGGACAAGGAATGACCGGAGTTAGGACTAGGTCAGGTCTGGTGAAAATAAAGTCAGGTCCAGTGAAAATGCTACAAGGTATAGGATATATCGAGTTCACGGAGAACTCACGTCAAGGCAGGGCAGACGGCAAGGTGTGGTAACAAGCGAATAGAGCATAGACCAAGGGATGTACTTAATGGAAGGGTATCAGCATGAGTGCGACCGGAGTAAGTGGTGAGTGACCAGAGTTGAGCTGCAGAGCTGCGATGCAACCGGAGTGACCGGATAAGACCCAGAGTTGGACATGGTCATAACAGATGCCCTAGATATTTATACTCTCAAGATGGAAAAAGGCTGGTCACTGTTTGATTTTTCTGTCATGACTAGATTGATACCTCCCTTTTTTCAGCACCTACTCTGGCAGAAATGAGATTGCAGCTATTGGAGTCGACTGTTTCTTCCCATGGAAGAATGGGATCCGTGGCCTGGTTGGCAGAGGGCATTAATATAGAGGAGAGCCAGTGAGTCTTTTCTGCATGCCTGTACTACATCCTGGTGAGTGACACTTTTAAGGGATGCCTTGAGATCAGAGATACGGCTACTGCCTAGGAAGCCAACCACAGCACAGAAGACGGCCATTGAGGAGAAGAAGCAAAGGCTTTTGTCTCGGATAACCAAGTTCCATGACTCTGCTGATCATTTCATCAGTGTGGTGGACTTGGAAGATGTTCCTGGGCCTCAAGATCACAACACATTTTGTTTGGATGAAAATGGTGATGACCTAGATGAACAGGAGTTTTGGCAAAGCAGAGCTGAGGAGGATGACGAATCTGATGATGAAGCTGAGGATATTTTGCCAGAGTGTCTTGGACTTTGGATGCCTTCATCCTTGGGGATCCAGGCAGCTACCATTGCTGGTTTGGAAGGTTTGGTTAAGGAGGAAAGGCAGCTTCGAATTGGACAAGCTAATGATTCCTTGGAAAACTTTAGGTCTCACCTTGGTCAAAAGTCTGTCCTCTACCAAATGCATGTCAGGGGGTCAACCTCTGTTCGAACTGACACAAGGTCAAGGAATGATATCTGGAGACTTGGATTGAAGATAAATAGAGATGTTCGGAGCTACCATCAAGCTCGGGAGGCTCTTTTGAATCTGGGGACCTCCAATGATTTATTGACCAAGTATCAGCAAGTCCTCCCTGAACATTTGTCTACTGAGAAGGAGATCACAGAGGAAAACAGATATGGTCAAGGAACACATGTGTTGCCTTGGTTCTGGAGGGTTGGAGGGGTTGGGGTGGGGTCTTGGGCAGGGTCTGGTTCCAAATGGATGGATGAATGTAAGTGCTTGGCATCTCAGTAGATGTGCACATGACAATTTCTTGTCCATATGATGTTTTCAGAGTTAGTTGGCTGAAGGCAAAGGCAAGGTATGATCAATGGAATGAAGAACTTCAAATGGTGCAGGCAGAGATGTTCTGGACCACTCTATGGTTCAAGCATCAGGAGGATATGTGGGAGAGAAGATTCACATAGGCTATAGAGCCAGGGCATCGTGCATATGCTGCAAAGCAGCAGAATCTCTGGGAAAGGTTCAGAAAGAAGGCCGAAGAGAGTTTCCAAGGGAAAATGGCTAGAATTGAATGATGCATTGTGTTTTCCTTAAGGATTGCTTTTTGATCTGCATCAGCACTGTATCTACAGGATTACCATGTGTTGGCCTGTACCATATATTCATTACATCAGTTTTTTGGCACACCTGGCCGGTCCCAGATATACCATATTTCCCTTTCTCAGATACCATATTGCTATTTCTCAGCCTGTACCACATGTACTTGGCTTGAGTATTTTTTCAAACTCACCAGCTGGTACTGTATCCACAGCATTGCCATTTGTGGGCCTGGACCAGATTTGCACCAGTTGCATTTTTTTTGCACACCTGGCTGGTCTGAGATGTACTATATTGGCATTTTTTGGCCTGTACCATATTTACATCACTTCAATTTTTTGTCACCCCTGGCCAGTCCCACATCTACCATATTACCAATGCCCAGCCTGTACCATATTTGCTTCCATCAGGTATGTTTTAATGCCTGGCTGGTACTGTATATGCAGCACTCCCATTTGTCGGCCCATACCATATTTACATTACTTCAATTTTTGTCACCCCCGGCCGGTCCCACATCTACCCTATTACCAATGCCTGGCCTGTACCATATTTGCTTCAATCAGGTATTTTTTTAATGCCTGGCCGGTACTGTATATGCAGCACTCCCATTTGTCGGCCTGTACCATATTTACATCACTTCCATTTTTTGGCATCCCCGGCCGGTCCCATATCTACCCTCTTTCAATTTCTCAGCCTGTACCATTTTTGCTTTCCTGGGGTATTTTTCCACTCCCCACCCGGTACTTTATCTACAGCACTACCATTACATCGGCCTGTACCATATTTGCATGACATCATTTTTTCAGCTCCCAGTTAGTCCTTCATCTACAGGGGTACCATTTGCCAGCCTGAACCACAGTTGCATCCTATCCTGGCTGCTACTAGGTCTACTAGGAATAATGGTAGTCTTGCTACCCATTCACATCTCGGCCAGTACTGATTTTGCAAATATCATCAAATGCTGGCCAGCCCTCCTAATGCAACTCTAGTCAGTTCTCAGCTGGCCTAGGTTTGCGATTGTCGGCAGGCACCAGCTAGTACTACTTTTACAGGTTTTTGTACATGTTGGATGTCCCAGTTTTGCAAGGGCTGGTGACTGAATTATGTGGTAAAACTGGGTAGGCCAGTTGAGTGGAAATTCATAGTTGTATTGCAGAACAAGGGTTGGCCAGATGATGATAAGACCTGCAAAAGTGGGACAGGCTGGAGCATCAAACATTTTATTGAGGTGTTTAATGGTGGGACTGGCTGGAGGACTGGAAGTTTACACCCATTTGCAAAAATGTTGACAGTAAGGCATGTGATATAGACTAGTTTGGAAATTTTTTAAAAAATGTCCCACCAAACAGTAGTAACACCTATTACACAGCAATGTACTGTAAAATCTCTTGCAATGTTAAGATTGTGGTGATGCATCTATATGAGCATAACCTACTCTCTCTCAGTGATATACTGGACTGTGTTGGCTTCTCTCCAAGTACATTTTGGTGCACTTTGAAGCTTTGGCAAGGAACAGGTGATGTTGTCAAGCACAATCATGGTCTTCCAGGTTGCCCTTGTATCCTCCATTTTGACAATGTCAGTTACCTCATTCACCTTGTCAACCATCATCCCAGCTGGTTCCTTGATGAACTGCTTGACTTACTTGAGACCAACTGGTTCATAGCAACACACTACACTACGATACACCAGGAACTTGTTCAAGCTGGAATCTCCCTCAAGAAACTGAGGAAGATTGTGAAGGGATGGGATGAAGATCAGCATGCAGAATTCGTCAGATGGATGTCTCAGTATGATGCAGAAAAGATTGGTTCATTGATGAAACCTCAAAGGATGAGTGGACTACATTCAGATGGAATGGTCACTCAGCAAAGGGGGGTATGTGTGCAGAAAAAGGGTGTCTTTGTCCATGGCTGTCGTCTCTCTGCAGTGGGTCTCCTTACCTTGGATGGTATGGTAGCATCCAATGTCATCAAGGGGTCTTTTACTGCTGCAAAATTCAAGCACTTTCTAGAACATGATGTGGTATGTCATGGTGTCAATTGTGCACTTTTTTTTATGTTGCTGACACTTTTTTACCAGTTACCACTGTGTTCACCATACCCAGGACCACTCTCCATACTTGTCATGGATAATGCATGCATCCATCATGACGAGGAAGTTGAGGAACTTGTTTGGAATGCTGGCAAGTAATATACTTCAGCATTAGGCATTGTACTCATTCAATCCTAGGTGTTCATGTTGGAGATAAACAGAAATGTTGTGGTATATTTACTTACTTACATAAGCATAAAGCACACATACAGTAGAGTCTATTACCATCCTAGTCCCTCAGTAGCTTGCCAGCATACTAAGGGTGAGCACCATCTACTAACCACCACATACACTTACTGATACCTTGTAGTTACACTACAGGTACATACTAATATACTAGTAGCTTGCCAGCATACTGAGGTTACACTACAGATCTCCTTCTCCTCTTCCTCAGCTAGACCTTCCCTGTGCAGACCACCACCTTTCTATAGTTCATATTGAGTACCTTCTACCATATTCACCAGACTTGAATCCAATTGAAGAAGCATTTTCACAAATCAAGGCATTTATCCACCATAATGAAGATGCTATGACTCCAGGTGACAGTATTGTATTCAATATGTACATGGCCATGAGTGTCATCACCCTGAAGGATGCTGCAGGGTATTTTTTACATGGAGGCTACTTTTGATTTGTGCTGCAGTCTGATTTTGTTTACATTTTTTTACAGAATTCAAACACATTGTATTGGTACAACCATGCAGCTACAACATCTGTAGTACCAGGTATTCAGTCCTGTGCAATCCATTGCCTAATGACATCTTTCATTGCTGTAATCTCCCCATACTTGAAGCCCATTTCTTTGAGTTCAGAAACCTGTATGTAGCTGATTGTATGTGATCTGTCATATCCATACTTTTCCCAGTTGCAACTCCAGTCTAACCCTGGCCTGCCTGACCTCTCCTTAGGCATAGACACAACTCCAGATCTAGTCTGGCCATCTCCAGCCCCATAGCTATACTCCAGCTCAACTCCATAATGGGAGGTACTGCCCACAGATAAACCGTGGACAAGCACAGTGGGCCTAGACAAAAATGATAATAGAAGTTACTAACTCACTCTTGCTAGTTGGTTCAACCTAGGAGTAATAAACTGAAGGTGGTTTGAGAGTTCTTGGATAGAACAGAGGATAAGACAACAGTGGGTAAAATCCTACTCTGCTACCAAGAAGCATAAGGGTATTTATACATCTGAGCTGCACACAGACCATGTAAAGTAGAGTGTCTCTGAGAGTCCATAAACGGACAGGTAGATAAGTACCTTCCTAACATAGTAGTCCTGTGGAAGCTTGTAGAAACTCGTAGAAGTCCACAGTACATCATAGATAAGATAAGAGATAAGAAACGGTCTAGAACGACCCATAAGAACATTCCAGAAGGAACATTATCTCGTCTTATCATGACGACATCATAGATAAGTGATATGACTCTGGTTAGTCGGTACTCTGATAACCGGTCATGTGACACAAAGTATCACATGGAAGATGACGAGTCCAGACACATCACATGTCAAAGCTCTAGAGAAGTCATGTGCTAGTGATGACTAAGCACTTACTTTCTCAACACTCCCCCAGACTTGATACGTGTCAAGTCGGCTACAAGAAAACTTTTAAAACCCAGGAACTTGACCTTGCCAAGGGCTTTAGTAAAGACATCTGCTAACTGTTTATCAGTAGAGATATGTCATAATTGAATGACCTTTCTTTCTTGAACGCATTCACAAATAAAATGATGACAAATATCAATATGTTTCATTTGTCTCTCTTGCGCGGGATTCTGCACTAGGAATATGGAACCCATATTGTCCTCATAAAGAACAACAGGTGGAATGTCAAACGACAACTCCTCAAGTAAGGACTTGATCCAACATATCTGTTTTGCAGTGTCAGAACGAGCCATATACTCAGCTTCAGTCGCTGAAGTGGCAATGGTCTTCTGTTTCTGGCTAACCCAGGAAACTGGAGAGGCGTTAAACAACATGGTAAAACCAGTACAGGATTTCTGGTTGTTTCTGTCAGAAGCCCAATTGGCATCAACATAGCCCTCAACTTGCAACAAGGTTTCTCTCTTATACTCAATGCCACATTCTCTATTCGCTCGAAGATAGCGAAAGATATACTTGGCATGATTGAGATGATGCTCAGTTGGACTCACAGAGAACTGAGACATTTTGATGACCACAAATGCGATGTCAGGTCTCGTTCCAAGCATAAGGTAGAGAAGGGATCCTATCACAAACTGATATTGTGAGCGCAGTTTGGGACTAGACTCCCCCATACTCACAACTGGATCATATTTCTCTGGAAGTGGGGTATTAGCAGGATTACAATCCTGCATATCGAATTGCTTTAAGATTTTGTCCAAGTACTTCACCTGATCAACAATTAAAGAACCAGTTGATGGGTTTTGTTGGATTTCCATCCCAAGGTATTCTTTAGCAGCCCCAAGGTCGCGGCATTCCCAGACCTTCATAAATTTTTCTTTCATCATCCCAAGATATTTCTGGTCTGAGCCAGTAAAAAGAACATCATCAACATAGATGATCAGGATGAGGAGAACTTTGACCTTTTTGTTCCCAGTAGTTCCCTGGTGAACATAAATTCCTGCATCTGAAATGACATGGTTAAAGCCTAGTTTTTGAAGGGACTTGTGAAGCTCAATATTCCATGCTAAAGCAGCTTGCTTCAAACCATAAAGAGCTTTCAAGAGACGATAGACCTTTCTCTCCTCTCTTCCCTTCTTAACGAAGCCTTCTGGCTGTTCCATATAGATCTCCTCTTCGAGGTTACCATATAGGAAGGCAGTTTTAACATCCAAAGCTTGTAGGGTCCAAGCATTCTGTGCAGCCAGGGCAAGAATAATTCAAACAGATTTGAATCTTGCTATGGGTGAGAAAACATCTTCATAATCTATTCTGTATTCCTGTGAAAAACCTTTTGCCACTAGATGTGCACGTTTGCGACTGTCAGATTTTATGGCAAAAACCCAGCGACACTTAACTGGTTTATGATTCAGAGGAAGATTGGTAAGCATCCAAACTTGATGCTTCCAAAGTGCATCAATTTCATCTTGACAGGCACTATCCCAAGCCTTTCTTTCATCAGCTGGTAATCTCAAAATATCCCTATACTGTACTGGAATCCATGGAGACAGTGGTTCAGCTTTCGCCATAAGAAAGTTCAAGAAACCTGAACCAAACACATGATGTAGGCGATGCAAATCCACAAGGTCATGACTCTCTCCCTGAGTCCCAAATCCTAAGGTTATTTGATCCTTCTGCACAGTACTCTCTGCTTCGGTGAGTTTCTCAGCCTCTACAGGATGCATATTCTCACCATAGACATTATCAGGTCTAGTCAGTATGACTCTAACATGACCAGATTGTCTACACGGCCAGTAGGCCATGGCATGGGATTCATACAAATTCAGAAGTCTTATATAAACTGTATGTTCCATGTATGTACTCTGTACTTTTCACAGCATATGTGTAGAGGTAAGTTGGAGCAAAATTAGTAACAAAAAAAAATAGAGTGAGGCTCGAACACTAGCACTCAAATAAGCCAATACAACGACATATACCACTGAGCCACAAGGGCAATGGGGGCTTCCTCAATCCCATAATTATATTGAGCTAGTCTCCTCACAGTTTACAAATACATTTTCTTACAATCATATTGTTGAGTGAAATAACAATGGAAATGAATGTGATTAGAGATAGGGCAGTAAACACGACTTTGATGTGAGTGGGTCACCGTCCTCAGTAGTCCCAGAAAATACTCAATATAATTTGGTAGGTTGTAGAAGCTAACATTGCCCTCATGGCTCAGTGGTATGTACCACTGGATGATACAGTTTATTTGAGTCCTCGTGTTTGACCCTCTCTCTTTTCGCTTTTTTCGTTACTAATTTTGCTCCAACTTACCTCACACATACATGGAACAAATAGTTTATATAAGATTTCTAATTTTGTACAAATCCTATGTCACGGCCAACTGGCCATGTAGGGATAGAAGGATTAGGATAAGGTTTGAACCTCACATTCTCTAGACTCGGTTTAGGTGTAACAACTGTTCCTTTAACTGAAGGTGGAATCCTAGTAGGGTGAGCACTACTTCCAGAAGGTATACCTGGTGGCTCAGTGGTTTCCTGCACACTAGATTGTGGCGGATTGTATATGGATGGGTAAGGAATATTTGATTCATTACTAGTGGGTGAAGGAGCAACCTACATCTCACTTTCATGATCCTCTTCATCATGGTCTTCATGGCTAACTTCATTTTGGCATGGTTCTTCGATCCTTTTTTGTCAAGATTGGTTCTCCTCGATGATCTTACTAGAAGGTCCAGGGGTGCAGGGGACTAATGAGGAGGTAAGTCCAGACACTAGTAGGTGCTAGTTAGTGCAGAGAGTCAAGTCTGGGTCATACGAATGAAGTCTGGGCACTAGAGGAGCACTGGGAGTAAGTCTGGGTTTTTGTGGAGTAAGTCTGGACCATGGGAAAGTGGTCTGGAGTTGAGTGCAGCTTGTCTGGAGCGAAGGACATCCCAGAGGTGGGATAAGTCCTAAGAGGTCTAGCATCGAGTCTGGGACAGAGGTGGCTTTTGCCCTTGTGCAAGTAGGAGACTTGCTAGGAGCGGACATAGGACCAAGGGGACGGGATAGGATGGAGGCTGGAGTTGGCCGGAGTTCAGGAGAACAAGATGGAATTAGGAGAGCATGGTGGGTAGTACAGACTGAGGAGTATCTTAGTCAAGATTTGATCTAAGGACTACTAGGCCGGAGTTTGGTAGTTTATATAGTAAAGAGAACTAGAGGTGAGTATATACGGTGACAAGTAAACACCTTAGTCGGGACAAGGGATGGAGCGGAAACAGACAGGAAAATAAACTAGGTACAGGAAAATAAACCGGAGCAGAAGCAGAAACGGGGAACTAGTTTTACAGGGATGACGGAGCAGATGCAGGGTGAAGGGAACTAAGTTGGAACAGGACATGGGTTGGAGGTGGACTTAACTAATGTTAAGTCTGGAGCAATGTCCAGGACCGGAGGAAGTGGGACTGGAGGAAGTGCAAGAGCGGAGGGAGTGCACGAGCAGAGGGAGTGTAAGAGTGAAGGGAGTGTGCAGGTGGAGGAAGGGCGGAGTAGCTGGAGGAAGGTCCGGAGTTGGACATAGAAATGTCCTGAGCCATTGGTGGACCTGACAGAGGAAGCAGAGCAAGAGCAGGAGCAGAACTGAGCCGGAGTTGGATATACCATCCGGAGTTGGGCTACGTTGCAGACAAGGCTAAGGGAGTGGCTGGACTGAAACCGGAGTAGCGACTAGTGGTAGGTACAGGTCCGACATGGAGGAATTAGACCGCAGATCTGTCTGCAGGAAGACAGGGGTTAGTCCTGAGGCAGAGAGGGACATAGTGACCAGAGTTGAGCTGGAGATGGCTGGACTAGATCCGGAGTTGCATCTATGCCTAAGGAGAGGTCAGGCGGGCCAAGGTTAGACCGGAGTTGCGACTGAGAAAAGTATGGATATGACATTTTTACACATTGAGGAAAGATGGTTTCGTCAAATATTGCATTCGCAGATACGACTATTCTTCCAGTTTCATCAAGAAACGTATACGCTTTTGATGCAAACTTGTATCCTAGAAAAATCATAGGTCGAGACTTCGGTTCAAGTTTATTGTGATGGTCCTTTTTGACGAAGACATAGGCGAGACAACCAAAGACATGGAAGTAAGAAACATCTGGTGCTTTGCCTTTCCATAACTCCAAAGGGGTTTTCCATTGAGATCTGTGAAAAGGTTGGCAGTTATATACATGCATGGAAGCTTCCAATGCAAGTTGCCACATATTGGAAGGTAGGCAAGCGGAATGTCACATAGCCTCTTCCTTTTCAACCATTGTCCTATTAAACCATTCTGCACGACCATTCTGCTGAGGAGTATCAGGTGAAGAAAACTGCTGCTCTATGCCCAACTGCCGCATGAAGGCAGAGAACTCATTTGTCGTGAATTCTCCCCCATGATCCAAACACAATCAAAGGAGTTTCGCACCAAGTGAAGTCTCACCCCAGGCTTTAAACTCCTGAGAGATGCGGAAGGTGTCAGACTTCACAGCAAGCGGGTAAACACATGCAAAGGCAGAAATTGTCAATAAAGGTAGCTACATAGCAGCAACAATAATAAGACAAGACAGGAAACTCGCAGAGATCCAAATGGATCAGTTCCAAGGGTTTTGACACGCGGGAATAAGAGATAGTGAAAGGTTTCTCGGCCATTTTCCCTGCAGCACAACCAGAACAAGGAGTTAGGTCAGTAGGAACAGTTATTGCTTTAAGGTTCCTAGTTGCACTATGCAAATGTTTAATGGCATTCTTTGATGGATGACCCATATGATGATGCCAAAGAAGATACTCATCTTTCTTCAAACTAATGACTTGTACCTTTTCATCTATGCACTGCAAAAGTACACAAACATAGTGAAGAGGCCCTACACTTGCTATCGGGTCCAACCGCAAGTATAAGTCGCCATTAGGAGCAAAAAGTCTTGTGCCAGAGGCAGTGGTGCTCAAAGAGTAACCTCTCCCAATGAGCTGCCCAGTAGAGATCAGACAACAAGCGACAGATGGACAATACTCAACATCTGGTAGTCAAATGATTTTGCCATGATGGAGCATAAGAACAGTCCTAAGACCGAGCTTCTCCACAAACGTATCCTTATCCACGGTAGTCGAGAATTTCAACTCTGCATAAGGCTTGTAAGAAATAAAATCCTCAAAATGAGGAGTACAATGTCGGGATGCTCCTGAATCCAATAGGATCAGCGTGCTTCCATCTTTTTGTTTCTTTCCACAATCAAGACAGAGAGTGGAAGTGCATGAAGAATGACAAAGAATACACTCAGCGTCTTCACTTGTCAGGAATGAGGAATTCGAAGGTAAAGACAGTGATGGTTGACGAGGCGGATTTCTATTTTGTTTTGCAATATCAAGGGCACTCTGGATTTGTTCCTCTGATTCACTATCAGGAGAGTTCTCAAAACAATAGATCAGATGAGTAGTGTTGCATAGACTGCAATCACATTCTCCTCTATAAAAGTGAACTTCAGCAGGAAGACCAAGAAATGTGGTCCAAGCAGTAACAAGAGATTGAGGAACACAATAATTCTGTTGGAAATTGACTCCATCGTATTCTCCGTAATCATCATCAAAGGATCTACTGATGAAGAATGTGTCAGAACTCATCTCATTTAAGAGGACATTTCCGTTGAGATCCATGAAAGAGTAATAACCACTCCGATTCCAAAATTGGAGATGTAAGGAACTTTCAGGACAAAGAACATCATTCCGAGTCACTAATTGTACAAAGTCCTCATCCTCTATCTCTTCCCAATCACTCTGAGAAACAAAAGTTTCTGGATGGGAGAATAGGATGGTCTTGTCAATTTTTGGAGATTTGGGTTGAGGGACCGACATACAGGACATAGAGGCTTCTTGCTCATAGGTTTCGATGGTCCCATGGACTCATCGGCCCACATAGCCTTACAGGCTTCCTCAGAAAATGGTGCCATTGGCCTCTCTGCATTATACTCATCCAACTCATGGTCAAGAGATTCACGAGTTGGATATGCAGGAATCTCCACAATTCCAGAGGTACTGGCATCATCTACCAGCATGGCCATATAGTCCTGAAACTCCTCAAAGTTAGGAGGGTCATAATATTGAAGGGACTCATCAAAAACAACGTGAGTGCCTCCCCCTCGTCCTTTACCCTTTCCTCCTCGACCTTGTCTCCCTCCTTGACCGCAAGCAGGTCCTCCTCCACAATGGTTATTAGAGCCTCCAGCTGGAGGAGTAACAACCTGGGGTTGTGTCAAGACCAGTTCTCCTCAACAATCTTACTAGGAGGTCCAGGATTGCAGGGAACTAATGAGGAGGTAAGTCCAGACACTAGTAGGTGCTAGTTAGTGTGGACAGTCAAGTCTGGGTCATACGGACAAAGTCCAGGCACTAGAGAAGCACTGGGAGTAAGTCCAGGTTTTTGTGGAGTAAGTCCGGACCATGGGAAAGTAGTCCGGAGTTGATTGCAGCTTGTCCGGAGCAAAGGACATCCCAGAGGTGGGATAAGTCCCTAGAGGTCTAGCGTCGAGTCTGGGACAGAGGTGGCTTTTGCCCTTGTGCAAGTAGGAGACTTGCTAGGAGCGGACATAGGACCAAGGGGACGAGATAGGACGGAGACCGGAGTTGGCCGGAGTTCAGGAGTTCAGGTGAACA
>Ga0307518_10000582_pt1 | contig 27849 bp, 17 predicted proteins | sample 25_EM_MG_FD_203889 | JGI IMG/M metagenome (GOLD analysis project Ga0307518, IMG submission 203889) | Populus trichocarpa ectomycorrhiza microbial communities from riparian zone in the Pacific Northwest, United States - 25_EM | ecosystem: Host-associated > Plants > Roots > Unclassified | place... | reverse complement strand
CGTCCTCGGCTCTGATACCAAATGTAACACCCCACCTCACTAGCAAGATATTGTCCGCTTTGGGCCTCCCAGTCCACCCATGTCCAGGGCTTCCACCCAGGTCCCCCTCACGGGTTTGTTCTTGGCAGCCACGCATGGCCCCAAAACGTGTCTTACTAGTCAAGATGAGCATGCACTTATAAGGCCCTGGCTCTGGACGCTCGCTTCCGATGTGGGATCTTACATGTTCGGTCAGAATGGAAACTTTATCCCGCTAGTTAATAGAGCTGCATTATTTCTCGGGTGGATGCCTTGACCTCGTGTTTGTGCTTCATCAATAGCATTTTTAGTTAATTCTATCATTTTCTTTCATTCTATTATGTTCTCAACCAATCTTTGCATAAGCTGTGGCAGCACTTAAGTTGTTTGGAGCTATCTATCTCACTTGAGATTTAATTAGATTTATCCTGTTTAGGGAGGGTTATGGCGGATTTAGACAAAGTACAGCCTTAACTTCCATGGAATCATAAGCGTGAGTAAATGGGTTAGAGAATTGAAAGTCAAAAAACGTTTGGATATTTTGGTGAGACTGAGAAAGCAATTCCACAAATGATATGATGCTATAAAATCTGAATCAATTGAAGAGACTTGTGCTGAGAATTGGAGAGGACATGGTGAGCTTATGTGTTAGAAATGGGGCTGGGTATTTTGATATTTCAGTTTGTGATGAATTTGTGTAGCGTGTAAAGGTTTATTTAAACATGGATGATGTGTTTTCTGTGTCCTTTCCTTTTTCATCAACAATCATGAAACCTGCCTTCCTTGGGGTTAACTTTTTGAGAGTAGAAGATCTGATGAGCATGAGCTTCCTAAGACCCACATGAATTGTTCAGAATCGTCTTTCACCTTTTTGTAAAGGTTTTGTTTCTTATGCATATATGTTACAAACAATGGATATTTCAAAGTAACTCTATTCTACTTCCATAATCTTGAATTTGTGCATATTGCAGCTTCATGAGTTTTTGATTGTTGGTCAGATTATCGTGGTTGTGCATTTTTTCTCCTGAGAACAATATGGATTTGACACTCGACATGTGATATTGTTGAGTAGGTCTTTCATCCAGTGGGGTATCCAATGCCAATCACTTCCCTCCAGATGTCGTATTTTTTGTGCAAGGTAGGCCTATTGAAGCTCACAGAGTCATATTAAGTGCTCGGTCACCTTTTTTTAAGAGAAAGTTCAAAACTGATTGGAGAGGCCGCAGTGAAGTGAGATTAGCAAGGGAAAAGTTGTCATATCCTGCTCTTTACAGTCTCGTTCACTTCTTTTATTCTGACAGACTGGAGATTGCTGTAGATGACATGGAAGATCTGGTAAGAATCTGCAAAGTATGCAAATGTGAATCTTTACAAAGGGTTCTTGAGAAGGAATTGATTCACCAAAAATATGCAGAGTACAAAGCACTGAGAGATCTAGACAACTCTCAGAAACGTTATATCTTACAGGGCCTATCACTTCCTGAGGAAGACAGGCTTTCTGCTGCCCTGCACCGGGTCCTTCAGAGCTCTTTGGCAAGGTCCACTATGCAACAAAACCTAGAAAATGATGTTGATAGGCTAGTATCTTCTTTTAATGTAGTGCAAATGAATGATTGTGTAGATGATCTTGCTGATATTTGTGTAAGAGTTGATAATAAGATTTTTCGTTGCCATCAAGTGGTTTTGGCATCAAGGTCAGAATACTTTAGAGCAAGACTGTCCCATATGAAGGACTTTCATGAAGGGAAAGTGGGGTTACCTAGTGGTGCTGTTCCTTGTTTTGAAGAACATGATTTAAGCATGGAGGCATTTGAGAAAATGGTGGAGTATATGTAAGTGCTTTCTTTTCTTGTAGAAGGCTAATCCTAATTAAAATTGTCTAGAGGGTAGTATTCATTTCCAGGCTTGGTCCATTGGCCAGTGCCAATTATTCCCTGTAGTAGTGGTCCCAGGGCTCTGTAGATTTAGAAATAGTCTTGGGTGTAGTCTGAAATGTGTTGCTTAAAATCAGCATCTCCTTGCAATGTGTGTTGTATAATCAACCGTTTTAATTCTTGGAATCATTATATGCAACAATGAAATTCACTTTGTTATTGGCAATGCTAAGCACAACTGTCATGGGACTTATTTTTACTTCTTTGGTTCAGGTATACTGATGGTTTAAAGGATATAAATCCAGGGCAGGTACGTTATGTGTCAAAATGGCATGTGCCTGACTTGATATTATCAAATACTGACTCTATTGTTTGAGCAGGCAGAGGAAATGTTTGATGCTGCTTCAAGATATCTATTATTTCCCCTTAAGCGTGCAGTTGCTGATGTACTGTTGCCACAACTGGAAATGGTCTCACCAGCAGAACTGTGCCATTGGCTGATACTGTCAGACATGTAAGATGCATGTTTATTGACCTTCTTATTTCTTAAAATTTAATTGATTTCCTGGTTTGAATGTATTTGGGATGGGCTTGAAGTTCAATTTATTCAGGTGTTGAGAAGGAGTATATATTTGTGTTGTTTCAATCATGTGTCAGGGTGTGTTGAGTTGAGACACATTGAAAACAGGTTTAGGAATCTAAATATCAGCCACCTTTCTCAATGAACAGATTGTGTCATGCTATCATTCAGGAATTTAGTGGTTAAGCTCCTAATTTGAAGTCCTGCTTTTCTGATTTTTCTGAGGGAACCAGGATTCAGTTTTAGCTGATGGCCATAAAATTGACCTTTGGTTGAACCTAAATGTATCTTACTAGTTAGAGCCAAGTGGTGTCTACCGAGTTGTTAATTGGTGAATTTACGTGCGTAGGTATGGTGTCATCAAGATCAGGGAGTACTGTCTGGATACAATAGCCTGTAACTTTGAGACATTTGCTGATACTCGTGATTTCCGAGCAATGCTTTTAACGGTGCCTCCACCATCTGGAGATTCCTCGCTCCGCACAACTGCCCCAAGCGCTCCTGGAGCTGCCCTGAATACAGACCAGGGAAATCTCCTTGATGACTTGCGAGAGAAATGGCTTGAAGCTGAAGCGGCTGATCTTGACAAGAGAGATGAGAGTGCATTACTTTTTGACAAGCGCCTGGAGATGCTTATGCTTGTGGCAAAGAAAGAATCTGAAACAGTAGTTGATGATATTCAGGATTCCCCTGCATGAACTTTCCTCTTATGTGAATTTTGTTTTACATAATTTCCTTTGCACACCCTCGCACAAAGTTGGCAATAGAGAAGGTAACGTTTAGACATTTTTTCCCGACATATAAATCTTGTCATTGTATAATTCTTTTTATGGGTTCTGTCCTTATACTATTGTTTTATTAAGATTTGTGCCCTTACATTAAATTGACAAATGAAAATTATTTTTTAATGAAACTTGAGGAAAAAAAAAAACTGGCCACCCTCTTTTCTCCCTCCCCCTGTGTTCCTACCAAACAAATATAAAGGTAGAATCTATATATATAAAATTACACGACGAAATACATTAAAAAAAAAAAAAAATACATGGGCAAAACGTATCATTAGCCCAATTATTTCAGCATGATGAATGCAACAGTGTTAAAAGAATATGCCTAAGAACATCAGGCTCTAATTAAAGAATGCAATTTACCGGATTCCCCCCCTTCCTTCTCTTTTTCCTTGTGTGCTTCAGGAGCACATTGATTCTGAAGACCCCCGTCTGTTCTGCACACAGAGACAGTGTGTATCTGCCAACGGCTGCTGTATTTTCCTTCGATTCTCATCTTTGGAAATGAATCAGTAATGAAAAAAGTGCTGCAGCATTTTCAGGTCATTTCATGTAAGGATCTTTTTCCTCCACATGTGTCGACTCAGTAGGACTTAGTAGCATCTGAAACTGCATCGTCCACCGTCAAATTGGAAACCTCACCAACCAGAACTTCCTCTTTCTCGCCATTTACAGACGGGGGAGGGGATGCATCAGGAACATCACTGTCTTCAGCAGCAGAAGACTCTGAGTAACCCTGTTGCTGCAGGCTCCAGTACATTATGCTTGCAGTCAATGTAAGGATCATCTTCTGGTTTACCTGTCATAATCATAAACACGAAAGCAAAGTTGATCGTTACGATCTGCCAAACTAATATACTGTACTCTGGTTAAATCCAGTTCTGCTGAAATCAGTTGGGGTCAATACGGTACCATCTGTTGACAGACTTCTTTGCATTTCTCTCAAAGAGTTCATTAAAGACCTCAAGTAAGGTCGTCAAAAGAGAAAGCTAAAGAATCTGGCAAATAACACTTCTGGTGCATGAAGAGGACTCGGGGGCCGAACCAGCCTTGATGATTCATGGTGGCTATTTTTATTAAACTTTTTAGCTAGACCTGAACAAGTAACCTACCAGAGACAAATGGAAAGAAGACACGGCACTTCATTTAATATTCAAAATATGTTCGTTCTATGTTCAGAACAGTGAGCCCACCTCTATAATATCCTCGGGTAACAAGAAGATGGAGCACCCAAGCTTTCGGGCAACACTGATTATGTAGGTAGCATTCAACTTCTTATCCTCGTCTGCAGCGTCAGAAAGAAATAAAGTGAGACATGGTCTTCGTGTCGATTGTGTCAAACTAAACTAGGCACACAGGTTCCAGCGTAGTGCTGCTTAGGAAGCCAAAATGGTTTGAGCTCGGCATGTTCCCCATTTGTTCGGCGATTGCCATACAACTCCAACATCCGCAAGCAAATAAGAAATATGTTGAGATTAGAGAGATAAAGGATTATAATGTACCAGTTTCTCCTTTCGTAACCACACTCCAGTTGACCACTCTAGGCTCCACCGCGCTAAGAAGCTCAAGGAAGAAAATTCCATTTGAAAGGTTCTTATCCTAGAAGCAAGACATCAAAACAGAGAAAGGTAAATCCTAAGGTAGAACTTGGAATAAAATTGTCTAACAAGGTCAAATTCATTCATTACCTTGAAGCTCTCCATTTGAGACGTTCTACCTGCTTTCTTCACTTTGTTGTTTGCCCATTTTAGAATGTCAGCATCTGTAATCTCTTTACCCTGGGAGTGGGAGGAGTGAGATCTTAAGTTTTTCAGGAGTTGAAGCATCGTAAACCTCATCAGTTGCCATAAATAGGCTGCGGGGAAAAGAGAGGGAAGAGTCAGTTCTTCGCAATATAAACTGAAAAGCAGTCACAAACAACTAAATTGGGACAGAAACGTTGTCAAATTAAAAGGGAAGGGAAAAGAAAATTGTTAAAGAGGTTGTTGCCGAAGCTATTTTAGAACAAACAAGTTGATTACACATAAGCTGATTAGAGAAGAACGTCAACCACCACCACCGATGCCTAATCAGCTATAACCAATCAAGAAGGAAGAAGTCAGGGGGTTGAGTTGAATAAGATAACCTAATATGAGCTTCTTATTTCCTTGGACAATGTCATTTCCAGCTACATTCACAAGGGAGAAGCACAAGTCCTTCCCTATCTGTATTACTTGGTTGCAATTCTCAACTTTTCTAAATGGCATCTTTATAGGAGGCTTGGATGCCAGCTTCCAATTAACTGATCCCGGAGAAACTTTGTCAAGAACTTCTAGAAGAACCCATCTGCAGTGCAAATCATAAACATCAATGAAGGTTCAATGAGGCTTCGTATTGAGGAGGAAACGAAAATCTCACCCGTTCCTGATATCCTCAAAAACATTATTGACATATGTAGCAGTTCCAAGACTGTTAATCCACAGTCGGAAGCACCTCTCTTCTCGAGAAGTTTGTGCATCATCTGTCATCATCTCAGCAAAGGACATCTTACTGGTATCAGCAGACAGCCCATTTCTGCAAGAGAAATTCATGTACTGGTGACACAAATTTCAAGAATAATGCTTACAGAAAAAGCCAGCATTTGCACAAAAAAGACTTTCTAATTCAGTACAATCAAGTTGCATGGAGGGCACTAAATAGGAAGCTTTTAGCAATATGGAAAAATCATTGTGAATGAACAAGAAGCTGGCTGGCAGAATGAAAATTCCATTAGCCACAATATATTGATGGTAATTGGTAAGAAGCAGACGACGGTCAGACTGGAGTGAAAGAAATTGATAAAATAGTTGACTAGATAAATCTTATTTCGCAACCTAGAAATGTTGATAGAAGAAGCAGGGATATCAATAACCTATTTTAAATATTTTAATGACAAACTAAACTTCCAGAAGCAAATATGGATACGCAACGGGACAAAGAGCATCAAAAGGTAGAGGAAATGCAAGCAAAAATGTCACTTAAAAATGTTCATCTTTTCTCAGTACCTGTGCTGAAATATTTGAGCCACAAATGCAAGATTAAGATTTGGTGATCCCTCAACAATGTCTTTAGAAGTGAGATATCCTTTACAATCCAGCTTCTCTGCCTGCACAAGAACCATGTTTGCCCTCTCTGTCGGATCCTTGGTATCCAAGGAAGCAGGGCTACTGTGTTCTGGGGCAAGAGCATTGAGAAGGTAAGCATAGGCCTCTCCATCCTGCAAATTCAAGGGTTAAAATTATGAAGAGAATAAGAGATAAAACAAGAATACCAGAAAGTATTAGTTTACAAAATCCCATATGAAGTTTATTTAATGGAAGAAAATCTACAACAAAAACTGATTTTGTTAATGCAAATATCTGCTTCAAATGCTCAATTGATTAAAAAGTGCATGGGAAATCCACTCAGCCAAGGTTTTTATCCCAAATTAAAATGCCACCAATTGCATAAGATATGAACATGAAGTATCGATAAATAATAAATTGCTGAATTTGCTTACCTTCACATCAGAAGAGAAGTTTGTAACCTGTTTACTGTAGCCAGCTTTCTTCAGATGAAAATTCATCCATTTCAATAGAACCTTTTCAGGTCCCAAACCCAAGAGCTCCTCCACATCCTGCAAATTTCTGTAAGTAATAAGCAAAACATATGGGATAGCACAAACAGATTTACCCAACATCCCTCATACAATCGAAGCATGGAAAGAAGGTAAATGAAAACGACAACTTCTGACCTTGCTGTCATCCACCAATTCCACAAGTTGAGGAGTTTTCTTAAGATTAAGGTCGGCTAATAGCTGAATCTGAAAGTTGCCACCATATTGGAAGACGACATGTTAAAAGCATAGACACCTAATCTTCAAGTCTTTTAATTTAAACAAGACTATCACCATCATCATTGTTTCTATATATATCCTGCTTCACAAAATGAATTTTACACATGTAGTGGACGAAATCTTAAGTTGAATACCTTAATAATTTGAGAAATCAATCCAAGTACCAGATGGGGCTGCAAAAGAGAAACTGGAAATATTGAGAATAACTGAAACCACAAAGAAAAATATAACAAGATTGCAAGGGAGAGCTAAGCAGCCCAACTTACTCTTGCTTCAACAAGGTCCTGTGTGCCGATATTAACAACTGTACAGCCAATAGCCTTTGCAGAATTAAGGCAAAGGGTGTGGTTCTCATTCCTTTCCCATGGATTAAGGGTCCCTTTTGTGTTAATAGCTCGCTCATCTATGGTCCCAGGAACAGCCACATTTATAAGCTTACTGCATTAAGCATTAAAAAGCATCAACATATATTCAAAACATCCTTCAACAATAAAATTGCTGTCAAGCGGATGCGACTCATCTACCAAAGAAGAACTCCATCTTTTACAAGATCAAATAAGTCATTTGTTGCTGCATCTAATGGGAGATATTTCTTCAAGAAGCGATCTTCCGCCAAGTAGCTGTTAATGTGGGACACATAGGAAGCCTTCTCTGACTCGTTGATGTTATGGTGAAATGTAGTTGTGGCTGCCTTGAGAAAGGAAACAGAGCTTTTCAGTTTCTTCCCACCTGATTTTTTAGTTGCTCGGCTTTGCAAATTTATGTATGCCTGCCAATTGAAGTTTAGCAAGGTCAATGCTTAAAATTTAAACACCAAGATAACAAGAAAAGCATTTTAAGCAGTCCTCAAACGAGAAAATAATCAAAGAATTAAAAGCTAAGCCAAATAAGCTTTAATTAACCTTTAGGAAGGATTCGAAGTCGAGTTCTTCTTCCATGTTGAAACCTGCCTCCCCCAACATAGCCTTAATACCATCCTCATTAAACATCTCAGTGAAGGCCCTCAATTTAGCAAAAATAGGTGGCAAATCCCCCACCGTGACACTACCGCACTGAGTCCTCGTCGACACAAACTAAAACCAATCCAAAAAAAAAAACAGACATTAGAATATTAACAATAACGAGAATGTAATGAAAAGAAGAGAGAGTGAGTGAGTTACCTTAGATTTGAGGGAGCGTAACTCGACTTGAGTGAACTGGCTTTGAAGCCATGGATCAGAAACAAGTACACCCACAAAACCCGACATCTTTGCTTCTTGTGCTGCACAAATTCATTAATCAGCTAATCAAGCTAAAACTGATCCCCCACTCCCTGCATGCATGCATTCCTTGATTAATTATGTAACAACAAAACTGATTCATTTAAACAATAAACAATAAAAACATTAAAATTTGTCAAGGGATTCATAAGAAAGAGGAAGAAAAAGAAGAGAAACAATAATGATGATATGCATGAATAGGATATCTGATCAAACGTCATTGAATCGCGAATGTATGTAAAATCTATTGCAGCATATGAGGGTCAAATCCAATGAAGAAGAAAAAAAGCAAGAGCCAATGACCTGAAAAACTCAGAGATTGATCATAACGTCCTTCTTTTGGGGCAATTTGTACTTGAAAGATAATGGAGAAAGAGAGAGTCAAGTGATGTTTTGGAAAAGAAAAAGGATATATGATTTGACGATGGAATGAGAAGGAGAGAAAAGCGTGTTGCCTGTAAAGACCCGCGAAGACGCAGGGCCTAATTGTAGTATGAAATTATTTTTTATAGAGCGAGAGAGAGAGGACCCAAAAATGCTGGGCTACAAGAAACACATCGAACCAGCCAGCTTTTCTAGTTTAGTTTACACTTCTAAAACTTCCCTCACCTTTTCTTTCTCTTTGATACATTCAAGTTAGTGTCTGTAAATTTTAATTGAAACACTTTAAAAAAACATCATATGAAACCCGCAATACCAATTCAACTGTGTAGGTGCCATCGTAAGACTTAGTAGAGGTCGGTTCATGATCAAATAGTTCTTTTCAAGGGCTTAATAAAGAGAGGCGGAGAAGAAACGGAGGATATTGCCGGTTGCTGGCCCGGCCAACCGTATGGTTCAGGTTACTGCTGCCTCCTATTATTATTAGGAGCATCGTCACGGAAAATCAAACCATAATTACAAGACAAGCAACTACTTTTCTTAAAGGCGTTCTTATGTTTTATTTTTCCAGGAAAATATTAAATATAACATCAAATTATCGGGTATTATCAATTTTATACTTTGACTATTTTTTATATTAATTTCACTACACTATTTTGATTTTCCAATTAAGAATTTATGTTAGTGTGTTTGAAATTGTAGTAGCGGTTGCGATTCAAAGTGCTTTTTCCTTAAAAATGCATTAAAAAAATATATTTTTTATTTTTTAAAAATTATTTTTAATATGAACACATCAAAACGATCTAAAAACATAAAAAATTATTTTTAACAAAACAAATTCAAAATTTTTAGGAATGCGGTTTGCACCGCATTCCCAAACGGGCACTTAATGAAAAATATTAAGTTTCTTATAAAATAACTCTTCCTCCACAAAAATAGCATAATTTGGATGGATAACCTTAAAATAAATGAAAATACTTGATTGAGAGCTTTTGTTTTTTAAGGTTTAAGGATAATATTAATATAAAAATCATTTGATCACACCTATATAGCTGGTGTTGTAGGGGACATCTCAACAAACTAGATGTAAAAAGGGTAAAATTAAAATAAATGAGTCGCCACCTAGTTTTATAATAATTAAAAACCATGACTAGTCTCTAGAGATTCCAGATAAGGATCTGATTATGTTAAAGAAAAGATTAAAGTCATCATAAAATATCCTACCTAAAGCAAGCTATTTCGTGTTTATTTTTAACAATAAAAGTAGGTACATGCTAAGAATATATCTAAATTGATATATATTGTTAAATGTAAAGGACTACTAAGGCTTAAAATAGTGATTTGGGATTTAAGCCTAACAACACTGCTCAGTTCTCACTTTTAAAGTACGAGTGTTGGACTCAAAATGATGGTAAATGTGATGAGAATCAACAAACATTACCAAATAATTTATTAGAGATGTCAATTGGGCAAATTACATGGTTAAGGGCTAAGAAGATTAAAGAAGCATTAAATGGACTAATTCAAGATATTTAGGCCAAATTAAACATCAAAATTAAAACAATGGATGATCATGCTTTAATTAATGTAGTTCATGCAAAGAAATAAGCTGGTTCTTGGGCTTGAGGCATGCAGATTAGGCTTATTTTTCTAATATGCAATTTTATGTTAATGGGCATAACCTTTTATCTAACAATTGGATCGAGTTTAAAGTTTTTTAGAAGATTTTAAAGATCTTGTTTCCTATAAAATTAAAATTTCATAGGGATTAGACATCCAAAAAGCTTTTCTATTAAGCCCAGAAGTTAATATTCAAGATTTGCAGTATTTCCTAGTTGATTTAGGTTTTTTTTTTTTCTATTTTATTTACAACTCTTTTGTTATTTTTTCAGTATTGTTTAGGAAGTTTAACCTAGTATAAATAAGGTTATTTAACTTGTATTTAGGTTTTGGGGTAATTTTGATTTCAAAACTAATATTGTGTGTGTAAGGTTACTCATATTGTTAGTTTTCCATTGAATTCTTCAAAACTTATCAAAGATTACTTCTTTATGATGTTCATCCTTATAACTTCAGTTCGTGGTTTGTTATAATCAATGAGTTAGAGTTTTCATCCAATAACTATGGTTCATTGGTTCAATTGATCATTAGATCATGTTTTTTTTTCCAATCTAATTTTAGCTTTCTCAGGTTGTGTTCAATCTTGATTATACATTTTAGGGTTCTTACACTCCGGGTTTACATTAGTTGGTATCAGAGCTTAACACCAAAATCAAGTTTTATGTGTTTTGAATTTCAGTTTGTTCTCTAGTTTAGCTTAGTGTTGCATTTTCTTTGAATATATATATATATATAAGAAAAGTTATATGTTATTAAGTTTCTGCTAAAATTTATATATAAAAAAGAACATCAAATCACAAAATTAGATTGATTAAAATCAGTTTTGTTGAAATTAGGAGCCTTAGAAAAATTTCATATATAAATTGAATTTATTGAGTTATCTTGTGTTGAATTCAAATTCTTTTCAACTTGATTTTAACTTTTTTGGGCTGTGATCAATCTTGATTATGGGTTTTAGGATTCCTACCCTTCGAGTTTACATCAAGATGATAAATTGAGTTTCGGTCCATCTTTTACTGGTTATGTTCTAAAATAGTCCCAAAAGCCACTACTCGTACTTAATATTGGAAGTCTAGGTGAATTTAAGAGGAGGGTAAATTAGGTTGTCAATTAAAAAATTATTCTCAACTTAAAGCAAAATATAACCTAATGATCAACTCAAATATCAATAGAGACAAACTTAAAAACTTATTTTCTAAATTGGCTAGACCGATTTAGGTACTTGAAAAATTCTCATGTTTTGAGAATTTCGTTCTTATTTTGTGTTCTTTTGGGTTTGGTTAGGTTTGTTGGTATGGAAACCAATTTCTAAATAAATTAAAAGTTATTTGGCAAAACCCTCTTTACAAGATCTTGATCTTTGAAGTTGGAAGGTCATTATTGTCTCAAGATTTTTGTTTGAAGTAAAAAATTGTTATCATGACACTTCATGTATCCATGCCTTGCTTCTTTGATGATTTCCTTGAATGATTTCATTCTTTTAAAGCCTGTCTATATCATCACAAAGCTTGTGCAACATATAAATACAAGGACACACACACACACACACACACTCTAGCTTTTACGCATTCCTTAACTTCATATTTAATTATAGTTTAACTTAAGCAATAATAAATGTTTCACACAAGTATATTATATATAAATTTAAGCATAAAGGCATTCAAATAAATAAATGATTATCTAATCATTAAGTAACATAAAGATTCAAGTATGATATCATAAACTTTAAGCATATAGGATAAATCAAGTTAAATTTTTAGTTTAAGACAATTTGATTCTTGAATATAAAACAAGTTAAATATCGACTTTTAAAAAAACTTAACTTTTAAGTATAAAGCAATTTAAACATTAAGTTTAAAACAACTTAACTTTTGAGTGTAAAATCAATTAAGTACAACTCTTCAAGAGTATTGTTAAATCACTTAGTTGCAACTCATTAATTATATCAACTTGCACATGAATAACCTTAATCATGACAACATATGTATTTCTCCTTCTACTGAATGCAATCATGATATAAATATAATGCTACAAAACATATATCAAGTATATATCATTATTAAAAGATATCTTAGAGATAAAATGTGACGACAAAAAAAAACATATTTATTTATTCGGTGCAATTTTTTTCTCCAAAAATTTGACAGAATTTTTCCTGTAACGAGACCATACCAAGTTATCAACATCTTTATTCCTGACACAATTCATATCATAATTATGGTCCTATCATCTTGAACTTTTTTTCCAATCAATACATCACAAAAATAATAGACATGTGTTGTCCGATAATAAAAATGCAATCAATAAAAATAAAATACATAAATAATTCTAAGGTTTACATAACTTGCAAAATTAATTGATTCTAAGAAAAACAATAAAAACTTAGATTATGAATGTAACGCTCCTATTATTTTATCTGGGACACTTTCTTAGTTAAATATAAAACATTGAGGTAAATTCTTCTTCTTCTTCTTTTTATCATTCTAACATTTCTAATCCTATAAGCAACTATGATAAAATGCAAATACTTAATATAATACAAAAATATTTTTAAGTATGACATTTACATTAATTACATATAACAATTTTGTTCCACAAATAAAAAGGTTCATTCAACCTCTTTTACATCATTCATTAATCTCAAAATACATGTTGATCAATATAAATACAAAAAAGTATCATATATTCAAGCATGATCTATTCTACTGAGGGTCCTGAAAATAAAATTAACATTTTATCAACATAATTATCAATAAATGCAATGTATCATTTCACTACACCCATATACAAATATTTCTCCTATATACTTTATTATGAATCTTAATATCTTACACCTTCATATTCATCCAATTAACTCCAATCTTAGCCATTTCACGAGGGTACTACTCTCTCACTAGGGACAATAATCCATTCGCTCAAATATCATGCACTAGTTCATTTGTCCAATTATCGGGCACTAATTCATCCGCTCAAATATTGGGCATTAGTTCATCCGCTCAAATACCGGGCATTAGTTCACCTGCCCAAATACCGCACTAGTTCATCCGCCCAAATATGTTCATTTGCCTAATTACCGGGTATTAGTTCATCTACCCAAATATGTTCACCCGCCCAATTACAAGGCGCTAGTTCACCTACTTAATTACCGGGCGCTAATTCATCCGTTAACATCAAAACATAAATTACAGAATTTCTAATTAAAATTAACACATGTTTTTCAATTAATCACTCAACAAAAATTCAAGATGTCGGACACCTACCTACTAGTGATGCTCGACTTGTAGCTCCTTGTTGCTGTTTGGAGCCTCTAACCTCTCCTGTTTTATTTAAAAGATCACATGATTTTAATACTTCATCATCCAATAATTTACTTAAAACTTCTCCACATAGTAAAATTTTCGATCAATACAATTTTAATACCTGAAATTATTATCATTATTTTTTTTCATGTTCTTTAATAATTCCACAAATAATTTTTACAATGTTACATCCACTTAAACTTTTAATTCATCATAATTATAAGGGAATCTTATATTATTATAAAAATTTCCCAATAACTATAGGACATTTAATTCATTTAAACCTAATTCAACACATTATTTCATTATTATTATTTTCACTATTTAAATGCAATTCATTAATTTCTTCAAGCTTGAAATTTTATTTCTTATATTTTCCATGGCCAAATTCATATTTCTAAGAGGAGGATAAATTCCCTTTTACTCTAAATTTTAATCCATCATCCAAACTCAATTCATCCATTTAAGTCATGAAAAATTTTCAATTACATCAATTCAACCCACCCCTCAAAATTCTTTACCCTTGCCGGAACTTCAAGCATAAATGGTGACATGATAATTCTTCAACTTTTTACTTAATTATCTTTAACTCATTTATTTAATTTATTTTATTTTATTTTTTCATGCCAACATACAATACTCTAGCACAACTTCACAAATTACATCCACAATTTCTATTTATCTAAGAGTTCCATAATCATACATAATAATAACTAAGCATCAATGTATAAAATTTCACTAATCAACATAATAAGATCATATTTACTCATAACATAATAAGGGATCAATAGCAAATCCAAGGTGGAAACCACTCTTTATCCCCCTCCATCTTCTTTTCTCTTCTTCTTTTGCTTCCTTATTTTTTTTTAACAAATTAACCTAATTAATAACAAGCCCAAACATTTATTCACTCAACAAACATATAATCAACATAAATTCATGCATTCAAACCACCCTAACATCAAGAACCCACATTCACATAATATCAATTCTACTCAATCCAAGAACAAACATGAAAAACAACACAATGGATCATCATAGAGAGTTTTCTTACCCTTAAGGAATGAAGAATCAAAACCAAAACAAGTTGAATCAACTTCTCCTTCACACTTTCCTCTAAGCTCAATTTTTTCTTCTCTAAAAGCACATTTAAAATCTTTAAACTCCTTGTATGCTCCTTAATGTATTAAACCCTCTCTTTAATTACTTAACACTCTTTCTAACTTGCACTTTTTTTTTCCAAGCAATTTCCATGAAAAATGACAAAAGCCCTTTTTTCATATTTTCTTCTCTTGGCTGGCTGCACACTCCCTCTTTTTCCTTTTTTTTCTTTGTTGGCAGCTTATAAAGAGGGTTGTTTTGGGCAAGTTTTCAATTTGGTCCCTAAAGAAATTTCTAGACTCATTTGTGCTATTTGTTCTTTTATCTGAAAAAAAAATCTTATCATACTCCAAAAATTCTAAAACTTTAACCTAAGTTAAAATAATATTTTATAAGACTCCAAGCAAAATTTCAACTTAATCTGATGACCAAATTGAAAGTTACGTGCTACAACGTAAAATTAGCCGGTTTGTGATTTTTCGTCAAAAATTCAAATTTTCATATTTCATACTTGTACAAATCATATCAATTAATTTACTCAATTTTCGAGACCTTTTTTTTTTTTATCTCACACACACACACACACACACACACACACACACACACACACACACACACCAGGGTTTACATAAAAGATCAACCAATTCAAATAATTTATTCCATAAAAGTATAATTAAGATAATCATGAGAAAATACGGAGTCAAATATTATATACCTCTTTTCAATAAGCACATATCACAAATAATTCAGAGGATAATAAATTTATACCATGACTCTTTGATAAATGATAAGTCGTTATGTGCTCTTTCATTGTTTCTCTTTTGATTTGACTGCTTCACCGTGCTTGAGATAATTTATAATGCTAATTTCAAGAACTTATGCATATATTAAAAAAATTTCACAATATGAAATCAATAATACCAACCAATATATCCATTATTTCATTATTCACTTATTCATATAAAAACATTATTCAAATCAAAACATTACTTAACTAATATTTTTTTCAACATATCAATGCAACAAATAAAGTCATTTATCAAAACATCATTTTTTATGCTAATTTAAGACATCGATATAAAACATAGACATGAACATACATTAAACAATATCATTCATGTATTATCTTATCATCAAAATCTTACATAAACATATATTAAACAACATCAATCACATATTATGCTATCATTAGAGTTATACAACATTAATCACATATTTTATTATCATCAAAACATTTAGATTATTGGTGTGCATCCAGACTAACAAATATGCCTACATGGGATCATTGTCCACTATTGGTGGTGCGAGCTATGGAGTTAAAGAAGAGGGAAAACAAGATAGTGGGCAGGTATGACTTTTTAATTGATTAGTGGTTAATCTATGAGGAGAAGAAGATGGGTTTTGGTGCTACTAGAAAAGCTAGCAATAATGGACAATGGTTGATTGCTTTACACCACTCATCACTTATAGAAATAATTTCTAATTCACTACTCCAACCAACACCAATTTCAACAATCAATTTTTTCCATATCCTCTAATTGTTTTTTCTACCATCCTATTTGTTCTTCAATTATGTATTGGTGAAAGCATGACCAGTCTTTTCCTTGAAGGTAGTCATAACAAATTTTCAACCAACTTTATCAAAATGATTATTTGATCTTATTCTAATATTAATAGCTTTGATATAAATGTCACAAAAATTATGCAATATTTTTTTAGTCCAAGAAGTTTTATCATGACTTTCAGAACCTTTCATTGTTTTGTCTGATAAGTTGGTTTCTAATTTGGTTGAATCATGAGCTTAATTGCACAAATATTGAAGTTTAATAGGCAATTAGGGATTGATCAAATAAATTCAAAATCAATGACCAAACCATAAAAGGCGCGGGACTTCAGAGACTTAAATCGGCAAAATCATGGGCTAAATTGAAGACAATTGAAAGTTTGATGGTCAATTTGTATAAATCAGGAATAAAGGACCAAATCAGAAAAGATGTTGAACTTTGGGAATGACAATTGAGTTTTATAGGGGTGGAATTGCATGAAATTAAAAGTTAGGAGGCAATTACAGGCATAATTTAAAGCAATTGAAAAAACAGGGACTAAATTGAAGTTTGCCCAATCCAAAATTAAAAACCCTAGTTTTCATAGTTTAACCTAGACGATGCATCACTTAGATCAACCATTGTCTATCTGTTTTTTTAATTAAAGGTATTGAATGACGCGTCGTTCAACCATTATGTATCTTTTTTTTTACAGCTTTGACTGATCGAGTAAGCATCTTCAAACGAATGAATATGACGTCTTTGACCACCTCAGGAGTTGCAGCTACCACCATTTAATTGAGAAACATCCTTTTTATAAAGAAAAACTACTCCCATCAAACATTTACATCCCATTTTCTTCAATGAACTCAACAACATCTTATCCCTGATCAATCATCACTGCATTGATATATTCTAGGTTGATCGAGTTGGCACTTTCAAATGAGTGAATGTGAAGCTACAAACCGTTAAATCAAGCAAGGTTAGATCCAAATAAAAGGTGTACACCCCCTCTACCAACTTCAAGTGGTAGTAAACAATAATGACATCAGGGTTGCTCCGACAAGGCTTCGAAAGTGGGTAACCCAGTCATCGATGACTGTGATACCCATTATGCAAAGACCACTCTTTTTTTTCATGTGTTCACACTTCAAAGCTTTTTATAAGGTTCTTATTAAGAGCTTAAAACCTTTCTCTCAAGATCAAAATGCTAGAAATAGCTCATTGCCCTCTAATTCTAGCAAAACCACTAAGAATCTTAAAAACCAAAACCACCATTACAAAACTAGCCAAGTACAGAGCTTTTAGCTATGAAGATTTGTCCAAAACCCTCCCATTTTGATTAGAGGGACAAGTATTGATTAATAATGATCAATCTTTGATTGAATCCATAAAAAAACCTAGTAAAAACTTATAAATACCTAGGAGAATTAGGAGAGAGAAAAATAGAAAAAACAAGGGAAAAAAGCAGAAGAGAAAATTAGAAGAAAGAAACTTAGTTATGAAGGTTCATGAGCCTAGCACAAGAGTTTTTTTTTTAACTTTGAAAGGTTTGAAATTTTTAAAGGTAAAGTTTTGCAAAAGAGAGCAAAAAAAGGTAACAGTCATTATTTGAATCTTTGAAGGTATAAAAACCTCATCTAACCTATTAGGTGATGTCCATGAGGTACAACTCTAGCTCTTTCTTAAATGTTTTAATGACATTTTATACTTGTTTTGGTGTCTTGTGGAGTTAAGCTTGTATCTTGATTAATGCATAAAAATATTGTTTTTCTTTATTTAATGTTGTTTTGAGTTGGTTGTTAATGTTATATGGATGTTTATAAAATGTTTGAATGTTGTTTTTGCTGAGATGATAGGAGTCGCCACCTAGTTTATGGTAACTAGGAAACTTTAACTAGTCTTCAAAGTTCTAGGTAAGGAGTTAATTATGCTAAAGGTAAGATAAACATCACTCTAAAGCATTCTACCTAATACAAGCTACATTGTTCTTGTTTTATAATGATAAAAATACCTATTGTGCTCATGCTGAAATTTGTTTAAACTAGTATATGCATATTTGGTAAAGGCTATTAATCTTAAAGAAGTGGTTTAAGACCTAGGTTTGGCTACAAGGTTCTACTTTTAAAATTATACAAAGTAAAAAATAATTTTTGGATTCAAAATTGACTTTCTAAAACCATAAAAAATGACCTACCTAGAATAAGGCTAAACAATATCAACATGTGCGTCTCATGCACTTATAGTTTGAGTTGTAGGTTTGGTGTTAGCGAATGCTCCTCACACACTACTATTGACTTTCAAAAAACCCATAAAAATGTTGGGATTTTAAAAGAAAATTAAGGTTGTGACTTTTGGGATTCTTTTTTAAGATAAATTAGATGAGTTTTTAGTCATGTTTATGGATAATTTATTAGGAAAATGATAGATTTTGGTGTGATTTTAGGTTAAAATTTAGGACAGTTGTGGCTTGGTTTTGGTTTGTAAATAAAGGATTTTCTTTATCATTCTTAACAAGAGAGATTGAGGTTGATCTTTAGTATTTAGCTGAATAAAAATAGAAGAAAAATCCAACTGGATAGTTGTAGAGGCTAAGAATTTTAAGGGTTGTTGGAGTGGTTTTCTTTCCTTTTTCAAAGGAATTAGGGCTTATTTGTCGATGATGATCAAGTGTTTGGTAGTAGGGTGGTTGAAGAGAGGGGCTAACCAGTAAGAGAAGGTTATGGCTGGTCTGTCATGATTGGTTGAAAGTTAATGAGAGAGAGGGTGGCTAAGGTTTGGTTTGTTATCTAGGGAAGAAGATGAAAAGTGTTTTTTTCTCTGTTTTTTTTTTGCACTGTGTTTTCTCTTGAATTTTCCTATGCTTTGCACTTTAATCTCTCATGAATTTTTTTATGTATGCTTTTATGAAAAAAATTTTCTAAACTGTGTATCTATATATAGACTATTCATCAAATATTTTATTTTCATCCTGATCTTTTATCTATTGATCTCGTATCTTTACTTGCCAATCATTTTATCCCTTTATCTCTTGATCCTTTTTTAAGTTGTTTAGGAGAGACCCAAACTATTTGTTTTTATTTTATTTTGGGCCCTATTTCTTCACCTGATTGTCATTTTACTCCGTATTATTTTTTTTATCTTTTTTTAAATGTGGAGTTAAAATCTGTTATGACTATTTTTTAGAACAAGATTCTTATAGGGAGGTGTATTGTTACAAAAGCTTGTTGAATAGCTTTGGAAGAAATCAATAGTAAGCTTTTAGTATAAGAATGAAGGCAATAACAACAAGCAATATAACAGATATGGTAGCAATGGTAATTGCATTTTAACAACAACAGTTAGAGTTAGCTAGTAAAGAATTAACACATGTCAAGTTAATTAGCTGTTTATAGTTAGTTAACATGTTAGTTAGTTGGATAACAGTTAAAGGAAAGGAATTCGTTGTATAGTGTAATAGAAACGTGAAAGGCAGACAATAAAAAATTTAGTTTCTATAATACATTTTCTCAATCTCTTTTTTCTTTTTTTTTTATTTTATACTCTTTTTTTCAATCTATACATTGCTTTGTTAAGGAAAACCTTTACATAATTCTAGCCATGATTCATGAAAGGAAAAATATAAAAGTACTATCTTGAAAATACAACAAATATGTATGATTTTACTAAAAAGGGTTTTTTATTTATTTTTAACTACAGTTGGAATGGTGATTTGCTGCTTATTTATTGATGATGAATAATCATCAAATATAATCATGATTATCTTTTACTAGTATGAATTTACTTTAAGTATCATAATAGTGTTCAATTGAGAAACCTAACCTGTTTTCATTATTTGGTGAACCTCTCTATTCAAGTTTAACGTGTGACAAAGCCTCATCTCTAGTTAACTAAACAATTAAAAGAATTTGGTAACAATCACTGCTCATATAAACAATGAAGCTACTTCTCAATTCTTATACTATCTTTGCACTGTCTCTTGCTAAACAACTAAAAGAACTAGGGTGGTAATCACTATTCATATAAACACTGAAGTTGCTCTTCAATTCTTGCACCATTTTTGCTTACCTTTTTTACTAATCGAGAAATAAAGTGAGTGGGATTAAGAGAGTAACAAAATCTTTTAGTTCTTTGCATTGTCTTCTTTTTTGTAAATTGAGAAATAGAGTGAATGAGATAAGAGAGTATTAACAATTTAAAACCCTTGATTACAATAGATTGCTCCTTCAAACTCACTTGTGACCACCACAAAAACCAATTGGACAAAGAATCTCACCATCGTAACCATCATAAATCATCTAGGCACGATGATACTAAGCGCGAAAGATCTTAAAAAAGAGAAAAGAAGGTAGATAGGCGAGAGAGATCTCACAATCACTAATCATATTCCTCCCCGAGGTGTGAGGACAGAGAAAGGTCATATGATGCAAGAGAGGAGAGAGAAAGGAGCAGAGAGATAAAGTGCAAGAAGGGAGAGAGAGAAACTTATAGGAAAGATTATTTAGAGAGAAAATGGTGGCGTTTCGACCACAAATGTAAATTTTCCCTTGAATCTATTTTGATTTTCAATGCTTGTTTTTTTGTTGTTGTTGTATTTGTTTGTTGTTTTGTGCATAGTTATCAGACCCGGCCTAGCCCGGTAGGTTGACCCGGGACCCGGATAACCCAGGGCCTGGCCGGGTTTACTAACTCATATCAAAGTTCACTATATAAATACTAGAAGAAGTTTTATTTTTTCAATGTGAAATTTGAAGTCCATTAATATATTTACTTTATGTTCACAAGAAAAACATTGTGTTTTTTTAACGTGAAATAAAAAAAAAATTTGATTTAAATATTTCAACTTAAAAGGATAAGATAATATTTTTTTAATGTGGGATAAAAAACCTTTTGAAATAATTTTTTAGTATATATCCACATGGATTGTTTCTTAATTTCTTCATATGAAATATTAAAATCTTAAATTTTTTTAAAAAAAATTTTCAGGTTGACCCTGGTCAACCCTTGTGACCCGGGACCCAGCTTCTTGGTTGTGTCAACCTCAAACCGGATTTGATAACTATGATTTTGTGGTAGTCTATGCGAGAGAAGGTCATGAGTTTTTTTTTAATTGTACTAGAAAGATTAACTTAATTTTGATATGTAAAAGTGACATGAGAATTTCTTGAATCATTGAAAAAAAAAAAAAAAAAGAGGATTGGAAGTTAATAAATGCATGCATGGCATCATTAATTAACGAAAACAACTAGAAGACACCAATCACGGTCCATTGACTGCTAGTAAGTTTTTCTTTTCTTGTTAGATTATTTGCATAGATATTTAAAGAAAGAGTCAAAAGTGACAGTTAAGATCACCCTCAATCCTAGGCTGAGACTGTGCTTCATTAAAATCCGTCGACCTACCATGTCCCTTTACAGAATATAGTGACTTTCACCTTCTTTCTGATATTTCGGATCACCCCATGACCTTTTCTCAGCTACCTCAAATCGAATTCCCAATCTTTTTTGCCTCTCTCTCTCTCTCGAGCTATCTCAAATTGTTTTGAGATTCAACAACAATCCACCCGAACCGAAAGAAAAAAGAAGGACAAGAAAAGCCAGGAGACAAGACAAACCTAGTTATTCCTTTTCTTTTTCTTTTTGTCTTTGCTGAGCTTTTGTTTGTGGATTGTGGGTCTTTTATTTGTCTCTCGTTAGGTGGAGTCTGCACAAAAATATCTTTTGGCCTTTTCTTGCCTCTTTTTCTTCGACGCGGCAAAAGTCAAGTGATAAATTAACTTTGCTCCCATTTTGGATTCTCTTCAGTCTTTTTTCTTTCTTCCTTCGATATAACAAATTCTTACCAGTAATCTTTCTATCGTCGTTTCTTCTTCTTTTTTGGGTTCAAAGTTTATAAATTTGTAGTGCATTGTTATAGATCTTAAAGTTGATGTCTTTGGCTATTGGAGCTACATCAAGTTTGAGAAATATGGGGTTTGATGACGACAAGAAGAAGAAGAAGAAGGAAGGAGGAGAGAAAAGTGGAGTTCTGGAAACACGTGACGAGGATCATGATGGTGGAGTGAGGATAGGAAGGCAGATGAGTGAGAGTGAGACCTCTATGTATGCGACTGATCACGAAGAGGAAGATGACGAGAACGGAACCAACAAACTTCAGCTGGGTCCTCAGTACACCCTCAAAGAACAGCTTGAAAAAGACAAGGTTTGTTCTTTTGTTGTTGTTATTATTTCATGTTCCATTTTTAGTTATGAAAATGCATTTGTTAATTCATTTTTCATATATTGGTGCATGGATTTTGGAAGTTCAGGATGATGAGAGCTTGAGGAAATGGAAGGAGCAGCTTCTTGGGAGTGTGGATTTGAACAACATTGGAGGTGCATGCATGTCGTCATATTTTCTTTTTCCTTATCTAAAATTATGCGAGTTTGTTGGATTCTAACTTCTGAAATTCTTTAAATATATCTTGGTTTCTGTTAATTCTTTCATTTCTATAATTAATGTTACATGTTCATGCAGAGAATTTTGAATCCCTTTCCTTGTGCGTATGCCGATCGAATTCTTGTGCCATATTCTGTTAGCTAGAGTTGCTCATGTTCCAACAAAGATAATGAAGAATTTTGAACAGAATTCTTTTCCTTTTCTTTTTTTATTTAATCCTCTAAATAATCTTGTTTTTCTTTTCATTATTGCAGAAACGCTTGAACCAGATGTGAAATTTCTTAATCTTTCGATCCTCTCTCCTGGAAGACCAGACATCGTACTTTCTATTCCTGAGAATGGGAAGCCCAAAGGCTTGTGGTTTACATTGAAAGAAGGCAGTCCCCATAGCTTGAAATTCTCCTTCCAAGTCAGTAATAACATTGTGTCTGGCCTCAAGTACACCAATACTGTTTGGAAAACTGGCGTCAAGGGTGAGCTATCTACATCCTGACTCGTGCCAAAACCTGTGCTCCAAACACTTGAACGTTTCCCCCCTTATAATCAGTCTTTGTTGACTCAGTGGACAGCACAAAAGAAATGCTTGGAACCTACAGTCCTCAGCCAGAGGCTTACACGCATGTTAATCCAGAGGAGACCACACCCTCGGGCATGTTTGCTAGAGGATCATACTCTGCAAGGTCGAAGGTTAGTTTTAAACTTTTTGAGGTTTTTCTTTGAATATAATCTCAAAAAGAAGAAAGAGATCTTCATTTTAATAATCTGCTAGTAAACAGTACTCTGATGCAAAATCACAATATGGCATCTCCCTTTAATTTGTCCTAACCATCTCTGTTTCTTTCAGTTTTTTGATGATGATAACAAGTGCTACTTGGAGATCAACTACACCTTTGGCATTCGAAAAGAATGGGCTGCTACTTGAATGATCGATCATTCTTCCAACAACCTTTTCACACATCTGTCTCACCCAGTTATAATTCTTAAACTACTAGTTCCATGTCTTCCCTGATCTTCACGCCATGTTTAATTGTTGTCTCTAGTTCCATTAACCTCTTGCAATCATGTCTGTGGCCAGATATCTCACAGCAATAGAGACGAAGAAAGTGCAAATGGTAATTTTCTTTTTAATAAATGAAAGCTTGGCATGTCTTTAAGGTACTTGCCTTTTCTCCATTTCTGCAGTAGGTTGTGTAACTCAGGTTACTCGATGTTTATATATATGAATTAGGAGTCACGAGAATATTTTATAGTCATGGAGATGATGGCTTTGATTGTACGTGTCTATTTAAATTCCTTTCAGGCATGGCTAGAATATTGTACTTGCTTTAATTTTTGTAAACCTCCTCAATTCTTTTCTTTTTCTTTATTTATTAGAATCCTCGATTAAGAAAAATATTCTTAAAATGCTTAAGAAATAAATGACATTAAGTTTTTTTTTTAAAAAAAGAGTTTTCTTGAAAAGACATTAAAATCCTCGATTTAAGGAATAAGACATTAATATTTCAAAATGTAATGATTTTAGGTGGGCTGGTATTTTGTTTTAGGGGCTGGTAATCTCTTATTTGGGTCTATCAGTCTTGGGCTGTGAGACTTCAGTGAGCTCTTTGATAAGTAGAATCTACCCAACCCAATTCAATATACAATATTGTTTTCTTTCCTTTCCTCGGCGACATCAACATATAATAATACTCTATGACTCCCTCACGAAATGAAATTAACACTATTTTTCACCATGCAAGTTTCAGAATCAAAACCGACCTCTAGAAGGGCCACCAGACTCGTCAACAACAACAAAATATGGAGCATATGAGCTTGAAAGGGCCACCGTAACTGCTATACACAGTTGAAAGTAACCTCCCATCTGACCTCTACCTCCACCCTGGCTCCAGGTTGATATTAGCCTTTCCCTGCTTGTCAAGAATCCAACTTGACCCTGGACTTTTCTTTTCTTTTTCCCCAACATTCTTCTTGCTAGCAATAATTATTCTCACAGGAGAAAGAGAGAGCTTGTTGGGAATGGCAAGTAACTTTTAAGCTACTCTTTCGAGTTATAGATTAAGTTCTTAATCAAGTTGTTAACTGAGAAATTGAATTTAACTGTATAGATTGGTGGAATCAGATTATGTAAGGTCGTGATTAGTTGATGAACACATGAAGAGACCCTCCACCGAATAATGTATATTTAGCTCGCTAACCCTCTTGATAATGATATTGATTAGTTTAATTGTAATGCCATGATTTCTTAAAAACAAAAAAAAAAAAAACCCATGTGCGAAAATCAAGGTCTAACCAAGTAATTTGGTCGATCGGTCTTGATATTGCCACAAGACCTTCACCAAGCACAAGACAGAATAATCTTCTTTATGGGTTTTTTTTCCTTCTAGGTTCACAAGACAAATCCCACCTTCCTAACCCGAAGTCAATGTTGATTAAGTTATGATTAGGAGATTAAACTTGCCCGATATGTCCTCAAATCCCCATGACTTCACATGCCTCGTGCTTTAATAAATATTAATAAGGATACAGGTCATAATAAATCATCACTTGAGATGCTTCATTAATTTGTTTAATTTCTCAAGTTTGAATTGCAAAAAAAAAAAAAAACCATTTAAGAATAAAAACCCAACTCATAGTTGGAACTTGCTGGCCTGTTTAGAAGTGTGGTTGCGTTTGTTTTTCAAAGGGTTTTTCACTCATAAAAATATCAAAATAATATATTTTTTATTTTTTAAAAAATTATTTTTGATATTAGTACATTAAAATAATCTAAAAATATTAAAAAATATTAATTTGAAGTAAAGAAAAAATAAAAATAAAATTAATCTTTTTTAAAAACGCTTTTGAGACCCAAAATTTTAAATATGTTAATCAACTAACTGTTATTATTTATTTTGATAGTTATATTTATGTTCTTCTATAAATAACATTTTTTTTTATATTACGGAATTATTATTTACGAAATGGAAAAGAAAATCTCTAAAGAAAAACAATGTGAGGTTTGGTTATATGAAAGATGAATTTCATGTGATGAACATATTAATAATATTTGAGTTAATTCCTTCGTTTCATTTTGGTCAACTTGTACACTAAGCACAAATAAGTGTCGGTGGAAAATATCGAAGAAACGATGACGTTTCCCTCGTAAAAAATGAGATCCTTGAATTTTGAGGGTCAAGGGTGGAATTTAGGGGCTGGGACAGCGAAATGCTGGTTGGCCCAAAAATCATGGCGGGCCCTCACTCTTGACCACCACGGCACCACCCTCACCCTCCATTATTTCACACCAAAGCCATGCCCTACGATATTTTGATTCCAAAAAACTCTCTCACTTTCGTTTCCATATCTTGGGTTTTCCTAATTTGCTTTGTTCTTATTTTTGACCAATTTGATGAGATGTAATTCAATGTTCTTTTCTTCGAGAATCTACACTTAAATTGATTTTTAAACCAAACCAAAACTGATAATTTTATAAATAGAAATAAAATGATTCTTTAATTTTTTTTATTGTGTTACTTGAAACCAAAATTCAACATGGTCATGACTCATGAGAATCAACAATTTAAGTGGGACCCGAGTCTTGTAGTCAAATGAAATTGAAGGAATTATTCTATAGCATTGAAAAATACAGTAACTATACTTTGATTGGCTTTGGGAGATTGTGGCTTTAAAATGTGTTTTTAAGAAGAAAAAAAAAACTAAATTTTAATCACAATAACATAGAAAATTAAAATAATGGATTCCCTTTTTTTTTTTTTTTTATTCAAAAGTTTGATGAATCTATTAATTTCATCTTGGCTTTATAATGAGTCAATATTTTTTTATCCAATATTATTTTGTGCTTTGAAAGAATCCAAATCAATTATAGGGTGATAACCTAATTAAATGTTAGTTTAACAATCTGTCAGCCCTGATGTATTTGATTTTAGTCATAAGATGGGCCTAAGGTGTTATGGGTCTAGTAAATTATCAGACCTAATATACTTGAGTTTGGCTGTGAGCTGAGCTCAAGTCTTCATGGGTTCGGTGAGTTGTCAAATCTAATATACTTGAGTTCATCCATGAGCTGAACTTAAGTCACCATGGGCCTAACGAGTTACTAAACATAATATACTTGGATTCGGCCATGTATTGAGCTTAAGGCACCGTGGGTCTAGCAAGATGCTAGACTCAACATACTTGGGATCAACCATGAGCTAAGCCCAAGGTACTATAGGTCTGGTAAGTTGTCAGACCCAGTATATTTGGGTTCAATCATGAGTTGAGCCCAGGGTATCATAGGTCTGATGAATTGCCAGACTTATCTCTTTTAAGTTAGTCTATACGTCAGACCCAATAAGTCTTGTAGATCTATGTTATGATTATATGGTTCTATCTTTAAATTATTAATATGATCTATTCATGTCAGGAATAATCATCTCTCAAACCTGTAGTTGTATAGAATATCTCTCAAGGTCTCATTAATGTTCATTAATGATCTGTAAGGGATATTTGTTTCTTATTAATGATCTGTAAATGATATTTATTCCAATTCATTAATGATATATATATATATAACATGCTGAACTTTTGGCTGCATTTATTCTCATTTTAAATAATCAAGTACATAAAAATTTGAGTAATTTTTTTTAAAATCAAAATACTCATATCTCCTACATTACATTAACATAGTATTTATATTTCTCTACTTAGTTCATTTTTATAAAATTTTAGCAGTGTTTTATTTATACGAAACTCTTATCCGTAACCTCAGCCTGTCAAATTCCTGTATAATCCCACATAAATATCACATTCAACAACTAGTACCTAGGTAGCCCCAAACATACCCTTAATCCATCATTCATTGTCTACATCACTATAATGTCCTTTACACACACACACACGAAACTCTTATCCATAACTTTAGCCTGTCAAATTCCTATATAATCCCACATAAATATCACATTTAACAACTAGTACCTAAGTAGCCCCAAGCATATTCTTAATCCATAATTCATTGTCTATATAAGGACCTCATAGAAACATATGTTATATATATATATATATATATATATATATATATATATATATATATATATAAAAAACATGAATAAAATAAAA
>Ga0307518_10000581_pt1 | contig 27856 bp, 38 predicted proteins | sample 25_EM_MG_FD_203889 | JGI IMG/M metagenome (GOLD analysis project Ga0307518, IMG submission 203889) | Populus trichocarpa ectomycorrhiza microbial communities from riparian zone in the Pacific Northwest, United States - 25_EM | ecosystem: Host-associated > Plants > Roots > Unclassified | place... | reverse complement strand
TAATAACAATCCATGTCTTCCATTCCCAAATACAAGGCAAATGTGCTTTGACAACCACTACTGGGCACCCGACAACGCTTCACCAGCAGGCAGGCCATTGGCGTCGATATCCTCATCACAAATATCACGCACCACCCCCGCACCGTTAGGAGTGGAGAGCTTGGGAGCACCGCCACGTGGGATGTCCTCACCGTGTGTCAGAGTCATAGGAGTAACACCACGAGGGGAGGGAACTTGCACACCTCCGTTCGTCGAGTGGGCACCACCCTGGCTGAACTGTCCGACGGCCGACCCAGCTGGGCTCAGTTTACCTGCGGCAACGAGGCCTTCGGTGGATTTCAAGGGAGGGCCGTTAGGAACCGGAAAGCTGCGGTGGTTGACCTGGAATCCGGCCTTTGTACTGGTAGAGAGGGAACCTACACCAAGAACATCCAACTTTGAGTTGTGAATGAGACCGCCGACTGTTTCTTGCGGCTTGGACTGGATACCAACAGCAGAGATACCCTTTGCAGAGCTAAGGGGCGTGTCGAGAGATTCGCCATGAGCGATACCAGCCTGGGAATTACTGCGGCGGTTTCCTTTGCCCTTAATCACAGACGCAGCAGCGGAGGCTGGATCCAGAGGGGATTCGAGACGACGAGTTTCAGGACCTTTGGGGATGGGGATACATGAATTCTTCGCCGAAGTAACAACGTAATCCGCCTTGCACTCTTCGACAATACAGCGCCGATCACTGCAAGAAACCTCTTTGACATTTGGGATCTCGTTGCAGTTCACGCCATGCGTAACAGACCCGCCGAAGGGGGAGTCCTTGGCGCATCCACCACCTGTTCATAGACATAAGTTATTAGATCCAACGCAGTCTTCTAAGACTCACAATTCGAAGTGCTAATTTTGACATCTGCGCATTCCCAGCCCTTGTTTGTATTGGCGCCGCACAATTGTAGGCCAGAGGAACACTTTGGCTCACTTTGGCGGCGTGAAGGTGAGGAAGTCTTCGGGCATTGCTCTGGGTGGAAGTGGCCACATTTGCCGTCACACTCAGTCAAATGGGACGGGCACTCGCACGTTGTTGGATGGTTCACCGGCGTAGGGAGGAATCCGTCAGTGCACTTGAAATTACACAAGTTGGAAGACGTTGCTGAAGGCATGGAATGATGTGGATACGAGCACTCCGTGCCAGAATCCTGGATCTGTTCAACTGATAAGGTGCCAGGAGCATAAAGACACGTGGAATACCCTACCATAGCGTTGAGGGTAACCTCGACTTTGTGTTCTCCAACAACCTTGATCGCTTCCTGAGCGACATCATTGCCTTTGACGAAGGCCTCTACTTGCGAAAGGCAGACCGTGGAATCCAGATGCCCTGCCATGTACGGCTTTCCTGTGCCACCGCAGAACACGTTAACCTGCGAGGTACCTCAACTAAACAACTGTTACTCACCATTTTCACGGACATCAGAGAATTGGAGTCCAGTACTCAAGTACGCACAGACATCCGTCAAGTGGGCAGCACGTTTGTGAATACGAGAGTGGGTGCTCGAACGAGCAAATGCTGCTGATGCAATGACGAGAGGAGTGATAGCGAACGCGGAAAGCCTCATGAGGGATGTGGTAACGAGCGACTTGGCCTTGGCTTGAAATATGAAGAGGGAAAGGAGAGTGGGTAGCGATGAGGACCTACCTAGAGGTGCAGCCCCCCCCTTTATATCATGAAGAACGGGAGATGCGTCGGCTGCTAAGTGGTATTCGATTACATCAACACGCGATCGCTAAACATGAGGAGCCGCATATGTATTGTGTTTGGGGTTCTCAAAACGTTCTGCGCATATTTTGGCTCCACAAGTTGCCAGCAACGATGGGTCCAAACTTAGCATCTCCGTCCAATGGTGCTTCCGATGGTTTGTCTGACACTGAATGTGTTGGACTCAACCAGCTACCTACGATAATTGTGACTTAGTGATGGAGATGAGCTCGAACGTGGTAGTGGCAAAACAGACGCACCGACGTGAATCACCCGCCGGAGAGGTCCTACTAACACGGTTCAAGAGCCAGAGCCGGCGCGTAAACGTAACAACCTTGCACTCGTTCACAGAATCACAGCTCCACCAATACAAGCGTCCCTCCGGCCTTGCAGTGGTTGGCTGACGTGAACGTTCTTGAAACTCCAAGTACATACCAGATAAGTAGATTAAGTAGATACTTGCCAAGCATTCCCAGTTCTTCGTTCTGCTACGACAGGTATGCTCCCGCGAATTTCCTTCTCAACGGACTCCTATATTGACGCTCTTAATGAGGGATTACTTAAATAGTCACCAAGGTCCAATACAGTCGATGTGCGGCTACAGCATTTGTTTGGAAGCGTGCACACGGACTCTTCGCTTGGCCTTACCCACCGGAATCGTGGAGCGACATGTTTATGGTTTTTGAGTGATTTGTCTAGAAATCAGTGATCAGGATTGATAAACCCGAAGCTGAGTGCAGCCCGAGGGGAAGGGGTTATTTAAAAAAAAACATAGACTTATCAATCTGCATATCTTCATACATTGCCGAGGTCCTCAAGGTGTTGTGGTGTGCGTTACTAGTAACAGGGCATTTTGCAACTCCGGGAAAACTGTCGTGTCAACTCACCTGTTTTACCACTACATCTCAACGATATCGTGAGTCACATCCCCACGCAAAGCGTCGATGACGACAGCGATATTGCTCGCCAAGAAACTTTTCCGTTAGGAAAGAGGTTCGAAGATAAATTCCTTGCACTGCAGCCTGATTTCTCCTGTGGCCTTGAGCGAATGTTATTGATAATCAACTCAGCCAGAAGTGACCGAGTAAGAATTCTTCGTGTTATCGAACACGCGCAAATCAGAAGAATAACCGAGTATGTCGAGAGCTCGGGTTTGCATAATAATGACCGTGTACGCAGTGACTTCCTATAGATAGCTTTCCTGTAAAGCCAGAAGATACGCGAAAATAAGATGACCGATGGAGAGAGCAGATAGGCTCGAAGGTAAGGGTACGTGACTCGGGCCGGCGGAGCCGGACATCCGTGCTGTGCCGAACTTCTCGGGCTACGACGGGCAAAACGGGTGTAGTGGCTGGAAGTTCTAGCTCTTTGGCGACCCACCCGACTGTTCGACTTACCATGAAGATACTTACAGAAGAACAAGCTGCAGGACACAACGTCGCTATCTTCCGTGGTGCAGCTGAAGGGCTTTTGGGTAGCGTTGCTTTCGTAGTTCCCACCTCCTTCCTCCTCAATCGAAGATGGACTTACTACCGGTCGCTTCCTCTCCCGCTCAAAGTGTTCGGTACTGTCATGATAATTGCGCCTTTGACATCTATTCAAGCAGAGAGACGAGGGTTGGAGTTTGACAGAGAAGTCAATTGGTTTGTCCGCTGCAGTAGACCATCAAGTGTGTATACGCTCAACGCACTTGTTTAGGACGGGTGCTGGACGGATGGAACTAGACCGTGTTGCAGCAGAAGAGCAGGCTCGGTGGGGTGGATTGTCCGTGAAGGAGAAAGTTTCTGACTGGGCCTCTCGTCACCAATATGGGATTATCTTTGGGAGCTGGGCACTCTCAATGGCCGTTGCCGGTGGCATTATTGCAAGAGACAGGTGATCATGCTTGCTTGGGGTATTGATCGATACTCATTTAGAGTTTGCAACGTGCAGATATCAGAGTGTCCCCCAGAAGGTTTGTGCCACTCTCCCCATTTTCTATGCAATATCATAGTTTGGCATCTGCAGGTCGTTCAAGCCCGTGTATGGGCACAAGGACTTACAATCGGGGTGCTTTTGGTGGCTGGAGCATTGACACATAGTAAACGGCAAGAAGCAATGGCGTATCGTAAAGTATGTCACCTAGATTGATGCACGCTGGTTTCTCACGTAGCTTTTCAAGGCTCCTATCGATCACTCATGGCAAACATTCGTTCGTGGCTCATTTCTCATTTTGTCACACCGTGTGCTGATCTTTGACTATCAAACAATAGCTCGATGAACAAGAAAAGGAACGTGTACAACAGAAACAAGTGTAATTCGTTGAGCTGTCTCAGCTCGTAGATTTGGACGCTGTCAGCTATGTGACATGACGTTATCCCACCGGATTGATATTATATCCCCACTCTGATAGATCAACGTTAGACTCATTCCATCTTATTTTCAAAAAAAAAATTCTTCCGAAGAGGACGTGACGGCTACCTTATCATGGCGGTGAAGTGCACCCACTTCTATCATGATTGATCGTTGAGCCGTGCTGACACCAGACTTCTTTCAGTCCTTCCAAGTTCTCATGGTTTGGATTCTGGAGATTGTGGGGCATCATGTTTTGATTTCAACTTTGGCTAGTGAATTGCCAACCAGAATGGGCACTGAATTGCTACGCCTTTGACAGTGTACGTTTCTGGCATCTGGCTCCAAAAGGGTAAGTTCCCATTCGAGCAAGAGTCTACCCGCGGGTATCACACCGTCGCCAGGAAGCGCCATTGATTCAAAGTAGATTGAGTCTTCTCCGACACCGTGAGCCTGTCTTCATGCTTAAAATTGTTTGGCTCTTCGTTTCTGGCCCGTGATGTGAGATGAGTTCTTGAATGAACATGAAATTGGTAAGAGGCTGACATTGTAGGAGAGCGAAATTGATTGGACCAGTTTATGGTAGCACACCGGAATTGACGCGGCACGTGCAATTGGATCATTATCTACTTCATCTCCGTCGTTGACCAAACTACATGCCCACATTCGCTCCCAATTGGTATTCACTGACCCGGATCATCGCAGTTTTTACCTACACCTGCTTTGTCATTGAATGGCAGCTGCTATCATCGAGCGTCGAAGGAAAATCCCAGGGTCATACGCTCGGACAGTTATACATGTTGGTCCTCTGAGAAGGTCTTCTCGATAAATTTATAACGCAGTGTGCGTTGGGCGTGGAACACTATTGGACACACGTCAGAAACTGGTTGATATCTTATCTAAGGAGAGAAGCCCATCATAGCGCCTCAGTCGAGCGCCAACTGTTACATCGTGTGCTTATGTATATCCGAGCAAGGTTAGCCTCGAAATCGCATGTAACTTTAAATCCACATCTTGTCAATGACGTTGTGTTTACACCGCCGGGGGCCCGTCCTCTGGACAAACACGAGTAGATTCATTTGTTTCCACCACCACCTTGCAGTTATTGATCCCAATCAGAACCGGGGAAATTTTTTTCAATCTAGTCTGTTTCAAGTAAATGTCCACTAAGGCATCAGCCACGTACTATCCACATGCTGATGGATCGCGTAAAACATCTTGGGTGTTGCATCTCGAATACAACTCAGTGGTGTAACGAAAATTTCTTCTCATCTTTGTACACCACACTCAAAGTCGACACGAAGTTCGTGTGTCCTCCTTGTCAGCCCATAGCTCACCTTAAAATATCAGCTTAATCACTGGCGTGGATCGATGCCACGGGGTGCGACGTGTAAAATATAGTTAAGATCGTCGGCAGACAACGGAATCTTTCCGAGTCATCCGCGGAGGACTGTCAATCAGCGACGAAGGTGCCCCAGCACCCATTGCTATACCCTAGCAGACATAGAGAAGGAAGTTGGCCAGAACACTAACCCTAGGGATACAATACAGTTGGGAATAAGTCGATACAGCTTCAGTTGATCTGTGGTGTCATCGGATAACAGGAGAGGGTGAGTTTTCAGCAGGGGGTGCATGGTCAGGATACAACTAAGAGACGGCAGTGATGTATCAGCGACACTTTGTCAGAAGAAATCACATAGTTCACTCGCCTTTCCGGGATTAAACAAGTTGCGGGGGTCGATAGTTTGCTTAATCATCTTCATGAGACTCACGGTGCCTTGACCCAGTTCAGACAACAGGTATTCACGCTTTCCTGTCCCGACGCCATGCTCCCCAGTACCTTCAACGAGGTTCCCAAGGAAGGTAAGACCAATACACAATGAAAGGTAGAATATAAACATACAGGTGCCTTCCAACTCAATCGCTTTGCGATTTATTCGGCCCACGGCTTCTCGGACGAGTTCGAGTTCTGCTTCATCCCGGTAAAGCACGAGGGCGTGGAAGTTTCCTGGATTGTAGATGTCAGATTCATTCGTTGTTCATGCAAAAGGAGGCATACCATCGCCGACATGTCCTGCAATGGGGGCGACGAGGCCGAGCTCCGCAAAATCTTTTTTGGCAGCGTGGATGAGATCCGGAAGTTTTGATACGGGAACGCTATATACCGGATCAGACTATCAGCCACTAGGCTAGCTAGTTCCATATAAAGTTGCTTACCAAACGTCAGTTATCCATCCTTTACAGCCAGGCCGATATGCGAGCCCAGCAAAAAGAGCATTCCTACGGTCCTGCCAAATCAGTTCGCCTTCTTGTTCATTTGCAGCCAGCCGATAATCAGCTGCCCCATGTTGTGCTATCACTTTTTGGACAAGATCAGAATTGTTGCGAATGACAGCTTCGGAGCCCTGGAACTTGAAGAATAAGGTGACCTTCTCTGGCCGGACTTGATTGGACGTGCCAAAGGCGTTCAATGCTTTGATAGTCAGCTCATCGATGATTTCGACGCATTCTGAAACCGAGTTACACTTCGGCCTACAAATCGTGCAGAAAAAGAATGCTCACGAATAGCCGCTCCCTGGTTGAGGACATCACATACTGCATTTGTGGCTTGTCGAACATCTGGGAATTGTACCACGGCGACTCGAGTGGGCAATAAAGGTGCTAGGCGTAATGTCGCTGTTTGATGATAGAATAAATTCAAATGATCAATTACTGGATTCCGTTCCCTTTACTCACCTTCTGTGACTATGCCTAGTGTACCCTCTGCGCCGATGAATAATTTTGTGAGATCGAAACCTGCTGACGACTTGCGTGCACGTTGTCGAGTCTTTATAACCTCGCCGGAGGGGAGTACGACAGTCTAGTTAAAAAATCTTTAAGACAAGCAGACAGCGGCGTGGAAATGAAACAAACCGCGTTCAAAATCCATTCACCTCTTGCAGTTCCATACTTGACTGCATTTGCTGAATGCAGGCTCGTCAGTCAAGCAGCACACTTGACGAGTTAATAAGGCTCACTCCCAGAACACCCGGTCGAGATCATGCCACCTATCGTGGCGTTGCGGCCAGGATCAAGCTGCCATGCTCAGCAAGCCTGTGCGGTTATCAGATTCTTTGGTGCTTACCGGGAAAAAAAGGGGAATTCCTGTAAAGGTGTCAGTGCCAATAGAGGATTCATATCGAAAAGTTTGGGACCTTTTTCTCTCAACGTTTCATTCAGATCATTCCATGTGACTCCGGCTTGACATACTGCATCGGCATCTGATTCTGCAACACAGTAGTGGAAATCAAAGCCCTGCAGGAGCTGTCCTCGACTAACCGTTGATGGCAAGGATCTTGTTCATACCAGAGAGATCGACACATATTGAACCGGAAGGCGGCTGAAGAATGATACTTCAATCAGTACAGAGGGTGTGGCACAGTTTGATTTCGTACCGCAGACAAGTTACCTTCCAAGCTGGTTCCGCCCGAGTAAGGTACGATCGGTACCAAGTATTTCCTTGACGTGTTCACTACCTTTACCACGTCTTCCGTGCTCTGCACATGGACGACGACAGTGTGTGGCAGCCCTGAATACAAAACTCGACAATGAGAAGAGCCGCTGGACGTATAGTTTTGAACATAGATACCAGGCGTCTGACTATAGGATGATTGCGCATAGGCGTACAACTCTTGCGGGTCCGTTGATACCATAGCAGGGTCGGTGAATTGCTTCTGAAGGGCGGCTATCGCCCCTGGAAAATCGGGGCCGATAGCGTTCGAACGGGTATTTGTCTCCGTGACCATATCAATCAGGGGTGGTGATCTCCGCTTTCCGTGAGTAGCGTGGACAATGCCTGCCAGCACGATGGAGAAGGAGATTCCACCAGCCAGCCAGGCATATCTGAATCTGTATTGTGTGGGTCGAAGATGGCTCCATTGGAGATTACTTGGAACCAGTTTTGATTGAGTATTTGTGAGAGTGGATGAAGGTCGTAACTTGTGCTGTGGGCTGCGGCTAAATCTCTTGAGTACATCTGTAAGGATCAGGTGGAAAGGTCGTGACGTCGTGAAGGGCATGACAGTAATGAGAGTCGCGGGGGACGGAACGTTGCAGTGGGTCCCACAGCCTGTTTCATGAACCATTTATATTAGAGTCCACCAGCTCCGGCGTGTTATTCGGTCAACACTCACAGGGAAGAAGATGGCACGCCAGTTCGGCCAAGATTGATAATCAGCTGTACACCTGCCATTCTGGAGCAACATGTGGTCGAGAAGGTTCAGAGCACTCAGGGATTAACCCAGATAGTTTCTGCAAACTCCGGCTTGTTGCCATCCAAAGCGGTGTTTTTGCACCGGAATACGACGTAATGCCTCGTACATAGTCGCTTGTTGGCGGGGTAAGTTGAAATGGGGACTCGTGCTCGGGAACTTCGAGAAACAGAACAAGGTACGCAACCAATTTGATCACGGTTCTTCACACTTTACCAAAAGCAATAATCGCATGACCCTGAGTCCGATTGGATAAGCGTCGAAAATAAATCCCAGTAGCATCTGCTCTCTCATGATGCATCGGTGTGTTCAACCCATGAAATGCCGTGCAGGTCAATACATAATGTCCGAGACCACCGTACGATTTCGAACGTTGCGTCAGCTTGCGGCATTCAGAAGCTCTGTGTGGCTGCCCTTCCAACAAGTCTGCCTCTAGGCGTGAGTGGCGGCGCCTCCGACGTGATCCCATCAATCTGGCGACCCCATCCGCCACCTCCGGGTGTCTCTATCAAAAGACGATCTCCTTTGCCCATAAATATCGTGGCTTTTCCACCGATATTAATATATCGAGGTTCTTTGCTCTCCGAAGGGTCGTCGACAGTATCACCATCCTTTCTTCGTCTTTGTTTTACCCATGTATTACGGCCCATAAGGGCGGGATCTCCACCTTCCATTCCATAGGGTGCACGGGTTCGTCTCTGAAAGTCTTTCCTGTCACCTGATAGAACCTACTGGACAGAATTTAACATACCTCGCTCAAGATGGATACTTGCAGTTCATGGGTAAACTCGATCTCTCGTATGACGCCATCGCCGCCATGCCACCTCCCGTTCCCACCTGAGTTCGGGCGCAAGCCGAACCGGTGGAGAAGTACAGGATAACGTCTCTCGAGAATTTCGACGTCACCGATTCGGGTGTTTGTAATGTGAGTGTGCACCCCAGACGTCCCATTCCAACCTGGACCAGCACCGGAACCACCGGCTATCGTCTATTAGGAACTTAATTAGCATGACACGAGCACACGACACCTGTCCCCATTTCACCTCATAGTAGCCCCACCCTACCACAGCTACTCCATCTTTGTCTTTGCCACCAGTACCAAATGTTAGATTGCTATAAACTGGTTTCAGATCGGGAATTCGTGCCATGGATATGCACACAGACTTGGTACAGCCTTGACTAGCGGCACAAGCGCGAAAAGCTTTCAGAACGACGTCAACGATCCGCTGCGAAGTCAGGACATTGCCACCGCAGACCGCCGCTGTTCGCGAAGGTGACAGCAATGACTTCTTCGGAATCCGGACTAGTCACACGTAAGATAATACACCAGGAACCCACGGGTGACTCACTGGTCAAAGGAACAAGACAGCCAGCATTGAGAGGGATATCGATATCAAGCATAGCACGCATGCAATAGATGACAGCTGAATGGACCACGGATACTGGGGCATTCAAGTTTCCGCGAACTTCACACCCTGTCCCCTCGAAATCCAGTATTGCAGAACCCTCTTCCTCGTTGATCTCGACCTTCAGCTGGATCTGGAGGAACGTAGGGGATTCAGTTTTAGAAGTAACGGTTGCCTAGGTGAGTATACCGGTGACCCATCATCAAGGTGATCCACCGCACTGAGCGAAGTAGAACCTATCCGCTTCGCAACCTCACGAAGTAGGTTTCTAACCGAACTTGCAGCATTTGCCCGGATGTGGTACATATAGGATTGGACAGTAGCGAGACCATAGCCGTTCACGACTATGCAGTAAAGCATTCAGCAACAGATACAACACAGAAGAACGATTCTTACTAGATTGGATGAGCTGTACCCCTTTATGATTCGCAGAGATTTGCTGGAATAAGCACCTGTAAGTTGATGAAAGGTTACCTGCGACCTTCAACTGACCGCTTTGAGGTCACTTTCCACATCCTTTATGTTGCGACATCCTGAACTTCCTGGGTATTGGGCTGGTTTCTCGAGCATGTATTCATATAGTCCTTTCTGATCAAACACTCCACCATTCACTATCTTGAAACTAACAACCTCGGCACCCTCCTCAAAAAGATTCACTGAAGTAGGCGGCATGGATCCGGGTAGGATTCCACCGATATCCGCGTGGTGTCCTCGAGATGCTGTGAAAAATATAATTTCCTTGGTCTGTGCATCAAACACAGGGGTGATGATTGTGATGTCAGGGAGGTGTCTTGACAGAGAATAATAAGCATAAGACACCATTTCGGACATTAACAACTGGACTCCTTACGATCCACCTGCATGGGGTGAATTGGTCATTAGAACGTCGCCCTCTTTCAATTGGTTTTCGTGGAGCTTCATTTGATGCTTGACAGCGCTGGCCGCAGAAGTCAGCTGAGCATGGTTAATATTGGCACTGAAGATATGGACTGACAAGCTCATTGCCCCAAGATGGATCGGAATGAATGGGGCATTGGCTACAAGATCGCCATCTGGCGCAAAGAGTGCACATGAGAAGTCGAGCCGCTCTTTGATGTTCGTGCTTATGGACGTCTGCTGCAGTGACCTACCCATTGCCTCCGCTATGCTCATGAAGCGGTTGGCAAAGAGTGTGAGGAGAATCGGATCGGGGGCGGACTTGTTCGCCATAATGAAGTAACTGAAGGGCAGCTATTTGGACCTGCGAGCGTTCAGTTCACAATAAGATAAGGTTATCAGCCGCTTACAGGGCGTAAACTTTCTTACATAAACCCCTCCGCGTACACCCAAGTTGCAGTACCATATGGCAATTAACGGTCGAATCCACGATCTTCCCCGCCGTCGACCTACCACACTGACCAACATGTACCGTATAAATCCAAGTCGTCGGATGCTAGTGACTCCGTGCCACAAGCCTACCACTCTAACCAACTGCTGCCATCGCCGCATCTACACAGGACTAAGGTCTCAGACCTCAGCCGTCGGGGAAACGTGGGCATCTGTTCTACAAGCGCTGGTGCATGCACATCGGGCGGCTCGACCTCCCCCAATTCATTTGAAGCATTGTATGGAGATCACTGTCCCGGAAGACGAGGACTATGTATCAGTGCGAAGACGCAATGTAGTTCCGAACGGCCTCGTGTCCCGACTCGCAAGTCTCCACCCCCCCAAAGTCGCCTCGTTTTTTTTTCTAGCTGGTCGTTCTCTGCTTTATACCTGTGTCTCCCACATACCTTTGTACGTTGATCAAGCGAGGTTGGCACCGGCGCCAGCCGGCACTTCTCCGAGTGATCTAAGTCATGCCAAGATCTTTCGAACTTGTACTATCTTCCAAGCCCCTGCCACAGCGTTATAATGGATGAGGAAGATGCGTACAACACCCTAGTCTGGATCAACCTTGGGGTTTCATATTGACGACAAAGCCGTAGGTATAGAAGTGACCATCGCGATGGCCAATCTATAAAGGACCAGTCAGTAACAAAAGGGGCTGTGGATCCATACTTACCCCAACTTTACTGTCGAAGAAACCAACTACATCTTTACCTTTGATCGAGTTTGTTCCAATCATCACAAAATTAACAGTTGGCACTCGCGATCGATCAGCCCTGCCACTTCCAACGTACACCTCTTGCACAGTAGATATGGAACGAATCCTGTGGCACTGTAGACCAGTTCGTAGCCGGGACCAATCTCGATCTTGTAGGAATTGCTCTGCTAGTAGGAAGTAGACCGTATTGCTGAGCGACGACTGCAGAGTCGCGGAACGTATATAGAACATCACGGTGTGTGCACCTTAGTTTTACTTTTGGTTTGTACTCGTGAAGGTTGGGCTGCTCAGGGAACAAACTACTCCCTTTTCGGAAGGTCAATCCCCCTGTAAAGGACATTATGAAGCATAAGGATACTCATTTTTGGGACCATAAACATAAACTCCCTTGCACGTTTCTGAAGAGCCCCCACGACGTCTTCTACCAGTATAATGGACCCCGATTTATTCGAGGAGGCTGTGATAGCGACAAGACGCGTCTTGAAGTAAGCAAGGTAACCATCCAGGTTATAGCCAAGGGAAAATGGGTTATCTTCTGAGGTGGGCACTGTATGTCAGTGCTTCAGAACTACGTCACGGCGTTCAGCTAGGGGTTCCAGTGGGCTAAAAGTTTGAAAAAGGAGTGCGGCTCAGTAATGATGATTGCATTTACCACTTGCGATATCATAGCAGAACTTGGGCCAAAACCGACTTCAGCTACTGAAGCCGCGTTGAATAGTAACGGCCGCAGGTTAGGCCCCCCTGCAACTCGCTGGGGATTTGTTAATTCACCTACAGAATAGTTTGCCCCAAGCTGTACATAGGTGTTGCAGAAGTAATAAATAACTCCATCCAGTATTCGGAAAACTTGTGAATTTCCAGCGTTGTTCCGCATAAATGTATCCAGACTGAAGGGAGGGAACATTGGCGAACTTCTTCGGTGTCGATATCCGTCATCACTAGTATTTGCAGGAAAGAAATTTGGCTTGCTAATTCCACCCAGATTTTTTCTCCATAGGTGGCGACGCTCGGAGCGCGTGCGGACAGTTCACGGTACCCGCAACGGGACGCTGAGCCGGTGTCGGCCCGGTAATGATCCAATAGTAGGCAATGGTAAGTTGTTCTTCAAGCATTTGCACTCGGAAAAGCTCGCCCAATCACGACAAAACCTGCGTGAAATAACCAAGGAATGAGTCATTAATGAGTCGGATGCGGATCGCATGAAGATTGAAGTGGTAGAACCACTGAAAATGCACCTTAATATGGCACGACAAGTTAGATGGTTCCAATCTTCAGACTCTAAACTCACGCTCTGATTGTAAGTAACCGGGACCCTCTCGATTGAAGAGCACTGAAGGAGTGAGGCACGTGATCGTGACTTACCAGGCTCGGTCGAGTCTTTCGAGCCTGTGTTTTCCGTGCGCTGCTTTCATGGCTTGCTCCTTAAATGACTTGATTGATTCACAAAATCAACTTGTCGAGGAGGCTGCGTCGGCGCTTCCTCATGAATTTTCTCGTTGCACTTACAACTTGGGGCCTATCAGGCAAGCTGTGTATCTTTGCTTGACGTGCAAAGTTACCCGTGGAATTTGTACGTCTTGCTCCATAGCGTGCCATACAGACCACGAGCAAGTAGAGCTATTCCCAAAGCGAAAGTTTCGATGCGATTGTCCTACCAGCGCCATTCCTCACCACTGCACCCTGCACAAGACCCCCGAGGAGGAGAACACAGCCAACGAATATGGGCAGAATTTCCTTGGGGTTTTCTGCAGATGTTCAAGACCATATGATCCAAAGACAGAGGTGGAGACAATGATTCAGTGCCTTTCATGCGAGGTTCAGTTTTCTTTCCTTGCCCATAAGCCGCTCATTTACCCTTATTCCAGGATTGGTTTCACGAATCCTGTCTCAACTTGAGGAATCGTCCGCACTTGGAGGCTGAAGCCAACTCCACTCCTATTTTGGGACATGATGACACTCAAAGCGACGATGGTTCTGATATATCCTCCGATGGCCTACCACCACCCTTGGTCACGGCTGAAGATTATGACGTTTTAGTTTGTCGCAAGTGTGTTGCTAAGATAAATATCCTCCGTCGATATGCAGGTACCAGAGGCGCCATTATGGTCATTCGTGATGATGAAAATAGCCCATGGAAGAAGTACGAAGGGGACTGTCCAGATGGACCCTCAGACAGTTGTAACACTGATGACTCGCCCATTCAAATTGGTCGCACCGAATCGTCTCCAGAGTCCGCGTCAGAGGAGCGTGCGGCAAAGCGACGAAAGCTTTCGGATACTCTGTCTTCGACTTGTCTAGCTCCTCCAATAAATTTAATCGCTAAAGCAATCTTTGAGTGCGAGTCACCAGACTCAAACATGGTTGGGACCACTCTGGGTGCTGGTGACATATTCCTGACTGATGGATGGCGCCGAAGGTGGTGCCGATGCGATCAAGTGAGCCTACTAGATTTAGGGCGTGGAACATGGATTGAAATACTTTGAAGTGTTTGCCATCTCTTCAAGCACATCCGTATCTACATGAAGAAGAAGAAACCTACGAGCCTCCGGAAGATCCTGACTCAAGTACGTAAGCTTCTTTAAGACTGACTGAGTTAACAAGCCTGTTACACAGGGTTGTCGTTGGAGGAATTGGGATTGAGGGCTTTGGAACGTCTTCCACGGGACCATGCTATTGATGGCATACGTGCGTTCAATGATATGCGGTACGTATCCTAGTTTTCTTTCTTTGCAAATTCCTGAACATCTGCTTCCTGTCGCAGGGATGGCCTGATGGAATATTTACGACCCTTTGCTCAAGAAGGGAAGGTCGTGGAAGCGGCAGATGTCAACCGTTTTTTCGAGACGCTTATGGAGGGCAGGGGCGCTCGAAATTAGGACATTGCGATCATCGAGGTTTTTTTGTGCCCGCCCCTGGCAGCTATTCGCTAGCTTTTGTGAGCATGCTACCCCCATAGGTCGGAAATTATTTCATATCCTCACAGTTCACGGTCTTCCAGAGCACCGGGCCCGCTCGTGGTTTGAAGTACATGCCGTAGTAGTACTGGGTCATTTGCAGTTTCGTTCAAGTAATCCTTACATTGTTTATTGACCAATTGCATACTGCCTTCAGATCTTTTTTCCGACAAGTTCCAGAACGATTACTGGGAGTCAGCTTTGAGATGTAGGTTCATTAACCCCACTTTCATGTAGGAAGGTCGGATACTAGTTGTTAAACCTTTGGGTGACTACGTTCTGATCATGTTCTGGAGGGTTGGTTTTCCGTCACTGCTCTCTGACCAGAATTCCGAGGGGTTATTCATGCGATTTTTTTTTTCGAAAATCGGCAACTCACAAACACCCGACTGTTGGTCCACGCATCATTACCAACATCATGGACAAAGGGAGAGTTACCACGTCATCACCTTCATAGCTTCCCTGCGAACTTTGAGTTCTCAGATCTGGAGTTTGAGCGGCGGCGGGTCCTTTATTTCACTTGACAGATATGGACACAAACCCGGACACGTGCACGAAGAAGTCGCCTTCTTTCAGGTCCACAACGATATCCCAATACGTTTGGCGGAGTCATCTGTGGTCAATCGCGGGTGCGCATTCCCACCTTGCGCGCAAGGCCAGTCTTTGTATTCGTACAGTCTGTGGCTAGGTAAAAGGATCCGAAGTACTGGTCATTTACATCCAATTCCTCTCTGCTGACGAAATTGTATTTTAGTGCTGAACGTCAAATATGGACTTGAAGATTGGTTGCCCAATGGTATTTTTTTTACTTGATAATACATATCAGCCCAATAGGATGCGACCGTAGGTGCCACAACAGGGCATACGGTTGGAATGCGCCTTCCTGGAGCATACCCTTGTGGTCTTGAAATTCCCAACTGATCCTCGGGAAGGCTGTTGGTCATCCACCCCCATTCTGTGCGCTTCCGCCGCTCAGCCTTTTAAGGTTTGCACCATTAAATATGACATCCCTGTCTTCATTTAGGTCTGTACGACACTACTGATCTGTCACCTTCTGAAGGGTCATTTGTGCCAGCATTTTCGCACTTGGAGCGGCCAGGAACGCCGTTGGTCGAAGGTGAGAAGATGGGGGCGGGGTTGGGGATGCCGCCAAAGGGATGTAGGTCGCGCGAATGTTGGTGATATGAGATGAGCCAGTCGAATCACTTGAGAGAAAATAATATTGTTCAACGAGTGGATGGAACGAAACAACACGTATGTGACTAAATCACAGCAGATAAGTATCGTTCCGCTTAAGTGATTGCGTTGAATATTGTACAAATGCAATAGCCTCGAGCACACCAACAGTGCATAAACTTTGAAGTACAGTGCGAATACGAAATCCATAAAGAGTGGGCAAAAAATAAATATGGAACATACATGTCATGCGATTTGGTGGCAATCGATGGAAATGTTGTGAAAACAGAAATTGGCGCTATGCACCATCTAGAATGAGTGTGGCGGAGAAAGGAATTGCAAAGTATATCGTGTGTTCTCTGTGGCAAATGCATTAAAGTATGTGTCCGACTTGGCTCTCGCGGAGCGCAAAAAGCACGAGGGCGAGAACCACCTACAGCGTGGCTTGTACTTGATCAAACGATTCAGGTACAGCGTTTCCGGTATAGACAGGCATAGCGCCAACATATTCTTTCCACGCCTTGTCGGACACTATAGGCGCTAAGACGTATTCTTCGATCCCCAAAGCGTCAAGATACCCTTCCAAGTGCGGCATTGCGGCGGAAACCACTTTGTCTTCACGCATGCGCTGGGCGCGACGTGTTAGCCCAGCGTTTTCGGAATACCAAGCGGGGTCCCGTCGGATTACTGCGCACTCGTAGATGTCGAGGATTTGCTTGGGGAGGCCGCTGTGGAGTGCGGCCGAGTAAGCCAATGCATGACCAATTGCCTCGATCGCAGTTTCCGATTGGGGCAGAAGGAGGGAGTTAAAGGCGTTACTGCGGTGGCCGTCGGGCATCTGGCGGAGTAAATCCATGTTTTCCTCTAGTATTGAATGAGCGTGTTGTGCAAGCAGCGATTCCGATGGATCGGGAAGGGGAATGCGGTATTTCTTCTGCACGAGTTCGGAGAACAATCGAATGCACAAGGTGAGAATGTCACCTTCGGCAATGACGACCCCCTTTCCATCATTCTGACGCCAGGCATAATCAGTAAGAAACGCAAACTTGAGTAAAGAAAACCCACCTCAATGCGCGCCATGTAATTATGCTCAAATGTCCCCTGCGCACCACAACGCTCCGCAACCTCAGGCACGCAGCGCTGAAAATGGCGACAGGCGGTTGTCTTCGCAATGACAGCGATCCCATGGCGAACGCGATGATCAAGTGACATGTCCATAGTCTGCTGGATAGCGAAAGGATACCAAGTACTCATCACATGAGCAACAGCCGTCGCGTGGGCAATCGGCCACTGTTGTGTCCGGAACGATATGATAGGGAGAGGACGGTTCTCTTTGCCTGTTATACAGCGATGCATTGAATATTTTCCAGCGATGTAGGCAGCGGCTTTGATGGAAGATATCCAAGGGGCGGTAACGGCCATTGTCCCGTAGGGGATGCGCCATACTTCATCCCACCAGGCTTGCAAGGGGAATTTAGGCATAGAATAGTCGCCTAGCTTGGATGACACAAGAGCGGAGTGGGGGACAAGCACGTTGTTGAAGCGGGTCACGGAGAAGTCGAGAGGGGATGTCCCCGAGCGTGGGCCTAAGCGGATCGATTCTACTCCTCTGTACATCTCTCGTTCGTTACAAATTGGGACAATGAAGAAGCGAGAACCATGGTCTTTACCGTCGACCATGAGTTTCGCCATTACTAATGCGACTTTGGGAAGTCCAAAGGCTGGGGTTGAAGCGGGCATGAACCTATTTGCAATATGAGCATCAGTGCAATACAAATTTATTTAGATCACTTACTTGGAAGCTTCTTCTCGGGGTGTATTGATAACAAACCCTCGTGGGGTTTTAGTAGCGGTGGTTTCGATATTGAAAGCATCAAGACCATGACCCCTCTCGGTTAGGAGATAGATTCCGACTGTTTCGAATCGCAGGAGGCGATTGACAAGCCCCCTGAGGTCTGGGCGCCTTTTGAGATGGCGCGAGAGAGTTCCGATGGCAAGACCGACATGGGCCGCCAAAATCGTGAACATAGCAGTATCCAGACACATTATAGGGTCAGTCATCATGGCCCAATATCTTGGCGAACAGAATTGTACGTCTGTGATTGAGAGATCTAATCAAGGTATGAGATGGCTGTCACAAGGGTCCACAAAGATGAAGACGCACTGTAGGTTTGCATGATCAATCTCGCTCGCTTGTAGGAGAGCGATACACGCTCGTCGACAGTGAGGAACTCTGTCCTGGTAGTAAAGAGTGGATGGCGGTTCAGCTGGCTAGACATGATTAACGCGGAAAAAGCACGACCCGAGCGGGGAAAATCTGAGCCTTTTATAACGTTGTCGATCATAACTTGGATATGCGGATGCGGTTCTTAGCCTTTCAAAGTAGTCCGATGGAACAGGAAGAGACGGGCCCAAGGAAGAGCCCTGTCAGGTGCATATCCAAAACTGACATTCGCCAAATTTTCAGATCGAATCTCGAACTGACATCTTTGTCCGTAAGGATGGGGAGAATGAAAGCCTAAGTGTCAGGAACTGGTCTACGTACGCATTTAGGACCAAGATAGGGCAAAATAAATGCCGATGGAAGCCAAGACCATAGGCCAATCTTGCACGAATATGTAGATGTGGTAATCTTCGTCTTCTCCAAACAGTATTGCATTGCCGCGTTATTGTATAGCCCATTAATTAGGATTATGAACCCATGTGGGTGCCGTATGAGAGACACTTGCCATTAAGCATGGCATCAGTTCAGAGAACTTCGATGCTGTCCAGTAGGTCCCGCGATCGTTGCACCGCGCTGGTAAACCGCATCACGCAATGACTGGAAAGCGCTCACAAGACAGTCGCCACACCATCGTACCCGTAAGGAAATCTGGCCACGGAAATAGTGCTCAACCTGAATGCTAAAAGTTCCAACTAGGGCCGCAAAAGAATCTGAGATTTAGTAAAAGCGCACAATTGAGAGACAGATCGAAAGGGAAACCGTTGGCGAGGCGGTGCCAGTGCAGCCAATCAGCGATTTCAATTCGCATGACGCTTGCATCGACCCAGTTCAGTTCAAAGAATTCGGCGCCAGGCTACCGCGATGATGTAACAAAGCAAACAAATCAGTGGAAAATCTGGGGGAAGTACTTACAAACCTGATATGCACCGAACCCTCCCACGTTTGTCCATTCCCGCCTCTGACATATCACACTGCGGGCTAACGAAGTATTTACTGCTGTTTGTACCCGAGCTGGCTGGCTGGCGTCTCTATCCCTGTTCCTGTTCGACAAGCGCCGATGTTCGAATAATCGAATATTCATATACTGATGACCAGCAGCTTCAATCCCACTGAGGAGGATCTTTGTCGCGGTCGACATTCTTGTGCATATGTTGTCCTATTCTCAGACGCGGAACGTCACTATTTGCCTTCTCTTCTCATGTCTCGTAAAGCTGCATTCTCCGTTCAGCTCTAAACGGCGCTAAAGCAATACTCCGTACAGCGCCGAAGTTCTCGGTCCAAGAACCACTCCCGGCCCTGTCATCCTGTCCTGAAAGAAGTATCCTGCATTGTCTCTGACGAAATAATGCATATGACAATCTGACCAGAGTACAATTAGACGAGTGTGGCCTGACAAACATTCTATGACGGCTTTCGGTTCGTATGATAAGTTCTTTGACAGTTACAAGTTCCGCATGGCACATGCTATCGCGGCATCCACTGGGAGATGGCACGGATGGCCTGACTGTAGTTGACACCTTATCTGGAGGCCTTTGCGTCTGCAGAGCAATCACACGATTTGTGTGTCGTTCACTACGCGCCCTTCGTCGATCAAGGCATACACGCAGATCTATTACGTACCACACCTTCGTCACTTTATGGATCACCGGCACCCTCAATCGTGGTGGCGCACGGACTATTCGGTTCACAAGCGCCCCGAAGATCTGTTTCCCGATTCAAGCAGAGTCTGCGGCGTTGTTGCGATTCCATACCTCCGCGGGGTGGAGCCTGCTTGCCGTATCGCGGGGATAAACAACCCACTATGACGCCCCTATGAGAAGTAACTACTAGCACCTTCACGGTGAACACTCGCTGTCCGCATCCTGATTTTTATATTTAGAATGACTCGCGTATTGGAATTGGAATCTACTAATCCAGTATAGTGCAAATATCCATTCAAGCCTGTCATTCGCCTGTGCCCGCGTATGTGCGTATGTTGATACCAGTACGGGCTGCCCTACCCTCGGCGGGCTGCCTCATGTAATATGTTTGATCATGATGTCCCGAACAGAAGCGCACTAACGATATCTCAGACTCTCTAAAGTACAGCCCCAGACCAGAGTCAATGTACTTCACCCGCGTCTCCTCTCCTCCTTCTACATCATGGCAGCTACCCCGGAAAGCGCACCCTCAATGCTTGACGTGAAGGCAGAGACGTGTCTCGAGAGTGGAAATAGCTCCAGCGACATCATAGCGTCCCCTTCTAGTACTGACAATGTTTTGTCGCCTCCCCCAACATTCCCCGAAGGAGGCTTGCAAGCTTGGCTGACCATCCTTGGAGGGTGAGCCTTTCCACTTTTCGTTCTCAAGCTCTGACCACCTCGTATATGCAGATCGATGATAGTATTTTGTTCCTTTGGTACAGTCCAGTCCTTCGGCGTATACCAAGACTACTATACGGTGAGCACACTCGGTCGCCATCGTCTTGAATCTTTTAATGATCTGTGTTTGTAGCGGGTGTTCTTGAAAGGCCATGCTGCCTCCGATATCAGCTGGATTGGCTCAGTCCAGACGTTCCTCCTCTTCGGTGGAGGTCTCCTTTCTGGCAAGCTGTTCGATGACGGATACTTTCATCACTGTATCGCATTTGGCTCCTTGATCTACCTCTTCTCGTGAGTTGCTCGTATATACCACGGAGTCCTTCCAACAATATTGTGCACCTGTTATCTTGTAGCGTCTTCATGCTCTCTCTCGCCCAACCCCACCAATACTATCAAGTATTCCTCGCTCAAGGTATCGGCATGGGGATAGGGATGGGATTGATGTTCCTGCCTGCAATCTCAGTGACTTCTCACTATTTCCGCCGTCGTAGGACAGTTGCAATGGGCGTGGTCATAGCAGGTGGGTAATAGTTTCCCCCGTATCTATGTCATCTTATCATCCCTGCAGGTTCATCGATAGGAGCTGTCGTACACTCCATTATGCTCAACAATTTAATTAGCAATGGGGTTGGGTTTGCATGGGGAGTTAGGTAGGTGGTATTTGTCACGATGCCGTATGAGCACTCACAGCAAGCCATGCACAGAACGGCCGCATTTCTGGACCTTGCCTTGCTCCTCATTGCAAATCTGGTAATGAAGACGCGGCTGCCGAGCAGAAGGGAGAGGCCAAATGCTAAGCCAATTGATATCAAATCAATTTTGACTGATAGAGGTTATTGGCTTTGCACGATTGGGTATGTGTATGACTTGCATTGATCTTCCCGGATCTTACAGAAAAAATAGCTCTGCATTGGCGTTTTGGGGTCTCTTTGTGCCATGTATGTCGGGCTGTGTGATAAGACTATATCAAGGGCTGATTTTTTTTTCCCAGTCTTCTACTTGCAACTGTTTGCGGAGTTGCACGGCCTTCCACCGAAGCTTGCATTCTACGCAGTAAGTCCACTTGCTTCCCTTGGGTTATTTCGGACTTCTGACCATATCCAGATTCCTATTATGAATGCAGCTTCCTTGTTTGGACGGACAGTCCCTAATTTCTTGGGAGATGCCTTCGGTCCCTTCAATGGTGCGTTTATTCGATCCCGCAGCACTGAATGAATGAACATTTATGTTGGTCATAGTTATGATTCCTTGTGGAATCCTTTCTGGTGGTATCATCTTCCTAATGTTCACGGCTACAGGCGTGGCGGGTACGGTTGTCTTCGGGATCTTGTACGGTTTCTTCTCCGGAGGGTGTACGTCTTTCATTTCCTCCACTCAACCCCGTTCGCATCTTGACCTGAACTATGTGGTTTAGTCCTTTCGATCGTGACGCCCGCGGTAGCCTCGTATTCTCGGGATCTTAATGAGATTGGGTAGGTCATTCACATGACTCATTGTGATGCAGTGAGGAGTGCTGACCAGGACACGCCTTGATTGTGCACAGAATTCGGTTAGGCATCGCATCATTTGTGATCGGCTGCGCACTGCTTACAGGAACTCCGATCGCGGGTGCCCTTGTGCAGGAGCACCACACCGGCAGCTACATTTGGTGGCGTCCACTCGTCTTCGCATCTGTAAGTCTCTTTCATCTTTTCTTGTCATCAAACTTATGATATCATTACAAACAGGTTGTCGTGTTCGCCGGATCGGCTTGCCTCATCGTCTCACGACAAATCCTTTCTAAGAGAAAGGGAACAAGGATGCTCTAAATCACCGCCCCTATCGACGACTTGGGAATGGTGAAGCGCTATACCCCCATCGGCTTATCTGCCACGCTAGTGCTTCTGGCCGCCGTGGCCTTGGCATCGTTCACACGCTCTCAATCATTGTTTGCATCCCAGCGCTGCGCATACCATATTCGATGCTGTTCAGCTCAAAAGTCATACATGCACTATCCCAGCTAGTACTATCGAATTCCTTGCTTTCTCGTGTATTCCTGTATAACTAACGCGTTCCGCGATGCTGGTCATGTGGTGTGGAAGCCACAAGGCTAGCTAATATATTTAGCGTCTCACGTGTGTATCATATTACTTACACTTAACGGAATGTTAGACCCCTGCTATTGTAGTCTGGTACTAGAGGCCAGCAATACAAATCTTGTCAACCTATTGAATTTTGAGACTAGCCAAATTCATGCGGGTCTGTCAGTGTCAGGCTTGAGCGCTTAACAATAACCCAGTTCCAAAAATGGTGCCCTACTTAGATGGACAGGCGGACATTACAGAATAGTACGTATTGACACATGCATATGTGAAGCGACGGAATGGCCAACCCAAGAAATTGTCACAAAATTAGCGCGTCATGCATGATACACCACAAAGAAAAGTGGACGTCCGCTGTTTGAATGCAGATGTCCGTACGTGGGATATGGGTGACTTGGTACCTTAGCAAACTTCTCAGGAGCATGATACTTTTTGTCACGCCGTTTCTTCTTGAATACTGTGTAGATCTGATGTCGCTCAACTGGGAATTGAAATTTATTGTCAGAGGAGAAGCGGCAGCTAACAAGTACTAGGGTGGCCAGCTCCGTAAGCCAGTTCAAGCTGGAGAGGCAGGTTGACGCATTAAGTCCATTGATTCTTGAATGCGCCAGGTTCGCAGGTAGCCCATGTCCATGGGTATGGGACGCTCCGAAGACAACGCCATGATGCATAGGTGGGGTAAAAAACGAGCGCAGGGAGGATCGCCGTATTACGCATGGAATGGAATACAATGTACGGGCATCCGATGCCGGGATTCAGTGTCGGTACTTTTGATAGTAGCAGGAAGTTGGGAAGCCAGACTATGCTCCAAGTCCGTCGGGTAGGATCATAGGCGGTGGCGGGCACGGGTGCCTTTCGCACTGTGGTTCTTCATTGGCCATCCAATGTCCGCCTGGATGGGTTAAGCGAACATGAGATCCGAGGTGCTGAAGTGACAAAGAGTTATGGAAAAAAAAAGTAATCACCTCGGAATGTATGCAAACGTACATCGATATCAGGCTCACCCGAGCGCGTGAATGGGTCTGTCAAGTGTAACTGTTATGGAAGGACTGCTAGGTACACCCGTACACAATGGAAGTAGAAGACAGTCAATCCTTCAGAAGTCCTTGAGGGCCTACAAGCGTGGGTTTACATACGTCGGATCTTGCGTGTGCAGAAGAAGTGTGGTTTTATTGCAAAATACCTCCGTCGTTTGGTGTGCGATCTTCCAGGCCCGGTGATCGTGAGTATCTGTACCGCAAGGTGAAAAAGAGGTTGGTTTATGTTTACAGCGCAAACCAGGCCTTGGGAAGTGTACGACGGTTCACCGCGACCAAAGACCAAGACGAAGCATATCCCACATAGACCAATGGCGACGTCGCGACTTCTTGACCTCCCTTGGGTGATACTGAACGAGGACCCATCGAATACGAAGATCACGAAGCGCCAAGCCAGTATAGTGGATGACTTCTTTGATGGTCAGTGAGTGCAAGGTGCTCTTTACCAACTCCATGCCACAGGAAATGCCTCACTCAGCTTCAGGAGCTGTTCCCACGCCACCCTCGCAGCAACCTGACGCAGCACGAAACGCTGTGTCATTCAAGTATCCATTACAAGGCAGACTTGGGCGTCGTTTACTCACTCATCTCAATTCCTCGTCGTGCCACTAACTGACTCTGATGCCCGCAAAATCCGCCTTGTTTGAAGGCGAGAAAAACATAATCAAATCAACATTCCCAGCAGACAAAAACAAGATCCTGTATGCAACCCCTGCTCGCATCTACTTTGCGTACCCTCAGCAGGACCGATGGTCGTACGGAGGACTCCAGGGTGCACTTGCATTCATAGAGGACCTGAACCAGCGTGCGTTCTTCCTCAAGTTGGTAGACATCTTTGGGAATGGCGGCGAAATATGGTCACATGAACTCTATGAGGGGTTTCAATACTACCAGGACCAGCCGCTCTTCCATTCATTTGCCGGTGATGTGAGTTACTTCTAGTTGCAACCTTGACTGTGACATGATATGCCTAAACCATGTTTAACCCAGAAATGCATGATTGGCTTGGTCTTTTCTGACCAGAAAGACGCTAAGTTGTTTCACAAGAAAGTGACGACACGAAAGGCTGGCAAAGGTGCGATATGAGCATGACATACTACACCATTCAGGATTTCACGGTCTTTCCAGCCCCTAAGCTGGCACCGACAAAGAAATCTGTTTCAAGCGGTGGCAAAGTCGACAAATCCATGATATCGGGCCCTGTGGAAGGCTCGTTCAAACATATAGGACACATGGGATATGACCAAGAAAAAGGATTTGTTTCAGAGGGAGTGGATGTTTCCTGGGATCACCTTGCTTCCGACCTGGTATCGAGGGGTATTCCTGCAAAAGAGGTTCATATAAACAAAGATTGGATCCGGGAATGGTTCTTGACAAATGGACCGCAGCAGCTTGCCCAGGATCCATCTGCGACCACGAAGAAGAAGGCACCGCCCCCACCCGTTCCCCGGCGAGCAGCGCATGGTCCTTCGGAAAGCGTAACCTCGGCCAATGGCGATGCTCAACCTGCACCAACGCCGCCAGTGAGGGCTACGCCTTTGAGACCGCCGAATGCTCCGCCGCCATCACCTGTACAGCACAGTTCAGTTACTCCTACCGTCCCGCCTCCTCCGCCTCCACCTACTCGGCCCGCCAGTGCTGCGCCTGCACCACCGCCTCCAGCACCACCTGCCCGGCCTGCAAGTGCTGTACCTGCGCCACCGCCACCGCCTCCACCTACTCGGCCCGCCAGTGCTGCACCTGCACCACCGCCTCCAGCACCACCTGTGCGTCCTGCGAATCCTCCGCCTCCAACACGACCAAGCGTACCTCCGCCAACCAGCAGCAGCCCACCTCCCCCGCCCCCTCCACCGCCGCCGACCAGGAGCAGTCCTCCACCTCCACCCCCACCACCATCGATGAATGGCCCTCCTCCTCCTCCACCACCACCACCACCGCCTCCGCCGCAAGCTGCGGACGGTGGTTCTCCTCCACCGCCCGCCCCGCCGGCATCTTCCGCCCTGCCTCCTGCTCAGCCTGGTCGTGGTGATCTTCTAGCTTCCATCCGCGGACAAGGCGTCCACAATCTGCGCAAAGCACCCAAACTCGACGCGAACGGAGTCCCGCCGCCGTCGCCGCCCTCGGCGCCTGCGGTGGAGGAGACACGTTCAAGCGGCGGTGGTGATTTAACTGCTGCTCTCGCTGCTGCGCTTCTCCAGCGAAGCAAGAAGCTCGGAGACAGTGATGACGAGGATGACGACGACGAGGAGTGGGATTGAATTGGAGACAATCGTATCTTATAGGAATACATATTAAGATACCCGGGTTGGGCATCTGCAGTAATGACGACAGTATGTATCTTTCACATATGAATGGGCAAGTATGTAAAGAGAAGCGTTGGTTACGGTACTTCGGAAGTATTCGCGCGTACAAATCGAGTGGCTGAGATGATTGTATCAGTGAGTGGTCGACCACTAGCCCTTCAAATACTGGGTACAAGACAATGTGCTCCCCTGGCCTGACAAGGACTGGGGTTGGAACAAGGACCAGATCGCCTGATTTAGGCTGTGGCGATTGCCGAGATCAGTCAGGTTGGGCGGTCCCCAGCTTTGTACCCTCACGACGAGTACAACCTTGCATCCGTATTCTTCCTGCTGCACCGATACCACCTCTGAAACAGAAACAACCCAGCCTTTCTGTGTTTCTAGAAAATGGCAGATCAATTGGTATGTGTGGTCCCGTCACGTGGGTTTACTCTCCATTGATTGCACGGCGGCTGCCCAGTCTGAAGGTGGGCATGCTCTTCGTTCACAGCCATAATCGCTCACGGGTCTACGCGTGGGACGCACAGAGCAAATATCCGGTGAGTAGCCAATATTTGATCGCCACTCTGGCTTGCCCGCCACCGGTGTTGACGGATGCAATCATGTATAGAATTCAAGGAAGCTTTCTCTCTTTTTGACAAAGGTACTTGTTCTGCATTTCCCGGAGACACTCCTTTGCTAGATCGGTGATCCTATTGTTTCACAGATGGCGATGGGACCATCACGACAAAAGAGCTTGGCACCGTGATGCGCTCGCTAGGGCAGAACCCCACCGAAGCGGAGCTTCAGGACATGATCAACGAAGTCGATGCGGATGGGAATGGCACGATCGACTTCCCTGAGTTCTTGACCATGATGGCACGTAAGATGCGTGACACAGATAGCGAGGAGGAAATCAAGGAGGCGTTCAAGGTGTTTGATAAGGATGGGAACGGATATATCAGCGCTGCTGAACTGCGGCATGTCATGACAAACCTCGGTATTCCTCATCCTTGTGTTTCAAAATCGAGAATCTGACAGCACACTTCCACGATACAGGTGAGAAGCTGACCGATGGCGAAGTCGACGAGATGATCCGTGAAGCCGATATCGATGGCGACGGCCAGATCAATTATGAAGGTAAATCTCACCTGCTACTTAACTTCGTACTAAGGAGTTTTCTGACTGTTCAATCTGAAACTGCAGAGTTCGTTAAGGTAAGGCCTCGCTGGGGACATGCTCATCGAGGCATTTACTGATCCGATCTGTTCAGATGATGCTTAGCAAGTAGCCGTCTATTATGATTCCTGAGTATCGTATATACTGTTTTAGCTGTCCGACGTTGTATCATTCCATTCCACCAGGCTAAAATAGCCATATCTTTTTTTTGTTGTGTTGCGCCCTATTTGAATGCATCTCAATGGACTGCCTTGATAGTTACACGGTCTGGATCCTACCTGATCTTATACTCGATGGTAATTGGTCACTGACGTCATCCCCTCCGCAGTAGGGCGGTCAGGTATTTAAGGGGTGCTCCGTAGGGAATACCACTCATCATATCCCACCATGTCTTCAGGTACGAACGGCCAGTCCGAGCAACGCTTCAATATTCTCCCTCACCCAGCCGTGCGTCGTTCGCTATCTGATAAGAATACCCGAAGCGCTGATATTTCCCTTTTAGAAAACCAATAATCCGGCAGACCTTGATGCCGCTCAGCGCAATGGATTGGCCGATAACCCTGCAGTTCTTGCACACCACGCGCGGGGTCCCTATATGCCTGCTCAGGAGCTTGTGAACAACCTCGAGGCACCTTTGGTAGGTCCTAGTCGTCTCCAGGAGTGCCGATTCTGATAACCGTGGCCGATCGCAGAGCCGGGAAGAGTTGCAGAGGAGAAATGAAGAATTGAACAGGAAATGAGTGGTT
>Ga0307518_10000580_pt1 | contig 27870 bp, 25 predicted proteins | sample 25_EM_MG_FD_203889 | JGI IMG/M metagenome (GOLD analysis project Ga0307518, IMG submission 203889) | Populus trichocarpa ectomycorrhiza microbial communities from riparian zone in the Pacific Northwest, United States - 25_EM | ecosystem: Host-associated > Plants > Roots > Unclassified | place... | reverse complement strand
AAGGTCGAGCTGGACGACCTCTGGTCAGCGGCTGCCGGCGACGTCCTCGGCATCGCCAACGGGCCGCGGCGGGTGGCGCTCAGTGAACGGTTCGCGCTCGAAGATGCGCCTCGCCTCCTCGAGCCGTATTTCGAGCAGGTCGCCTCGGTCGATCTTCCCGGGGTGATCACCGTCCGCGAGCCCGAACCCGTGCTCGCACACCTCCGTTCTTATCGGGCTTGGGCTGACGAAGGTGGCGTGCCCTTCGAAGCGACGATCGATCGCGCGCAGCAGTTGCTCGTCCGGCACCTCGAGCGGCACGGCGAGTTCACGATCTCCTGCCTTGGCGGCGTCATCGTCGCTCGAAAGCCCCGCTGAGCAGGCAACTCACAAGTTGATCACCTTGGGTAGCCAGGTACTACAAACGGGCGAAAAGTCGCTGATCGTGGTCATCTGACGACGCTCCGGGCATACCGTGAGTTTTGGGAGAGGGACGAACGACCCGGCATGGTCAGTCCGGCGGGAGCGTGACTGCGCGACCGCATGCTGAGTTGTCGCCTGGGAGTGCGTGTAGGGGGAACGGATATGGCGGAGCGCCGCCGTGCCGGCTTTGCCGTGCCATTGCGGAACCCGGAATTCCGGGCGCTTTGGGTTGCCGAGCTGCTGTCGATCGGCGGCGACCAGATCGCCCGGGTCGCGTTGTCGTTGCTGGTGTTCAAGGAGACCTCGTCCGCGGCGTTGACCGCGTTGACGTACGCCTTGACCTTCATTCCATCCGTGCTCGGCGGCTTCCTGCTGTCTGGCCTTGCCGACCGCTATCCGCGCCGAGCGATCCTGGTCGTTACCGACGTCATTCGCGCAGTCCTCGCCGCGGCGATGGCGTTGCCTGGGCTGCCGCTGCCTGTGCTGTGGGCGTGCGTCGCCGTGCTCAGCGCCGCGGCGGGCCCGTTCAAGGCGGCGCAGTCGGCGTTGCTGCCGCAGGTTCTCGGGCGCGAAGACTTTCCGGCCGGGCTCGCGCTGAGGCAGTTCACCGGTCAGGTCGCGCAGGTGGTCGCGTTCGGATCCGGCGGGCTTGTGCTGACGCTGATCGAGCCGCATCTCGGAATGCTGGTCAACGCGGGCACCTTCGTGCTGAGTGCCCTGATCATCCTCAAAGGTGTGTCGTCACGGTCGGTCAGTCGAGCCGCCACCGAACAAGAGGAGCCGGTACACGCGCCTACCCGAACGTGGGTCCTGCTTTACGCCTTGGTTCTACTGGTGGGCGTCTACGTCGTGCCTGAGGGCTTGGCGGTGCCGTACGGACACGCGCTGGGAATCTCCGCCTTCGGCATCGGCCTGCTGCTCGCTGCCGACCCGCTGGGGAGCGCCATCGGGGCTTGGCTCACTACGCGGTTTCGGATGCCCGCTACGCCGCTCACCGCGCTGCTCTTCGCGGTAGTGGCCGGCGTGCCTCTCGCCGCCTGCGTCTTCGAACCGGGAGTGGTCGCTTCGATCGTCCTGTGGGCTGCGTCCGGCGCGGTCTCGACAGCCTTTCTCATCCAGGTGCAGACCGTGGTCGTCGACCTGGTGCCGGATGCCCGTCGTGGCGGAGTGATGGGTCGGATGTCGACGTGCCTGCACTGTTCGCAGGGCATCGCGATCCTGGGCGGAGGGGTGGCCGCCCAGCAGTTCGGGCCCTTCAGGGCTGTTGCCGCAGCGGGTGCCGTAGCGATCGGCGTGGCGGCGGGAATCAGCGTGCTGTGGGTCCTGACTCGCTCCCGGCGGCGAGCCGGGAGCGAGCGTGGTTCAGCGAATGAGGACGCGCGAGATCACCAGTCCTTGTTGGTCATCGATGAACCCTCCTCCCAGCGAACGGACTGCCTGGACGGCCCGCCCGCTGAGAACACCCCGACGACGGCGTCCACCGGAGGACCGCCTGGGGACGCAAGCGACTCAAGTATGCAGGTCAGGGCCTCCAATGTGGTCCGCGAGGCCTCCGGTGATACGGAACGTATTTGGAATGTCACGCGGTGAAAGCTCTGGTCGCTGCGTCGCCGGGTGATCGCCTTCGTGCTGGCAGTCGAGATCGCCGCGGTCGTCCTCACGCTTCTGCTGGACGGATTCACGCAGGTAAGCCGATCCGATCTCTTCCGTTTCGGCGTCCTCGTGGTGCTCGGTCTCCTCGCGGCGGAAGTGACCCGGGCCGTCGAGCAGATGCGTCGCCGGTTCTCCGATACGCCGCACGTCAACATGAGCTCGGTATGGACCCTCGCGGCGGCCTTGCTGGTCACGCCGGCGCTGGCGGCGGCGACCGCGATCATCCTCTACGGGCACATGTGGTGGCGCAGCTGGCGTCGAGTGTCCGGCATGTGCCTTTACCGGGTGGTGTTCAGCGCGAGCTCGGTGGTCGTCTCCTGTTGTTCGGCGATCGCAATGGCGCGCTGGCTCCCCGCCGTCCAGACCCTCGAAACCGTCGACGACGGTGCACTGCTCGGGCTTGCCGTAGTGGTCGTCTGCTACTGGCTGGTGAACTCGGCCTTGGTCGGCGGCGTGATCGCCTTGTCGCCCGGCAGGCGCTCGGTTGGAGCGTTGGTCGGAAGCTGGAGCGAGAACAGCCTCGAGTTCGCGACGTTGTGCGTCGGCGTCCTGGTCACGTTGTTGATGGTCTGGCATCCGCTCGCGCTGGTCTTCGTCATGCTGCCGCTCTACGTGCTGACGCGCAGCGTTCTCGTTCGGCAGCTCGAAGCCGCTGCGACGACGGACAGGAAGACCGGCTTGCTCAACGCCGAGACGTGGAAGACCCTCGCGGAGAACGAGGTGGCCAAAGCTCGGCGTCACGAGGCGCCGATCGGCGTGCTGATGATCGATGTCGACAAGTTCAAGTCGGTGAACGACACCTACGGACACATCGCCGGGGACAGAGTCCTGCGCGAGATCGCGCAGGCGATTGTCGAAAACGTTCGGTCGTACGATATCGCCGCACGATTCGGTGGCGAAGAGTTCGTCGTTCTGCTGCCGAGCGCTGATACGGCGGCCTCGGTCGGTATCGCGAACCGTGTCTGCAAGGCGGTCCGCGGGATGAGGTTCGATGACGAATTGGGTGATTTGCGCCTGAGTGTCTCAATTGGCGTAGCTTCCTACCCGGAAGCCGGCGAAGCCCTCAACGATGTGCTCGTAGCGGCGGACAACGTCCTGTTCGCGGCGAAGGACGCTGGGCGGGACAGGGTTCGTTCGTTGATTCCGGACCCTCGCCGTACGGCATCCGCCAGGGCGGATTAAGCGCCTCGGCGGTCGGCTTCGTCGGCGTGGCGTTCCGCTTGGTAACCCTGAGCCCACTCGGCCAGCGGCCGGATGGCGCGGAGCAACGAGCGTCCCGTCGGAGTGAGTACGTATGAGACTGTCGCGAAGTTGCCCGATTCGGCGTGCCGCTCGATGAGCCCGTCCTCGCGAGCACGCTGCAGGGTGTCGCTCAGTACCCGGTTCGAGAGCAAGCGGTCTCGGTCGGTGCGCTTCTCGACGTCGTTGATCGAGGCCAGCAATTCCTTGAAAGGCGTCTCGCCGCGGGCAAGTCCGGCCAAGACGGCGACTGTCCACCTGCCCCTCAAGAGATCCAAGGCGGTCTGGACGCTGTGCCGGTACGGAATTTCCCACCCCTCCATACCGACCAGCTAACACGATTCACGACGGCTTGCGCGCGAGCAATTCTACTCATCCCTACACCCGGACGAGTGACAAAAGCCCTGATGAGCCAAGGCTCACCCGCTGTTGACCTTGCCCTCACCGGGCCGGAAGGCGGTATTCCTGATTTGCCAGGAACGGACTGCCTGGCGACGCAGGAGAAAGAAACGAAGGCCGGCTGGACAACCTCCCCCGCCCGAGGAACTCGCAAGCGCTTCGGGCAGTTCCAGCCGGCCTTCGCCTTCAGACAGCTTCACGGAGGGAGGCCGGATGCCAGCCGAATACGTTCTCGACTGCGGTGATCGAGCGAAGGTCCCCGCAGGCGAAGACGACGAAGAACCGTTGAGCCGGTACGTCTGGTGCGACGAGTGCCGGATCTGGCGGCGCGTCATCGAGCAGGTGGATCCCGCCGATCTGGATGCCGAGGTCGGAAGATGACCGTCACCGATTTCACCGAGCGTTTGAAGAAGGCTCGACGACGCGTATCCGATCCGGAGCCGCCGTCGAAGAGCTCGTCGCGTTGGCTCAACCTCGCCACGGTGGTCGTCGCTCTGGTGTTCGCTCTGGTCATCGTCCATCTCGTCGCTGTCCTCACAGACAGGACGGTGCCCGCACTTGTGCTGGCCAGGGATGTCGGCGCGAGTCAGCCGTTCACCGAATCAGACCTGGCCGCTGTCGACCTGGTCCCTGACCACGACGTCCGCTTCGTTCGAGCGTCCGATCGAGCAGCTGTCATCGGCAGGGCGCCCGCTGTCGGCCTTCAGAAGGGGACGCTCCTCGCCGCGGCCAGCCTCATACCGGAGGGTGTGCCGGGACCTGGGTTTCAGCTGGTCGGCCTGCGGGTGGAAGCCGGCCATCGACCGAGTCAGCCCCTTTGGCCGCATGCGCAAGTCTGCGTGTCTGCCTTGCCGCAGGCACAGCCCTGCAACCCGCCATCGCCGGTGGGCAACGCGTTCTTCGCCCGGGTCGCCGGAGTCGGTTCACCGGACTCTTCCGGGACGGTCGTCGTCGACGTGATCGTCGATCCAGAACACCTCGGCCCGGCTCTGGCCGCGGCAAGCGGTTCCGTGATCATCAGCCTCAGGGGAGCGTGACATGAAGTCCAAGCTCTTGATCGCCTTGCTCACCGCGGCCACTACGGCCGCGTGCAGCGAGGGTGGAAGTCCGCCTTCGACCGCGCCAGCCGCACCTCCGGTACCCACAACATCAAGCCAAGTCCCGACAGCCGAGGACGTGGCGAAGCAGAAGGCACTCGAGGCTTACGAAGGCTACTGGCGCGTCAGCACCGCCGCGGAGAAGGCGCCGCAGTCGATGGACTGGCGCTCGGCTCTGGGTGAGTACCTCGTCGACCCGGAGCTGACGCGCCACCTCGCGGAAATCCGGAACCTGGCCTCCGTGCCGTCGCATATGGAGGGTGACTATCGGCGTTCCCCGGCGGTGACCGCGGTGTCGCTCGACGAGCGCGACCCGCGGATCAAGATCACCGACTGCCTGGATCGGACTGGACTCCACCTGGTCAGCGACAAGCCGGGCGAGCAGGGGCGGGTTCTCGACAACCCGGACCAGCCGCGACGGTACGAGTTCCGGGCCGAGGTCGTCCGGTACGCCAGCCTGAACGATCGGTGGCTCGTCCAGGTCGTCGAAGCCGCCTTGGACAAGCCATACTGACGAAGACGATCGGCTCGGCTCTGCTGATGGCCACGATGTTCAGCTCGGTGACGGCGTGGGCAGACCCGGCGCCAGGCCCAGGTGGCTGCCAGTCCTCGGGGGTGCGCGGGACCTGCTGGGTCGGTGCGACGGATCCTGGTCGGCCAGGCCGCGAGGGAGGACAGCCGGGGACTGGCCCAGCAAGCCACGGACGGCGCGCCGGACCTGCTCCGCAGTGCGTTCCGATGGAGATCCCCCAGCCGGCGGGCGGTGACCCGATGTGGGCGGGGAAGGACGCGTCGAAGGGGCGGCTGGTCGTGATGATCTGCGGCGTCGGCGGGCCCGGTGGTGGGTATCCCGGCGACGCTCGGGTGGCTTACGTGCCCAATGGGGCCGCGGCCCCCGCCGTCCCGCAGGTCTCGCCGGCCGAACTCGCCCGGCAGGCGATCGATCAGATGGGACTTTCCGCGCCCGACATCAGGCTGGCGCCTCCCGCTGATTCGCCGCACGGAGCGACGATCGGCTTTCCGGTGTGGATGTGGAGCGCGCGAAGCGAGGCAACCACCGGCCCGGTCACCCGGACGGCGACCGCTGGGACAGTCAGCGTGACGGCTACCGCCAAGCTCGCCGGCATCACCTGGAGGATGGGCGACGGAGCAGCGAAAGCCTGCTCTGGACCGGGTACGCCGTTCACGGAAGAAAGAGCTGGCCTCGCGTCACCTGACTGCGGGCACGTTTACCTGGCAAAGGCCACGTCCGGCGCCTTCTCCATCGCGGCGACCGGTCACTGGGAGATCAGCTGGTCTGGCGGCGGCATGTCCGATTCCGAGGCGATGGATCTCAGTTCGAATGCTCGGCTGCCCGTCCGCGAAATCCGCACGCTGAACTCCGGGGGAGGCGGCCATGATTGACCCGGCTCAGCTTGAAAGGCCGCCGCTCGCGCCAGAGGTCAGGCCACTTCGGCGGCGACCGTCGAAGCTGCTGATCCTCGTAGGTCTCGTCTTGGCAGCGCTGTGCGCGACCGGGACCGTGTTCGTCTACCGGAACGTCGACACGACGATCTCCGCGGTCGGTGTCGCCGCGCCGGTTCGATACGGGCAGGTCGTGCTCGAGAGCTCCGTGCGTGAGGTCCAGGTCCGACCTGATCCTGGTCTCACGCCGGTGTTGTGGAAGGACCGGTCGCAGCTCATCGGGCGGAAGGCCACGACGAATCTCTGGCCAGGGAGCGTGCTGACCGCGCAGGCTGTCGGAGGCGAGCTCCCGCCCAGGTCTGGGGAGCAACTACTGGGTATCGCCGTCAAGCCGGCTCAGCTCCCTGCGACGCCGTTGGAGCCGTTGAAGCCCGTTCTCCTCGTTCCTTCGGGCCAGGGCGGCACAGTCGTCGAGACCTGGGAACCAGTGCAAGGGACGGTGGTTCGCGTAGGGGACCGAGATCAGACCGGACTCCGCGTGGTCGATGTCGTCGTGGCAGAGAACCAGGGCCCGAAGCTCGCGACCAAGGGGTCGCTGGGCACGGTCGCTATCGTCCTGCTGCCGGGGAGCTGAGCTAAGCATGCTGATTACCTTCACTTCTCTACGCGGAAGTCCGGGAACGTCGGCCGCGATGCTGGCCTTGACGTGGGCTTGGCCGCGCCACGCGGTCGCCGCGGAATGCGATCCGTCCGGCGGTCAGGCGCTCGCGGTGTTCGACCCGGGCGGTTCCCTCGGACACCGAGGGATGCTCGAGGCGATGCTGGCCGCGCGGACCATGCCGTTGCCGCAGGCGTTGTGGCAGCAGGCGATCACACTGCCGGACGGCACCGGACGGCACTTTCTCCTGCCTGGGCCGCAGACGACCCGGATCGCGGACAGCCTGCAATGGCAGCGACTGGCGCTGGCTTTCCGGACCTGGGAATCGGTCGACATCCTGGCGGATTGTGGTCGGCTCCGTTCTCGCGGCATGCCGCACGCTGTTCTGGGAAACGCCGACCTGACGGTGCTGGTCGTGCGCAACGATCGACATTCGCTCCGAGCCCTGTCGTCCTCTGTGGACTTGATTCGTGAGGAGATCGGCCTCCTCGGTACAGCGGATGACGGCTTGGTTGTCGTTCTTGCGGCTGCTCCCGCAGGGTTTCCGGTCAAGGAGATCGAGAGGCAGTTCGCGAAACTCGGTCTGCCGGTGATCGGCGAAATGCCGTGGGATCCGTCCGCTGCCATGCAGTTCACGGATACGTTCAGGCCAGGCAAACGCTTCGAGACGTCGTCGTTGCTGGAGACCTCGCGGAAGCTCGGGTTCGAAATCGGCAAGCGAGCCTTCACGCGGTCGCGAAGGCTTCGGGGGCGGGCGATTCCTGAGCAGGCCCCCGCCAGGCACGAGACACCACGACGTGAACTCGTGAGGAGGCCACCGCCGCCTTCGATCCCGCGGCCTGCCGCGTCTGCTGGGGGAGAGGATCGCCATGGTGGTTGAGCAGGATTTCGCCGGGGCTGACGAACTCGTCGATCGTGTCCAGCAAGCCCTCGCGAAGCAGGTTGAGGAAGCGATGGCACGCCACAGCGAGCCGGAATCACAAGGTTTCGAGCGTGCGTTGGCCGGAAAGCTGATCGACGAGGTGCTCTCGGTCGCGATCAAGGAGTGGGCTGGCCGAGGGCGGCCTTTTCTTGATCCAGGCAAGGAGTGGTTCGTCAAGCAGGCCGTGATGGCGGAGATGTTCGGCCTGGGGCGGTTGGAGCCGCTGCTGGCGGACGAAGGCGTCGAGAACATCGACATCATCGGCAACGAGCCCGTCTGGCTGTCCTATTCGGACGGGACGGTCATGCGGGCACCCCGGATCGCACCGACCGATGAAGCCCTACTTCGCTGGCTGCAACGCCTTGCGTCCCGCCACGGCCGGACCGAGCGCTCCATCAACAGCACGTCACCACTGCTGAACATGGAACTACCGGGAGGCGAGCGCCTGGCCGCCACTATCGAAGTCAGCGACCGCCCGCACGTCTCCATCCGACGGCACCGGCTGTCCAAGACCGGACTGGCAGACCTCCGCAAACGGAGGATGATCTCGACGGCGCAACTCGCCCTCTTGCGCGCGGCGGTGCGAGCGGAAAAGAACATCGTCGTCTGCGGCAGGCAACGGGCGGGGAAGACAACGCTCCTCCGCGCCCTCTGCTGGGAGATCCCGCCGGACGAACGGTTCGCGACGCTGGAGACCGAGTTCGAACTCGGTCTGCATCGGCATCGTGATCGCTTTCCCGCAGTGGTCGCCTTCGAGGAACGGGTCGGCAACTCGGAGCGGGCCGGCAGCACTGTCGCCGACCTTTCGCATTTGGTCTGGCAGTCGCTGCGCATGCACACCACACGCACGATCGTGGGCGAGGTCCGCGGCCGCGAGATCATCCCCATGCTCGACGCGCTATCGACGGGCGGATCGGGCTCGCTCTCCACAATGCATGCGCGGAACGCGGGGGACGCCATCAACCGGATGGCCCGACTATGCCTTGAGGGGAACTCGGCATGGACTCCCGAGCTGGCGCACGAAACCGTTGCGCACGCGATCGATCTCATCGTGCACGTCGATCTTGTCGCGGACGGCAGTAGTCTCGATCGCTACGTTGCCGAGGTCGTCTCCGTCGAGGCCGGTGAGTATGGGCGACCCGCGCGGACTTTCCTCTTCCAGCGTTTAGCAGGTCGTCGTTCCGTACCCACCGGGAATCTGCCGACCGACATCGAGGACTACGAGCGCGCCGGGTTCGACCGGGCCTGGCTGACCTGCGGCAGCGATGGGGAGTGGGCCCATGCCTGAACTCGTCCTTGTTCTGCTTGGCGTCGGTCTCGTCGGCGGCCTGGCCGTCATCGTCGCCGGAGCGTTCGGATTCGGCCGGCGACGGAAGGTCGCCTTCCAACCGAAGATGTTGTGGTGGCGTCGTCGTACAGATCGCGGCTTGCGTTGGCGAGGACCGCTCGCACTGTCTGCAGGTGCTCTCGTCTGGCTTGTCTCCGGCTGGCCGGTCGCCGGCGTGGCCATCACGATCTTCATCGTCTTCCTGCCGTGGCTTTTCGCAGCGGGAGCGATCGCCAAGCAGTGCATCGAGCGGCTGGAAGCCCTTGAGACCTGGTTGCGACGTCTCAGCGATGTCATGGCGGCGGGAAACACCGGCCTCGTCAGCGCCATACAGAGCTCGACCCGCGAAGCGCCTGCCTGTCTCGCCCGCGAGCTGACCACGCTGGCGCATCGCCTGCGGACCTGGGACGTGCAGGAAGCCTTGCTCGAGTTCGCCGACGACGTCGACGACCAGATCGGGGATGCCGCGGTGGCCGGCCTCTGCGTCGCACACCGCCAAGGCTCAGGGGTCGCCGGCCTGCTGCGTGCGCTCGCTCGCCAGGTTGCCGAGGACATCGTCGCTCGTCGGACCGCGGAATCCGAACGGGCCCGAAGGAGGTCGACCGCGCGGGTCCTGCTCGGCATCTGGGCTGCGATGTTCTCGGGGATCGCTCTCTTCGGTAGCTCGATGTACACCGCGGCCTATGCCACTCCGGTCGGGCAGGTGGTCCTGGCCGTGGTGCTCGGGCTGGTCGGCGCTTCCGCGGTATGGCTGCGCCAGCTGGGCCTTGAGCCACCTGCCGCCAGGTTCCTCTCCGCACGGGCTCGGCGGCGGCCATGAGCACACTCGGCCAACTCATCCTGCTGGCGCTGGGAATCGCCGGCGGCACGACACTGATCGTCGCGGCGTACGTGCCCGGACGTCTTCGGCTCAGCGATGTCCTGAACGGTCCGCCTGTCGTTTCGGACAGCTCGTCGCTGAGTCCGGTCTTACGAGCGGTGATCCGGCTCGCCGACCGCTGCGGAGCGAGGGCGCCGACCGCAGATCTCGGCCTTGTCGGCCGGACACGCGAGTCCTTTATGCTGAACCGCATCGTCTATGCGTCCGTCGGAGCTCTGGCGGTTCCCCTGACTAGCGCCGCATTCGCGGTCCTCGGCGTCGGGGCACCGGTCTTTCTGACGGGAGTTATGTCGCTGTGCGCGGCAGCATTCGGCTGGGCGCTTCCGCGGCTCTTGCTGCGCGCCAAGGCGCAGAAGGCACGGGCGGCGTTCCGAGTTGCTCTGGTCGCCTACGCGCACCTCGTCGCTCTTGGACGCCTGGGCGACCGCGGCCCGGTCGAAGCGATGCGCTACCCGGCCTCGTTAGGTGACGGCTGGGCGTTTCACCGTATCCGGCTGGCGATGAACGAAGCGTCCCTGCGCGGCCGGATGCCGTGGGAAGGTCTTGAGCGCCTCGCCGATGAGCTGTGTGTTCGGGAACTCAGGGATCTCGGCCACATCATCACCAGCGCGAGCGAGGGCGGAGTGAGCATCGCGGACACCCTGCGCTCGAAAGCGGCATCGATTGCCCAGCAAGGCTTGGCGGATCAGAAGACCGGCTCGTCGATCCGTTCGGATCGGATGGACATGCCGATCGCCGTGATGGGCCTGGCGTTCATCGTCTTTCTCGCCTTCCCCGGCATATTCACGATGCTCGGCACCTGAAACAGAGGAGAAGTCCATGCTCAAAACAGTGGCGGCCCGCCTGCAGTTCGCCTTGCTCACGATCGGATGTGTCTTGCAGAGGCGTGGAGCGCAGTTCGTGCGCGAGGGTGAGCGCGGCGACGAGAACATCACCAAAGCCATCTACGCCGTACTTGGTCTCGTACTTGCCACTGCGATCGCCGGGGCGGTCACGGCGTTCGTGAACGGCAAGCTGCCGCTGATCGGAGGGCAATGAACCTCCGGCGCCGTGCTGCCCAGCTGATCGGTGAGCGCGGTGACGAGAACGTGTCGGCGATCCTCGGCCTGGGAGCACTTCTCCTGGTCACGTGGTTCGTCCTGCAAGTCGTTGTGCTCTTCCTGGGGCGCAATGTGGCCTTGGAAGCGGCGCGGGATGGTGTCAACGTCGCGCGGCTGCCGCCCGTCGACGTGGTGGCCGCTGAGCAGCACGCACAGAACTACGTCAGCCGGGTGACCGGCACCTGGCTGTCCAATGTGAACGCCGAAGCCACCAGTGACGGCCGGAACGTCACCGTCATCGTCACCGCCGAGGCCGCCTCACTCATACCGTTCGCACGCTTCTCGGTGAGCCAGCGTGCCTCCGGGCCGATCGAGCAGCTGACGCCATGAAGCGCGGGGATCGGGGCGATGTGAATGTCGAAGTCGTGATCGGCGTGTCGGCGCTGATCGTCCTCTTCGGACTCGCGCTGGTCGGAATGCGGTTCATCACCGCGGAAGCCGCGGTGGACGAGGCAGCCCGCTCTGCCGCGCGCGCGGCTTCCATCGCCCGTGACGGCAATGCAGCGGCGTCGGTAGCCGAGGTGCGGGCGCGAGCTGTCATCGCTCAGCAGGGTTTGAACTGCGATCAGCTCAACATCGCTGTCGATGCTCGAGACTTCGTCAAGCCACTGGGCGAGACCGGCTACGTGATCGCCACCGTCAGCTGTGAGATCGCGTTCGGCGATCTCATGATCCCGGGTTCGCGACTGGCTGTTTCGGAGTTTCGGTCGCCGATCGATCGCTATGGAGCCCGTCGATGATTTGCTTGCGTGGTGAACGCGGGTCCGTCTCGATGTGGCTGGTCGGGCTGAGTATCGCCCTGATCATCGCGATCGGGTGGGCGGTAGACGGCAGTCGCAAAGCGCAAGCCCATTCGGAGGCGACGTCGGTCGCCGAAGAAGCCGCGCGCGCCGCCGGGCAGGCGCTCCGCGTTCAGGCTCTTGCGGCTGGCCAGGCCGCAGACGTCAACCCACAACAAGCCGCCGCCGAAGCGGAGCGCTATCTCGCGGCGACGGGCACCGCCGGGACTGTAGCCGTGCAGGGCAACCGAGTCGTCGTCGACGCCACGATCACCAGGACCACCATCTTCCTCGGCGTCATCGGAGTATCGGAGTTCTCCGTGCGCGGCCATGGCGCCGCCGATCTGGTTTCCGACGGATAGGAGCACCGCCATGAGAAGGTTCGCGCGAATCCTCCTCGGTGTCTTGGGTCTCGTTCTGCTCATCGTCGGGCCGCCGCTCCTCCTGTGGACGTTCAAGTCGGCGTTCTTGCCAGACCACGTGCCGGCCTTCCCCGAAGTCGTCGGCTGGGTTACCGAGCGAGACACCGGTCAGGTCTTCCTTCTCGTGGTGGCGGCCGCCGGGGTGATCGCCTGGTTGCAACTCGTCGTCGCCGTCGTGCTCGAATGCGTCGCGCTCGCACGTGGAGTGGCTGTACCGCGATTGCCTGGATTCCGCTGGGCTCAACGACTCGTCGCCGGTGTCCTCTTCGGACTGATGATCGGTACGACTGCCGCGGAGGCCTCGCAGCCTGCCGCTCCGGCTTTCACCGTCGCCCAGCAGGTCTCCGAACAGAGAAGCCACCAGACCGCCGATGAGGCCGACCCTCTGGCCGCCGGTGGGTACACAGTCGTTCCCGGAGACTCGCTGATGAGCATCGCGGCCGAGCAGCTCGGCGACGAGAGTCGCTACCAGGAGATTTTCTATCTGAACCAGGGCCGTCGTCAGGCTGACGGAGAGACTCTCCGAAGCGTCGACCTGATCAAGCCCGGTTGGCGCCTCACGCTGCCTGCCGGACCGCAGTGCGTCGAAGTCGTCGTCGGTGCAGGCGACACGCTGACTCAGATCGCTCAGAAGCACCTCGGCTCGGCCGCCCGGTATGTCGAGATCTTCGAGCTCAACCGCGGTCGGCCGCTGGCTGGAGGCCGGGTGCTGGACGACCCGGATCTGATCCATTCCGGCGATGTCCTGCAACTTCCCAGAGCGGCGACGCCTGGACATGGTGGAGGTACAGCGTCCGGAGGCTCGGCTTCTGCGCAGGTCGCTCCACCCGGCTGTGGGCCCGAGCCCACGCCGCCACCTGCCCGGTCCCCGGAACCGTCTTCTTCGTCGGAGCGAGCACCGGCACCCGCTCCTGCTTCGACGCCGGTGGAGGTCGCTCCCGACAGCGAAGACAGCGGCGTACCCCTCGTCGCCGTCGGGCTCGGAGGGCTTCTTGCCGCCGGCATTCTGGCTGTCTTCGCCCGGCGCAGGATGCTCGCTCAACGATGTCGTCGTCCTGGACAACGAATCCGCCGCCCACCGCCCACGGACCTGGAGACCGCGCTCAGGAAAGCTGAGGACCTGCCACGGCTGAGGCTCTTGACGTCGCGCTGCGCAGTCTCGCCTCTCGCCTCCGGGAAGAGGGCACCTTGCTACCCATCGTCCGGTCCGCGGTGGTAGGCAGCCGCAGCGTGGTCCTGTACCCGCAGGAGCGCAGAGAATCCTTCGCAGATTCGCTCGATGTCGGTGAGCTGGACGGAGTTCCAGCGCCCTATCCGGCGCTTGTCACTGTCGGCCATGACCCTCGTCGCGACCTTGTCATGGTCAACCTTGCGGAGATCGGCACGGTCACGCTTGACGGGACCGCGGAAGAAGCCGAGCCGGTCCTGTTGGCCATGGCCTGGGAACTGGCGACGTCAGCTTGGTCCGAGTCCATCGCCGTGACATTGGTCGGCTTTGGTCGCTCAACCGCGGCGCACAACCCAGATCGCTTCCGGCACTTCACTTCGGCGGACGAGTTCTCGGAGGCGGACGCGCCAAGGGGCGTCGTCCTGTCCGCTGAACGTTTCGACGTGGAGCAGCATGAGTGCCTTGCCGCCGTGGTCGCCGCGGGCACGTCGACCTCGGATGGCTGGAGGCTCGATGTGTCCGCGAAGTCCACGTTGATCGATGACCTCGGTATCGAAGTCGAGCTCCAGCGCCTGAACGCCGACCAAGCGGAAGAACTCATCGCGACGCTCACTGCCGAGGCTGAGGCTGTGCAGGTGCCCGCAAGCGACTCTGCGGATGTCCCGTTCGAACCGTCGCCGGTAGGGGGACCCGAGCTGAGACTTCTCGGACCGGTCGGGCTGCGCAACGTCGACCCGACGAAGGTCGAGGGCAAGAAGATCAACCGGCTCACCGAACTTGCCGCGTTCCTGCTTCTCCACCCGGGCGCGACCGCCGACGAAATCTCCCGACAACTCGGAACGGATACCCGGCCCTGGTCGCCGGCAACCCGGCAGGGCTACATCTCCCGCCTGCGGACCTGGCTCGGCCATGACGAGAACGGCGATCTCTACCTCCCGAACGTCGCGGGGGAGGGAGGCGGCTACCGCCTGTCGAAGTCGATGAACAGTGACTGGCATCGGTTCCGGCAACTCGCCGGCGTCGATCCGAACCGTGACACTTCCGATCGGCGGGCCCAACTCGAAGCAGCGCTGGAGCTCGTCACCGGCATGCCCTTCAGCAACATCGGGCCTGGCCGATACGCCTGGAACTCGTGGCACCAGCGAGAAATGATCGACGCCGTCGTCGACGTCGCCCACACCCTGGCTGAAATCTGCCAACAGGCCGGTGATCTGCCGGCGGCTCGCCGTGCGATCCTGCGAGGTCTCCTCGCGGAACCCGTCAGCGAACTCCTCTATCGAGACCTTCTCCGCGTGGAGCACCGAGCCGGAAATCGCGCTGCGGTGAAAGCCGCCGCCGACAAGTTGGCCGATATCGCGGCCGCACTCGATGTCGACCTCGACGAGGAAACCGCCGCGCTCGTGGACGCCCTGCTCGGCGCTGGTGAAGGCAGGCTCACCAGGGATTTACGTTGCACTCACCTGAATACATCGCGATAGGCATGGTCTCGCCTTCAATCGGAGGCAAGAGAACTCAGGAGGAATCATGCCTGTCACGACAAAGATCCTTCTCGCCGGCTTCGCGTGTGCGGCGGCCCTCGGTCTCGGCGATGCCGAAGCGTCGGCGTCCCAGCAGAGAGAAGAGCTCTACCAGTGCATTATCCAAGACAATACGCCACTCTGGTACAACGGAGTGATTCTCCGATTCGCGAACAAAGGGCAGGGCCTGTACGACGTGTACGACTTTGGTGGTTTCCAGCTCTTGGCAACGCTCTGGGGCGGTACCACCGCGTACCGGATCGACCGCTGGAACGTCGGCTGGTGCTAGAGGGCTGTGTAGGGGCTTTCCAGCACTCAAGGCGGGAGAGTCCACTACGGCTACGTCCTGGTGAACGCAGCCAGCACCTACTGGCGAAGGTGCTTTGAGCGGTGGGAGAAGGCAGTGGCCGCCATCGAGCCTCATCCGCTGATGAGGCTCGATAGTGGCCACTCCCGCACCGTAGTGACCAAGGTTGAACGTTGATCCTGCTGCTGGGCCAGCCACGAACCCGCTGGTTAAGAGTCCGAACTTGGCGTGTCGGATGGTGTCGAGTGATGCCGAACAAGACCTTTTCGTCTGGTCACCGCGCATCAGCAGTGTCGGAGTATGTCGGCTGGTGTCGGACTGTTTCGGACCGCTCGGGCTCGCAGATGCCGGGTTCTGTCGCCTACTCCCGCAGTCTTGGCTGCTTGCTTTGCCGGGTGTGGACGATAATGGTAAGGGATCGACGCGATCCGGGAGTAGCCCCGTAGCGTAAGCCGACGAGGCTGGGCATCTCCCTGGTCCCTGAGGACAGGGGCCTGTTCTCGCAACTGAGCGTGGCCGACAACCTGAAACTCGTGCGACGCCGCAAGGTCGATCGAGATGGGTCTGTGCTCAGGCAATTCCCTGCTTTGCGGAAACTGTGGAGGCGCAGGGTCGGGTTGCTGTCAGCTGGAGAGCAGCAGATGGTTGCTCTCGCCTCCGCACTGCTCCGCGCACCGAGACTACTTCTCATAGACGAGATGAGCCTTGGTCTCGCGACGCAGGTTGTGGCGCGTCTTCTCGCCATCGTCCGTGAACTGGCAGACCGAGAGAGCATAGCTGTACTACTGGTGGAACAGCACGCATCGCTGGTGCTCGACATCGCCGACCACGTACTCGTGCCGAGGCGTGGGCGAATTGCTCTGAGCGGGCCTGCCGAAGAAAGTGAGGGCCCAGCCTGAACTCTTTGAGAGCAGCTATCTCGCGAAGATGGCCGTTGACTGAGACGCCCTTTCAGCGAAGCGTGTTGCCCTGATGTCGGTCATCATCGAGCTGCGAGACACGAGAAGCTCAAAGGTGCCGTCAGAAAGGGCAGCGTTCGCGTGGCCTCACTTGACGTTCTCGATCACGGCGCCGGAAGCTCGGGACAAGGCCTCACGCGTGTGACATGCCTGCCCGGTTCGAGAGGACTCCTGTGATCAGCGGATTGACCGGCTCAACGGTGAATACTCGACAGCGGAGGCCGAGATGGCCCGCCGTGCTGCTGCCCGTGGCGATGCTCGGCTTCGCCGCCTGCGGCACCACCGGACCGGATGAGCAGCCCCAGAAGGGAGCCAGCGGCGCAATCAGCTCGGCCACCCAGGAGCCTGCCATGACAAGCGGGCCTTCTCATCCCCGCAGCGCCACCGGCTCGGAAACTCCCGAGGCAGCCGCGGAATCGTGGGTCACCCAGATTCTAGGCGGGCACTACGCTGAAGCTTGTCTGGCAAGCGCACCTGTGGCTTCCCCCGGCGAGGATCCCGAAGCCCTGTGCAGCAGCCCCGATGTGCTCAAGACGGGGGAGTCCCTGCGTGAAGCTTGGGCCAAGCCGGGTGTCAAGTTGCCTCCGCAGGGAAAGGTCGACGTGACCGGCGTGACCGGCGAAGGTGACAAGGTCACCGTGCAGGACACGGCGATCACCCTCGACGGCCGCACGCTGCGCAGCCTCGCACTCATCGGCTCCAGCGGTGATACGACGTCGTTCAGCCTCACGCTCGATGTGCAGAAACTCGACGGAAGCTGGTATGTCGGCAACCTGAATTTGAACATCTGAACCTGCCGCACGCGCGCTCTCGACGACTGGGAATCAGTGGCCGCGAGTTCCTCCCCTGCTCTTGGCGCCGCGACCTTTGGGCTCACAGGGGATCTCGCCGCCGCGTGGGACCACCTGGATCCGACGGGCCCCACGAACAACGTGCACGCAAGCATCAATCGGACAATCAGTCGTGCGGATCTGTCCGATGTGGACACTCGGGGCGCGGCAGGAGCTCGGTCACGCCACGTATGTCAGGAGCTGCGTAGTTGCGGGGCGTCAACGCCGACGCTCAGCTCACGAAGAGTCGTGCGAACTCTTACACCTGCCCCACACTCGTCGGATCCTCGAAGTACACGATCAGTTCCTGCACCCCCGCCTCTTCGTAGGCGGCGATCCGCCTCTTGACGGTGTCCACCGATCCGACCAGACCGTACGTGCCGGGATCGTCCGGAAAGACGAATTTCGACGACGGAGGCACCAGTGCCCGCGCTGCGGCATCGGTGTTCTGGATGATGCACAGGGTCGTGGCAGTACGGGAGATCGAGTCGTAGTCCCTGCCGACGTCCTCACAATGCCCGCGCAGCACACCGAATTTGTGCACCGCGACCTCGGGAGAGGTGACGATGTTGCAGGCGCTGCCGTACTGCGCGACGAGCTGCAGCGTCACCTTCTCGCCGTTACCCGCGATCATCAAGGGGATGTGCGGCCGCTGCACACCCTTCGGTTCGTTGATCGCGTCGTGGATCCGGTAGAACTCACCTTCGAACGTAGCCTGCTTTTCCTTCCACAAAGCCAAGATCACCTGGACCGCCTCACTAAGCCTGCGTGCCCGCTCACCGTTGGTGCCGAAGTCGTACCCGTATTGCACGTGGTCCTTCTCCAGCCAGCCCGCACCGATTCCGAAGGTCAACCGCCCGCCCGAAACGACGTCCAGGGTCGACGCCATTTTGGCCTGCAGGGCCGGGTTGCGGTATCCGTTCGCCGTGACCAGGTGGCCGATCCGCACGTTGAGGGTTTCCCGCGCCAGCGCGGTGATCACCGTCCAGGCTTCGAAGACCATGTCGAACGAAGGCTGGACCGTGGTCAGATGGTCGGGCGCGTACAAGGCGTGAAATCCGGCGTCATCGGCGACCGCGGCGATGTCGACGAGCCGGGTGAAGGCCTCGATCGGATCGTCGAAGCCGGCGAAGTCGCGGGCGAACCCCGAGGGCAGGAATATGCTGTACTTCATCGTGGTCCTTCCTGGAGGAACCGGCCGATCTCGAGCCACAGCTCGGCCCAGGCTTCGTCCTCGTGCCGGGTGTCGTGGTCGAGTCCCGGCACGGTGATCATCCGGGCAGGTGGCGCTTCCTTCTCCATTCGCTTCAGCAATTCGGCGGACTGCTCCCACGGAATGACCGTGTCGCCGTCGCCGTGGATGATGAGCAAGGGAGCCACGACATTTTCGAGTGCCATCAGCGGCAGCCGCCGAGGTGACGCGAAATACTCCGCGGGGTCAACCTCCGAACTCGATGGCAGTAACGAACTCTGCCGGTCCTGATCCGCCTTCGCGAACGCCGTTGGATCGTAGAAACCCATCAGTAGAGCGGCATGCCGCCACAGTCCAGGGGCCCGTTCCAGTGCCAGCAGCGAGGAATACGCACCGCGGCTGGTGCCCAGGATGTTGAGGCGCTCCGCGTCGATCTCGGGTAGTCCGGCGAGATACCGCCCCGCCGCCACGACGTCGTCGACGTCCGCACCGCCGATTTCGGCCAGTGCCCGGTAGTCGTCACCGTGCCCTTTCGCGCCACGCTGATCCACGGTGAAGACCGCGAATCCGGCGGCGAGCAGCGGCGCGTGCTCGGTGATGTGCGCGTATTTGCCGTTTCGATTCAGTGCTCCTCCGTCACCGGACGCGCAGACCAGCACGGCGGGGTGTGGTGCCTCCCCGGCCGGAAGACTGAGGTGGCCGTAGATCGTCAGGCCGTCGTCTGCCGTGATCTCGTGGACAACGATGTTCTCGAGGAGCGCGGTCTCGTCCGGCTGTGCGCGGTCCAGTTCGTCGACGAGCAACCCGACGAGCACATCGGCGCTCAAGCTGCGCTGGAGCCTGCCCGCGGGGACCGCGATACCGAGTTGCTTCTGCACCTGGACCCGCAGTTCGACCGCGGTCAGGGAATCGACGTCCACCGCCTGCTGCTCGCCGAGTTGCTGTTCGGTCAACCCGGTGATCTGTTCCATCAACGGGATGACGTAAGGCTGGAGCAGCGCGGCGCGCTCGGCCGGGCTCGCCGACCGGAGGCGCTTGACGACCGACTCTTCGCCACCATCGTCCTCGCCGCCATCCGCGATGTTCTCCGGCACCACCGTGCCGAACTTCGGCAGCGACGAGAGCTCGGGGTTGGCGCGCGCCCAGCGCGGCCAGTCGATGTCGGCGACCGAGGCCTCGGCAGGCCGGGTACGGAGCAACACGCCCAGCTCGGTGACAAGGCGCGAAGGCGGCATGGCCACCTGGCCGTTGCGCCGCAGGATGTCGCCAACGTGCCCGCCGCGGCTGACCGCGACACCCACCTCCGCGACCATGCCCCACCCGATGCTGAGCGCAGGCAGCCCCTGCGCGCGCCGATAGCGGGCGAGGCCGTTGAGGGCTTCGTTCGCGGTCGCGTAGGCACCCGCGCCCGCCGCACCGAGCTGTGCCGCGACCGACGAGAACAACACGAAGAAGTCGAGCTCGTCGGAGAGGGTCTCCTCGTGCAGGAACCAGGCCCCGTCCGCTTTGGCCTTGGTGGCTTCGACGAGCCTGGCCCCGTTGGTGTTGGTGAGCACGACGTCGTCGAAATTGGCCGCGCCGTGCACGATCCCGCCGATCGGCGGCAGATGGCGGCGGAGCCGCGAGAGCAGGGAACGGACCTGGGAACGGTCGCTGACATCGGCCTTCTGGACCCGCACCCGGACGCCTCGTGCGGTCAGCTCCGCGATCTCCCGCGCCGCGGCGGAGGAAGTCACCCCTCGGCGGCCGACGAGGGCGAGACAACGGGCGCCGTTGTCGGCGAGCCAGCGGGCGACCGTGAGCCCGAGACCACCGAGCCCGCCGGTAAGCAGATACGTGACGTCCGGCCGGATCGGCGAGCCGGGCAGGGAAGTGGCAGGCACGCGCACGGTCTGCCCCGTCATCCGGACGACGACCTTGCCGTGGTGTTCCGGGGTCGCCAGGATGCCGAACGCGGCGGCTGTCTCGCTCGCGACCAGTTCCGTCAGCGGCAAGGAGGCGATCGCGCCCCGCTCGGAGAGCTCCGCGGCCGCGCGCATGCACTCCCGGACGGCCTCCGGTCGCAGCGCCATCATCCGGTCGTAATCGAGCGAATGGAATGACGCGGCCAGCCGGGTCGCGGCCGCACGAGCCGCGTGCTCGGCCGGAGTCGCGGGTTTGCGCAGCTCGACGAACCGCCCGAAGGCGTTCAGCACCCGCAGACTGTGGTGGATCATGTCCGCGGGCAACGCGTTGACGATGACATCGACGCCGTCGCCGCCGGTCCACGCGAGGATGTCGTCCGCGAAGGACATGGACCTCGAATCCGCGACGCGGGTGAATCCTTCGCTGCGCAGGAAGTCCCGCCGCTGCTCGCTGCCCGCGGTGACGAAGACCTCCGCGCCGAGATGGGTCGCGAGGCGCGCCGCGGCCAGCCCGACACCGCCGGCCGCCGAGTGGACCAGAACGCGTTCACCTTCCTGGACCGCGGCAAGTCGCGTCAGGGCCAGGTGGGCAGCGGCCACGGGCAAGAGCGACGCCGCTTGCGCGAGTGTCAGCCCGGACGGCTTCTTCACCACACGGATGGCTTCGAGCGTGGTGTACGAGGCGAAGAGATCCTTGCCGTGCGCGAAAACCTCGTCGCCGACATGCAGGTCCTTGACCCCGTCACCGATGCCGACGACGGTGCCCGAGCACTCCACCCCGGGCATCTCCCCGGAGAAGCTGCCTTCTGCCGTCCACTGACCCGCGTGCTTGAGCACGTCTTCGAAAGTGATGCCGACGTGCGAGATCCTCAGTTCGACCTCGCCGGGGCAGGGTGACCGCCGGGTGGCCGCGACGAACCGCCGGTCACCCGCGGTGGTGCGGACCGGGGACAGCCGCACGGGCGTCTCGTCGGTGCCCACCTCGACGGAGTCGAGTTCGGAACCCTCTCCCGCCCGGACCATTTGCCGGACGTAGCGGCCGTGGACGCGGAGAGCGACTTCGTCGGCCATGTCGGAGGTGAGTTCGGTGAGCAGTGCGTCGAGCAATCCGTCCTCCAGGCCACCCGGAGCCAGGTCGACCAGGCGGCAATGCAGTTCCGGCAGTTCGGCGGGAACGATCCGGCCGAAACCCCACACCGCGGCGCCGGATGGACTGGTCGTGGGATCGTCGGCGGACACGCTCTGCGCGCCGGTGGTGACCAGGAACAGCCGGCCCGCGCCACCGGACAACCCTTGTACCAGCCGGAGTGGCTCCGCCACCGGAGAACACAGCGGCGAAGTGATCGCCTGGGCCTCGTCGATGTAGATCACGCCGCGGCAGGCCGTGTCGCCGGACGCGGCGGAAACCGCGGTCTCGACCCAGCCGCCGTCGGTCACCGTCGTGCGGACGACCTCGCCGCCGAGCGCGGAGAGACCATCCGCGAGCACGGTCGCGGTGGGCGACGAGCCCACGACGACCCAACGGCCCTGGCCGTCGGCGACCCGTTCGAGCGGTTGTGCCTCCCACGAGTGCCGGTAGACGAGCTTCGGCTCCTGCTGGACGGCTTCCGAAAGCCTGGTCGCCCGCAGACCGCGGATCTCCGCGACCACCTCTCCGTGGTCGGTCACCAGGGTCAGATCGCATTCGACCACTCCCGGCTTGGTGAACTCCTTGCCCCGGCCGTGCACCCACAACCGGCCTGCGGGAGACCGGAAGAACTGGAACGACTCGACATGCGTCGGCACGTAGGTGCCCAGATCCGTCTCCTCCCCGAACATGTGCGCGCCGACGATGACCGCCTGCAAAGCGCCGTCCAAACGTGCGGGGTGCAGCCTGTGTCCCGCTCGCTCGACGGTGTCGAGCCTGAGTTCGGCGAAGATCTCTCGCGTCTCGGACCGCCACCACACGCGATCCACGACCTGGAATGACGGCCCGTAGTGCAACCCGGCCGCGGTGAGGCGCGAGTAGATCTCCTCGTGACAGAGGTTCGGGAGCCCGTCGACGAACGCGTCCGGCGCCGCCCGGTGGGGCAACGGGCTCCGGGCGTTCGCCACGTGGGCACGGCGGAGCTCGGTGTGCAATGTCCAGGTCGCGTCGTCAGGGTTGGCTCGGCTGTGCATGGTGACGTGCCGCCGATCCGGGTCGTAGCCGACGCGCAACGTGGTGACCGACGAGGACGGCAGAACCAATGGACGGTGGAAGACGACGTCCTCCAGTACACACGGGTCGTCCTCGGCGAAGGCGGCTAGCGCGGCGTCGAGGTACCCGCAGCCGGGAAAGACGACGGCCCCGGCCACCTTGTGGTCTTCGAGATAGGGGAACGCGGAAGCGGACAGTTCCACGTCGTGGACCGGGGTGACGGCGGCGACGGCCCGTCCGGCCATCCGAAGTCCGTCGGCGCCCAAGCGCCTGCGGCGGGCCGCGGGCGATTCGACCCAGTGGCGGTCACGCTGCCAGGGATAGGCCGGCAGTGCCGGATGTGTCCGAGGGCCGGGCTGGACGCGCTGCCAATCGGGATCGGTGCCGACCTCGTAGAGTCCTCCGAGCGTCTCCAGAAGCTGTTCACGCTGCGGCCGGTCTCGGCGCAACGAGGCGAACCGGACCGCAGCGTCCGATCGGTCGGTGAGGGCCTCGTCGATCGCCGAAGCCAGCACAGGATGCGGCCCGACCTCCAGCACCGCGCCGATACCCCTGGCGAGGACCTTGCGGAACGCGTCGGCGAAGCTCACCGGCCGCCGGACGTTCTGCCACCAGTAGCCCGCGTCCAGCTCGGTCCCCTTGACCTGATCGCCCAGCACCGTGGAGAACAAGGGGATCTCCGCCGGGCGCGGGTCCACATTCGCCAGTGCTTCGAGCAGCGGTTCGCGAATCTCGTCCATCTGAGGGCTGTGATAGGCCACTTCGACCCGCAGCTCCTTCACCGAGGCTCCGGCCGCGGTCAGCGCGGCGGATACGGCCGCGACGGCCTGGTGGTCACCGGCGATCGTCGTCGCGTGTTTGCTGTTGATCGCCGCGATGGTCACCCCGGCGACCAGATGGGGTTCCACCTCGCCCGCCGCCATCGCGACCGCCGCCATCGCGCCGCGCCCGGCCAGCCGCGCCTGCAGGCTGGCCCGGTGGAAGCTCACCCTGAGCGCGTCTTCGAGGGAGTACACCCCCGCCGCGTAGGCCGCGGCCACTTCTCCCACGCTGTGGCCCACGATGGCTGCGGGCTGGATTCCCCAGTTCCGCCACAGAGCGGTGAGACCGGCCTGGACGACGAAGTTGGCGACCTGCGCGTAGAGAGTCCTGGTCAGCCGCGACTCGGCCTCCGGTCGCCGTAACTCGTCCGTGATCGACAGGTCATGGCGGGCGAGCAGGGCGTCGCAAGCGGTGACCACCTCCGCGAAGATCGGCTCCGTCTCGAGGAGTTCACGTCCCATCCCCCACCACTGGGGCCCCATTCCGGTGTAGACGAAGGCTATCGACGGGCGGGTGACCCTGGCCGGATCGATGCTGAGGCTTCGCAGCTTTTCGACGGCCTCGGACGCGTTCCCGGCGACCACGAACGTTCTCATCGAATGGTGGTCGCGGTTGCGAGACGCGGCACGGCACACCGTCCGGAATGCGGGGGCGTCCGGTCTCCCCAGCAGGTCCGCATAGGATTCGACAAGAGCATTCAATGCCTGGGCACTTCGGGCGGAGAGCGGTAACAGCACCTGCCCGTCCTCGACCGCTGTCTCGTCGGCGTCTGCGGGAGCCGGCCATTGTTCGAGGATCGCGTGCGCGTTGGTTCCGCCGAAACCGAATGAGTTGACGGCCGCACGCCTCGGGTTCTCCCGCTCTGGAAAGGGAACTGTCTCGGTGGGCACCCGCATGGGCAGCTTGCCGAACGGGATCCGGGGATTCGGCTTCTCGAAGTGAAGGTTCGGCGGGATGACACCCTGTTGCAGGCACAAGGTCGCCTTGATCACGCCGGCCACCCCCGCAGCGGCCTCGGTGTGCCCGAAATTCGATTTGACCGAACCCATCCAGTGTGTCTCGGTGGATTCACCGAGGACTTCGCCGATCGCGGCAGCCTCGACCGGATCTCCTGCCGCGGTACCGGTGCCGTGCGCCTCGAAGTAGCCGATGGACGACGGCACGACGTCGCCGGCCCGGCAGGCACGCTCGATCAGCGTGCGCTGGGCTTCCACCCTCGGCACGGTGATGCCGGGAGTATGGCCATCCTGGTTCACCGCGGTGCCCCGCACGATCGCGTGGACGCGATCTCCGTCCCGCAATGCCGCGGAAAGCGGCTTCAATACGAGGATTCCCGCGCCCTCGCCGCGCGCGTAGCCATTGGCCCGGTGGTCGAAGGACTTGCAGCGGGCGTCCGGTGACAGGAATTGTCCCTTGGACATGAGGACCGTGGTGGCCGGATTCACCATGACGTTCACCCCGCCCGCCACCGCGATGTCGCAGTCGCCGAGCGCGAGTGCGTTGCAGGCGTGGTGGAGCGCCACCAACGACGACGAGCACGCGGTGTCGAGAGTGAAGGACGGACCGCGCCAGTCGAATGCGTAGGACAGCCGGGCCGCGAGCATGGTCATGCTGACCCCTGTGGCGGTGGTCGAGCTGAGTAGATGCTGGTTCGAATCGGTCAACTGAAGCGTGGCCGCGTCGAAGGTGAACGCGCCGACATAGACCCCCACGTTCGCGGCGGCCGTCGAACTCGGCGGAATACCAGCGTTCTCCAACGATTCCCAGGTCACCTCGAGCAGCATCCGCTGTTGCGGATCCAGTGCGGCGGCCTCGCGCGGCGGCATTCCGAAGAACCCCGCGTCGAAGCTGTCGATCGGAGTGGTGACGAAGCCGCCTTGGCGGACGAACATCCGTCCGGGAGTCGAGCGGTCCGCGTCAAAGAAATCCTTTGTGCGCCAACGATCCTCGGGAATATCACCGATCGCGTCGATGCCCGATCCGATCAGTTCCCAGAAACTGTCCGGTCCGGAAATCCCGCCGGGGAACCGGCAGCCGATACCGACGATCGCGACCGGCTCCGAGGTCTTTCGTGACGATGCGGGATTGACCACAGGGCACCTCTTAGCGCTCGACTCTGTTGCTCCGCGATGCTAGGGGCCGCTTACCGGCAGGTAACCTCAGTTACAGTCTTTTGGCCAATCTTCATACCCCGAAGCTCCAAGGTCGCACGGCGTCCCGGTTCACAATCGAGGGATAAGGCAGGGTGGCGAGCGGGTAGTGTTCGTGGGGCAGGTGGGCGCTGTTCGGAGTGGGCATGAATGGCAAGTCGGGCAATGGGCCCGTAAGTCAAATGTGGCGTGTCAGTCTGCCACGTAGCAGGCTTCTTCCTTGCCGAAGAATGCTTTCACGCGGTCGGGCTGTTCTGGCGACGGCGAGCTTCCCCCGATCGTCCGGACACCGCGCCCCGGCGAGCTCGAAGTGATCCGCCTGGCTGCCTCAGTGTGACCCGACGAATTCCACCAGGGCGGCGGCGAGGGCTTCGGGGGCCTCCTGCGCGACGAAATGCCCCACGCCCTTGATGTGGACGGCGGTGACCTCGCCCGCGGTCACCTGCCGGAAGGTCTGCGCGGTGAACGGTACGTTGACGCCGTCCACGGCGAGAACCGGGACGGCCAGCGGGTGGGCTTCGGCCAGGGCCTTGGTCGCGCCGCCATCGGTGAAGATCGACTGGTAGAGCCCCGCGGTGCCGGCCCACCCGTCCGGGCCCGCATAGGAGCGGGTGAACTCGTCGAAGTCGGCCTCGGTGACCGCGCCCTCGGTCCCGTTCATCAGAGGGTAGGCCCAGTCGGCGATCAGGCGCCGTTCGTTCCCGGTCAGCAGCAGCTGGGGGATGCCGGGGGCGCCGAGAAACCCGACGTGCCAGGAGCCTCCGTGGTTGACGTCGGCGATCATCTCGAAGCCGTAACCGCTCAGGGTGCTCTCGATGGCGGTCAGGCTGAGCACGTCCCCGGGATGCTCGGCCGCCGTGCGGAAGACGACGCCACCGCTGATGTCCTGGCCGACCAGGTGCACCGGGCCGGCGTCGAGGTGGGCGATGAGGTGGTGCAGGTCCTCGGCCGAGGTGGCCGTCGAGAAGTCCTCGCCGTCGTGGCTCGAGTCGCCGAACCCGCGCAGGTCGACGGCGAAGACCCGGTGTTCGGCGGCCAGGAGCGGGATCAGGGCGCGGAAGGCCCACCAGGTCTCCGGCCAGCCGTGCACCAGCAGGATCGGCGGGCCGGAGGCGCCAGCCGCGACGTAGTGCAGCCGGGTGCCGTTGACCTCGGCCAAGTGGTGGGTGACGCCGGGAATGGTGGCGCCGACGGGTGTGATGACCGGCATGTCGCTCCTCATATGGACAACTTGGCTGTCGATAAAGCTGGATAGGTCCTGAAGGGTGTGCGGGCCACGCGAGTCGCTCAACACCACGTCATGCCCGGCGGCCACCGCCAGCCGCGCTACGGTGCTTCCGATGTTGCCACTGCCGGTGAAGCCCGATCGTCGTCATGTCATCCGGAATCTAAGCGACCTCACCCGCTTCAGACCCGCGGCCCACGGTGATGTGCGGCACATCGACGCCTGCTGCTCGAGCGCGGCCCGATCAGCATCGCTCTCGGTGTGCGGCTTGCCGCCGGGGGCGTGGTAGGGGCGCAGGTCCGCGAAGAATGTTTCACCAGCAGCGTGGTTGTCGCGCGCCGCGGCAGCGAGCATTCCGAAGGTATCTTTGCCGCCCTTGATCGTGACGCTGGTGGCCGGACACTGGCTCGTGTGCAGTATCGCGCCCGCACGGGCGGGTCCGTACGGTTGTCGAGAGTTTGCTGTGTGGGTCTCTCCCCAACAAGACTGCGATCTTGGCGTTGGGGTCTTGGGATAGAATGTGGCTGATCGTTTCGGTCATATGTCGATCACGGGCATCCTTGGGAACGGAATGATCCAGGTCCAGTGGAACGAGGGTGATGCCCTCGGCGCGCATCGCGCGGATCGTGAGCTCATAGCCGTAGAAGCCCGTCGGTCCCACCTTCACTCCGTGCTGTCTCGCCGATCGGCCGGCATTGAGATCTTCGAACGCCGGATGGGCGGGGCCTCGATGCCGAAGTGGGTGATCCCTGCCTCCCGCATCGCCCGGGCTTGGCGGGACAGGAAGTTCCGGACCGGCCGATTGCTATGGAACTCCCCCAGCAGGACCATACGGTTGTCCCCGACGATCCTCTTCCAGCCTGTTCCGCCAGGTGGATGATGGGCTGGAGCCGTTGGCGGTGTGGTTGAACTGATGGCGCTAAGCGAAACTGGCTCTGGCGCGGGTTTCGTGGCCCGGTGACTGTTGACGGTGCGCAGGTTCTACTGCTGCTATCCCGATAGCGTGGCAGCGATGTTTGCGGAATAGGTCGAGGGGCTATCCGAATGGCGTCGCCGCTGCACGATCACCTCCTGATCGCTGGCGCACCGCGACGAACTCGGGCGCACCGCTCGTGACCGCTTCGGCTGTAACCGAGATTGAAATCCAGGTAAGCAAGGAGTCCTTCACGGAACGCCGCACTGGAGCGACCTTCAGCCCAGTCCATGGGTTTCTCAGATCGCGGGCGGTTGCTCGATGTATTCGAAGACCGCGCCGTCGGGGTGCTGGGCGATGACACGCCGCCCGGTCGGACCGGCGGAGGGGTCCTCCCTGGTCGTGCCACCGAACTTGTCGAG
>Ga0307518_10000579_pt1 | contig 27876 bp, 33 predicted proteins | sample 25_EM_MG_FD_203889 | JGI IMG/M metagenome (GOLD analysis project Ga0307518, IMG submission 203889) | Populus trichocarpa ectomycorrhiza microbial communities from riparian zone in the Pacific Northwest, United States - 25_EM | ecosystem: Host-associated > Plants > Roots > Unclassified | place... | reverse complement strand
CCTCGCCTGGTTTGTGCTTCCCATTCGGACCGTTGCGGCGGCGGCGGCGCCCATGTCCGTGTCCGTGTCCGTGGGCCTCGTCACACGAGCTAGCGCCTGAGTCGGACTCGGAGCTAGAGCCGGACTCGGAGCTAGAGCCGGACTCTGAAGACGACTCGTCGAACCGTCGCTGTTTGCGGAATATACAGCATACTGTGTGTATTTGTAATACACATACGGCAAATAGGACCCAATCATCGACGCGATCAGAGGACGCGGTCGTATACAGCCGGTGTGGAGTACAGAAAAAAGCGTCAAGTCAGTTACCCATACAACAAAATGAGAAGAGGGGAGGAGGACGTACTCTTCGATTTCTTCTTTCCACATCCCTCGTTATCAATCACATCTTCTCCCCACGCGACCCTCTGCGTGCTCCTCCTGGCCACGCCTCTCAGTCGAAGCGTGCCAACTGTACCATCCGATCCTTCTCCCTGTCCAGGTAGAGATCCAGACTCGTCCATGTTTGCGCGGGGCTGAGCATCGCGGAGCGTGATCGTTCGAGAGCCATCCAAGGGTGCGGAAGTACGAGATCTGTGTTGTATGGCGAGTTGCTCCATCGCGCATGCGTCTGTGTGTACGACAAACTTTAGGTCGCAGAGTCGATATATGCTCGGCGGAGGGACGAGTGTGACGTTGGGAATGCAATGCGATGCAGTGACTGCGTTAGTCAGCAATCATACTTTCCCACGTCATTATGGAGAGGTGTAAGAATCAGATTATGCATTCACGAAAGCTAATTAAGAGCATGTGGATAAGCGAAGAGCATGGTGAGACAGGGTATGGAGTGTTGCAAGGGCTACGAGTACAGTTGTGTCCGAAGATGCCATCGAATAAACGAAAAAAAGAGATATCATGCAACGATCAACGCTGAGACAAGCTTTTGGAAGGGTAGCACGTGCGGAGAAGGGATCAAAAGCAGTGCGCTATCACGGATTGTTCATCCGTAGACAACCCTGGAATCATCTTGAATCAGTGCCAGGAACGGGACACCGAAAGACCTACTTACCCCCTTGCGGTAGTTGATATCGGTTTGAAATCTGTCCGTCCGGACTCAACGAAATGACGGAGGACTTCTGCCCAGTCATCTCTGGAATCCCAAGTGATCTTACTGGGAGGATCCACCTCAACAGGCATAACCTGACTGATGCCTCCGCACTGCACGAGGATAACGAGAGTTCCGATTCCGCCACTCTTGCGGCAGCGTTCCTCCCTCCGATCTATATCTGCAGCAACGAGCGGATCATGGCTCGTCACATAGGACCGTGGAACGATACGCGTGCCCGCTATCGAGAATCTATTTGAAAAAGAGTGAGCGCGTGTAATGCATGGACAAGACGAGGACACATACCGGAAGAGTGATTCACCGTGTGGGTTATAGCTAAGTTCGATCAGGAGTGCACTCTGTCGGATGTTGGCGGGGATGCGTTTGAGCTGGAGGGCTTGGAAGCCTGCCCAGCCTAGAAGAGAGGCGTGCGTCGATGTGAACCTGCGCAAATATTTGGCGAGGTTCTCGTCTGGATAAGCAGCGCTGATTGGCTGCTGTTTAACCCCTGACAATTGAGCGGCGGTGTGTTGGCAGATCGTCTTATGTGAGGGCCAATGCGATTTTTGGCATTCGGGGGACTGTGTATGTGTATTATGAGATCGGTGGATGACGACATGATGTTCGTGGATACTCACGCAGTACTGGGTGGTCAGCTGCAGGGAGAAGATGGTGTGAGATAGGAATACGGTGACAAGCGAGAGAGCCACTCACACATCCACCACAGAGACGGAACTTTGGAGCAGTGGGGTTCTCCACTGCCCCGCAGGTATCGCAGATGCGATATCCGCGCTGCTTCTGAGGGGGGTGAGCAGGAGGGGTGTAGTAGTTGGCAGCAGCGGGGGCCATAGCAAAAGGTGAGTGAGATGGAGTAGTAATGTGGAGCCCGAGGTGATTGTTGGTCTGATCGCTGCGTCATTGTGCAATGTTTTATAGGCAGAGGGTGTGACCATCTTTGGGAGCTGGATATCGAAGCCATGAGCAGCAGAACAAAAACGCTTTTTGTCTTGCAGCACACGTCGGATAGGTGTCTTTTTGTGTTGGTAGCCAAGGGGCAGAACCAAGGCTGCATACGCGACCCAGACAAGCTTCCGGAACGAACCAACACAATAAACTTGAATAAAACTTGCAACTGACAAAAGAACAAAAAAGGAAATCGAGGCAGGTCATTTCGGTCGATGCCGGCATAGCCCAATTGTCAATGTCCCCAGCCAACGTAGACGCGGACACCAGACCAGTTACAGAAACATGAAAGAAAGCTGGTACGTTGTCGACATCACACGACGCCGATCCTGGGGTCTGGTTTCCCCATATATGTTCAGCGCAGCCTCAGCATCGCGATCGACTACGCCTGCGCTGCCTTCAATCCTGCTATCGTCCAATCTGTCCCTGTATCACCAGTTCCTGTGTCCCCTACACCATCGGAACACGTTCTGCCCGTTCCACTTTCACGTTTTCGTGTAACCTTAAAAGTTAGGCATCGGTGGTGGTTCTCTCCATACACAGAAGCTTCAATGAACCGGCTTTTTCCCCCAGGGCCCGCAAATGCTATACGGTATATATCCAATCTCCGGAATGCGTGGAACCTTCAACGAAGATAAAGGCGTTCACTTGCTATCATTGAAGTACCTATCAATCTCGGCCTATCGTTGTTCACCTATGTAGGTCCTGCGACGCTCACGAGGCAATATTTCCAGGCACTTTTCCCCCCACAGCCACCTGGCGCCGGCGGTACAAGAACAACACAATATGTCAAGGTGAGTACTGTAAGCACTCACCGTCTGTGTGTACCGCCTCATGTACTCGACTCTTTTCTGCTAGTGGACGTCATGTCAAGGTAAGGTTTGATCTAGTGGAAGCATGTGGTCACCCACTGTATAATTATTTTGTTGCCGGGGCCGAACGCGTGTACATACAGTAGGTGTGTCGCCATATAACACTGCGTCTCTGCGTCCCTGGGCGGGTACTGCCGGTGAGTGCATGTGTGTGGTGCTGTGGCTTCGAGCGCTCAGGTGCGAGGGCATCGTAGGTCATGCGTCGATCGTTCTCAGATGTATAGGTATGGGGATTTGTCCGACGGGGATCACTGTCTACACATCGAACATCGAACCAAGACACGAAACCAATGCACTGCGGTGTTCCGTGTGAAGTATCAGTGGCATCGAAGTTGGATCTCATGGATTCCTCATGGCTGGCATAAATGAGGTGATCGACATATTATTATTACATAGGGCCGCATCGGAAGGATCTATGTGTATGATAAGCGGTCGCTCAAAGACGAGACTTGAGCATAATTCAATCCTCTGGCTGTTCGGAATTTCTCAATGCCATTTTCACGAGCCTCGGCCGGAAGAGGGTATGATATCCCGATTTAGCCGATAGGTGATCGACGGAACGATGACTTTGTCAGACTGCCAACGGAAAATCTCGTTCTACAGCCAGTTGGCAGTCGCTCTCTCTATTGAACATTTTGCTGTGGGACCATCACAGCTCGCTTCTTGAACGTCACCATGACCGAGACCTCACAGACACCACCCACCAATCCTTCAAGTCTCCCCTCGGAGCATTTTCTCAATCTCCCCCGTCCAGACATCATCATCGGGGGAGCGGACGGCGTGGTTGATACGACTACACTCGCCGCACATGATTTCGATGTAGATACAAGAACAGGGTTTATGCCTCCCGATCCACCGATACCACAACTTCCCAAGCAATGGGAACCATGGGAAAATGTATTGGAACAGGCGATGGAGGAAAAGCTGCAGCTTGCCATTAGACTAGACCTTTCGTCGGAGGAGGCTGAAAAATCGGCGGCGTGGCGTGCGCAGGTGCGGAAGGTGAGCACTTCGTTGATGCTATGCATCTCTCTGATCCATGTTTATGCCCGTTTCTATGCGTATGGCTAGCTGCCCACACTCTCCACGCGCCGGCTCGCCTCGTCCGAGGTGCTCTTGCGCCGCGCACATCATGTTCTCACTTACATTATGCATTTCTACATACACACGCTCCCACTGACAGATCGCGTATTTGTCCCTGCGCCGATTTCGATCCCGCTTCTCCGCGTCTCGAGACACCTGCAGTTACCGCCCATCGCAACCTACTCCGATACAGTTTTGTACAACTGGGATCTGCGTTTGCCTCGCCGCCCCTCAGCGGATATGGATGCAGGAGTTCGCGTTCTTGAAGAGGGGGATACGTCCATATGTGCACCTGCCCTTAACAATCTCCGCAGCCAAGACCTCTTCACAGGGACACTCGACGAAGAATCTTTCTACCTTGCCTCCGCGCGGATCGAATTGCGCGGTGTCGAGGCACTCGACTTGATGCGCGTAACCATGGACGAAATGTTCGTCGGTGACGATATTGCCGTGCGTCGTATCACGCTGTACCTCGCTCGTCTGGCCGAGGTCATACACGAGCTGGTGGAGATATTAATGGATGTGAGGAAGGGGTGCGATCCAGATTTTTTCTACCGGTCTGTGCGGCCGTGGTTTTGTGGACAGGATGCCGATCCTGCGGGGAGAGCGTGGGAATTTGAGGGAGTGGGCGAGGGGATGGTTGAAGAGGATGGAAATGTAGAGGGTGAAGTGTTGGAGAAGCCGGAAGATCTCTCCGGGCCGAGTGCGGGTCAAAGCGCTTTAATACATGCTCTGGATATATTTCTGGGGCTAGACGGTGGCGGGACACAGATGCGCACGCCGCCGATACCCAACGCACAATCAGCAGGAAATCAAAACAGGGACGCTCTAACACTCCTCCGCCGCATGCAAATATACATGCCAAGACACCACCGCGCGTTCCTACGACATCTCGTCGCGAACCCACGACCCGTCCGTAGACTCGTTGAAGGGGGGAACCATCCCGAGCTTGTGGATGCGTATAACAGTGCGGTAGATGCTATGAAGACGTTCAGGGATGCACATATTAGAATCGTGGCGATTTACATCGTGGGGCCTGCAAGTCGGCAGAGGGCGGATGAAGCGCGGGAGGATGCAGGAGGAATGAGCGTTAGCGTGAGGGAGGGGATAAGGGGGGCGGCGTTGAGAGGTACGGGGGGCACGCCACTGGTACAGTTTTTGAAAGGGGTGAGGGACAAGACTGCGGAGGCGTTGGTGCCCACTGCGCCATAAGGTAAGCAGGTATATAGTTTATGACACATACACATTTTTAATACCTAGATTTTACTGCACACATCTGTTGTACTGGTCGAGAGCGTAGGCTTCTGAAGTGGGAGGGGAAGTCACTGGACGTGAAGACAGTATTAGAGTAGCAAATGTGTTCGATCTTATGCAGATACCTGGCACATAGACATGGCCACTCGGGCAAACAAAAGTGAGCGGTGGTGGGGAAGTACAGTGCGCGGAACCAGTGGCTGTGGCAGTATATATTCATCGTGCACCTATATTCATCCATCTAGTCGCCAGAAAAGACCACTGATGGCATCATTTATAACGGATCCATACGTCAAGGTACGTACCTAGGTCTGAACGGCTATTTTCACCGCGCCAAATTTAGTGACGTATCTGCAAAGACTATCAGGTGGCTTGCTTCGAGTCTTTTACATTCCAGGCAAGTAGAAGCATTAGGATGAAATGGAATGAGCTAATAATACGGCCGACTAATATCAGGTCTACGTAAGACCTCGCCGACACAAACAAAGAAGAGAAAGATAAAAACAAACGAGCAGGACAGAAAGCACAAGTAAAGGCAGGCTCCTTCACAGCCTGAAGTAAAGGGAAAAATGAGGGATGCTTCGGCAAGAATAACACTAGAAGAGGAAGAGGCCCGAAGAGGAAAGCATTGTGCACACAGGTTGGATAGTCACGTGATACTCCCTAGCATTTGTACCGTGCAAGTTCTTTACCCACGTTCTGCTCGTTCGTTCTCCTCGACGTCAGCGACCGAAGATGAAGGGGGAATACTGCATTGGTGGTGCATCCATCCTTTCGTGCGTGTCATAGACAAGGCTACACCCGTGGGTCGAGATCTAACGATTTTACCATGAAGTGCTGTAGCGGTTCTGCTTATGGTCTTCGTCCACGTATGTTTTTCCGAAGAAGAACACCCTTTTCATGTCACAGCTTATCGACGTATGTTCATAGGTCGGACAAATAAATACCTCATCGGTTCCTCATGGCGTTTCAATGGTACACCGTTAAATGTTGACCATGTGTATTCTGCTCTCTGATACCGTTCACTGCAGGCTACCCTCAACGTGTCAGGCTACGGGTGCGCAAGTGCCGCCTTCATTCACCTTCCCTTCGTACAAACTAATTGCGCGATATATCCAGTGATTCCCTCCATCAAGCTTTCTCAGATCCCATTCAGGGTTTGTACGCCTCCAACACATCCCTTCCACTCGGACAACGAAACGGCCTTCGACAAGAATATCGATTCGGGCTGTATTCCTACTGCGCATATACCAATGGTTCGGGGTCGTGTTCCGGACATACTGCCGCCAGTAGATTCCAGCCATACAATGCTACCACATCCGACATGCTTCTGAACTATTCGCAATTCTCGGATTACATCTTCGTCGGTACCACATTCAAGGATTCGTCGTACCTCGGATTTAACTCCCACGCTGCCTACTACTTTTTACTGCTCGGAACCATTTTAGCATCCCTGTCGTTGCTCGTGTAAGTAAGCTGCTCGCGCTGTTTCGCGTGAAAAGCGCTGAAAAAACGGTTTATCTCCAAAGTGGAGTTCTTCGCAAAACTTATCTCTTTTTCGCCTCGGCTTCCCTGGCTGTTTTATCCGCCATGTTCATATTGATCGGTGCAGCTATATGGACATCACTCGTCAAGAAAACCGAGAGCATCAATACCATGCAGATCGCACAGGGTGTTACATCTGGCATGAGTATCTCCTACGGAAGCGGAATATACATCAGTTGGGCAGCATTTGCTTGTTTGCTTGCCGCTGTTGTGCCGTATATGTCAATGTGCGTTTCTCCTTCGGATGTCCACCCGAGTGTGCTTTTGATCGTGATACTCTTGGCACAGTTGTTGCACGTACCGTGGATGAAAGAAGCGATGCCGGTCATCTGCTATGTTACCCAGAGGAGGAAATTTATGACAGCAACGAGGATTTCTTTTACGAATGTAATAATGGACGATGATATCTATCAAATCTACCCAGTTGAAATGCTATTTAGAATGGTGTTTATTTCATACAGACTATCATGGTTCGGCGGCCAGAATTAGCCAGAAGCGGAAGTCGCGCGCAGTGGTAGGAAATAGTTTCGTATGCAATCCTTCGTGCTGTCAAACCGAGAGAACGACCACCAAGGTTGAGGAGATTGTTGGCCTGGAGAGCAATAGTATGCGCAATGGCAAATCTCCACGTCGGTGGAGCCGGAAGATACGCGGGGTAGAGGGATCTGAGTTATCGATCCAGTCAATGATCTTATCCAAGATCTCAATTCGCGTGCCATCGAAACATTTCTTTGCTTGGTTCAGTCCCACCCTTCCCGCGCAAACCAGAGGATCCAAACAAACGTCTTCCCGGATCTGCTGGTCGCTGTCATGTATGTCGAGGACTACTTGATCTCGAAGCTCTTGCATCAGCTGATCCAACTTCAAATTGTATGTAATTGACGATTGTGGTGGTTGTTTCGAAGAAGACTTTTTTTCCGAGTCTACTCCCTAAGAACACGATGAGACGGCCATGTAAAACTGCCAGTGAGAATGTCGACGTACAAAAGCTCTTGGTCTCGGAGTAACGTGATATGAAACTGCGCGCATCCTTGCACCACTCGAGCAATCTGTACCAGTACGTCCTTTATGGGATTAATCTTCAATAGAGACTGGTGTTCCAAGATGAGCCCCTAGGCTTGTCTGATTCTGGAGACAAGATCGGAAATAGATGCGGCCGATTCGAGATTAGCCTGCGACAGGATGATCTGTCTTAATTGGACTTATCAGAGATGATAGATTTATACCTTGGAGACTGCACTCAATGTCGTATGGATGGATCCAGGGCGACTATCCTCAAGCGGGGAACGAACGTTAGCAATGCCACTGACGACCGCATTGGAGATGTTTATCTAACTGGGTCATCGGAGTACATAGCAGCAACATGTTTTGTCTTTTTGCGCTGCAGTGTGATCGGACTAGCAGTGACTCGAATGGTTCATGAGGATGCAGCAAAGGCTTCACTGCTATTTTGCCTAGGATGGGGACTCTCGGGCTCGTTTCGTGTAGATTCCTCATGGGTTGACGTCTTACACCGTGTCATCAAACGGGCAATCGCATACGAAGACATGGCATACATACCTCCTTCGAAACAGCATTCGAGCGCATTACTACTTCAGTCACGATTCCAATGGTTTGGAAGCGACCTTGCAGGTTTTCCGACGTTGTATGTTGAGAGAGGCGAACATGGCACTGCAGGCTGGGTTCCAAAGGCTCACGCAGGCATTAAAAAAAAACAAGTGACAAGAGTGGGATTTGAACCCACGCCCTCTTACGAGGATGAGAAGACCCGCAAAGCAGGCAAGCTTAGTAAGCTTGAGTCACACGCCATAGACCGCTCGGCCATCTTGCCATTGCAACATCATAGAGACAGCGCTCCTACGAGGTGCTAAGGTAGTATTTGCAAGACCTACGTCGTTACTAAACGTGCAGTTCTATAACAACGATGGCAGAAACACCAACGCGTCGCTCAAAACGATTCCAACCACTCGTCGCGCACATTCACCCAACTGCATGGTCATCCCGTGACACGTCCACATTCTGGACATCTCAGCCGTGCCACACGCGTCCGAGTATACCAGATGACTATGAAGCACTCCGCGAAGATGAATCATCATGGACACCTACGCAGGGAATGTGTACCGCATTCTACACGTCATTTGCACGCCTGAAGCCTATGACAAAACCCGGATCTCGTCGTGCTGTCGAGTCAAAGGCTAATTCCAAACGCAAGTCGAACGTGACAGCGCATGGGGAAAAGGAGGTGTTTAATGTGGGGGACACGGTCTGCATAGAGACGGGTTTGATGTCCGGAGGGAACAGTGTTGCTGTCATAGTGGCAATGTGGGAACTGACCACAGCTGCAGACGAGAACACAGACGAGCAGTCTGGTCCCCTCATATTTGTCCGCGTACATTGGTTCGAGCGGCCCTCTGAACTGCCAAGGGTACGTCCCAAACGTGAGCACTACGAGGTACGTACGTACAACAGATACACTGTCTGCATTTACTCAATCATTTTGCTGTCTCGTTCACCCAGAACGAAGTGTATTATACACTCGATGCACAGGCCGTCCTCCCCACATCCAAAATCATCCATCTATGTGCAGTGTCTACTGAGGAGCCGAGGGCTGAACAAGCCACTCTGCAGCCCAAGACCCGATCTCGTGAATGGGTACTTCCTGCTCCCGAGAAGGATCCTACAACATTTTATTGCCGTCTTGCGATGGAGCCGAGAAAAGGTATATATTACGAATTCGATTGGGAAGCGCATCGGTCGAGTGCGCTTGTCCATCCTATCGAGGATCAGGTCAGTGGAAACCATTGGAAAGTCGCTACACAAGTTCTATCGAGAAGGCAAAAGCGTCCCGCTCAGACAAAACGACGCCGACTCGGACGGACACTTGAGAAAGAAATACAGTCACAGGCAGAGAGCGATGCAGGCTCAGAGTACCACGACCCCACACAAAGCGATGACGAAGATACCGCAAATGACCTACCCTCTATAACTGATGGCGCCGATTCAGAAACCGACATGCAGAGTGTGCCAACAGGCGATACCCCTAAAACACCTTCTCGAAAACGTAAGCGGGCCACTATCACTAGCACAAGCACCCCAAGAAGATCACGCACCACCAAGCTCGCTGCACCCACACCCCATTCTAAAGCTGCACTCCGTGCGCGTGCACGCTCCAAGCGGACACCTGCAGTACGACTTCCCCCGCCGGACTTTCAAACACAGGAGCATTACCAGCAGCTCGAGAATCTCCCTGAAGACCCGTGGTTGCGCGCGATGCACGTGTTGCATGTTGCTGCTCGCCCAAATACTTTGCCCTGCAGAGAGGAAGAATTTAATAGGGTGTTGAGGACTGTTGAGGAGATGTTGGAGGAGGGAAGTGGAGGGTGTGTTTGTGAGCTTCTCTCCCCTCCCCCCATCTGCGTGATGATTGTTTTTTCATACATATCTTTTGGCCTCTGCGTCATGGTGCAGACATCTCGGGGGTTCCAGGAACAGGTAAAACAGCCACCGTACATGCCGTCGTACGCGAACTCAAGCGTATGGCTGAGACTAGTGTAAGACTCTTCCTCGCCCATTACGGTACAGTTCTGAGCATTGAGCCCGCAGGAAACCAACCCATTCACCTACGTCGAAATAAACGGGCTCAAAATTCCCGAGCCGCCAGCAGCATATAATCTCTTGTGGGAGGCCATATCCGGACATGACGTTCTTACAGATGGTCATCTCCGCATCAGCGCAAAAGAAGCGCTGAAGCAGCTCAGCAAGCACTTTAATGCGGGTGTAAGAGCAGGACCTGGGGGACACGCGTGGTAAGTAAGCAATATCTACCTCCCTTCTCTCACTCTCGGGCCACCACACATACACGCGGGCTGACGGTGCGATGGTGCGATAGCGTGGTGTTGATGGACGAACTGGACCAGTTGGTTACGACTAAGCAGGACGTGGTGTATAATTTCTTTAACTGGCCTACGCTCGTTGGATCGAAACTCGTCGTTATTGCAGTTGCAAATACCATGGACCTTCCCGAACGTGTCATGTCCGGACGTGTACGCAGCCGACTTGGTACGCCCGCCTAACGCAACACCGTACTGCCCTGATTGACGCTGATGATCCCCTTTCCTTCTGCCCTGTTTCTAGGCATGACTCGAATCAACTTTCAGCCATATACGACCACCCAACTGGAAGAAATCGTTCGAACGCGCCTACAGACAGCCGCATCCACACTCCCACCCACCAATACCTATCTACCTGCAATAACCAACGACGCTGTCCGCCTCGCATGTATGAAAGTGGCTTCGATTAGCGGTGATGCCCGACGTGTTCTTGATATTTGCAGACGCGCTGTCGAGTTCGTTCGTACCTCTTCCTCTGGGTCAACGTCAGGGCCCGGAAGGTCCGCAGAAACGCGCGACGTTCAAGCGGCACTTTCAGCAATGCAAAAAAATCCGACGGCTGCATTTGTTTCTGGGTGTAGTTTGCATGAGAGGATTATGCTGGCCGCGGTGGTGCGGTGTGTGAAAAGGGAGGGTGTGGAAGAGATTCGGTGGAGCGAGGTTCGTCTTACGTTTTATTATTATTTTAATCATCGACATATGGGGAGTCCTAACGTACGCGTGCAGATCCAAGACCAACACATCGCATATACACCCACCCTCGGTGTTGCTATCTCCACGCGGATCCCCACACCCTCTGACCTAACACTCGTCCTCGACTCCCTCGTATGCTCGCGTGCAGTTCTGGTGGAAGACGGCGCTGGTGGGGTGCGCAGCAAGAAGCCGGCATGTGAGAGACGCGTTATGATGAACCTGGAGATGGGCGAGGTGGAGAGGGTGTTAGGCGAGCTTGGAGGGACGGCGTGGAAGCAGGCACTCGCCGTTGGTGGATAGTCATCATGCAGGTGGCTGTTGGCCGCAAGTTACATGATGGCGGGTGCGTGGGTACAGGTACGGTTGGCGTTGGCGTTGGCTGGACACATTTTTTCGGCCGAGACACAGAAACTTATTTTACCGTGACGTTTTGATTGATTATGATGGCACTAAGAAACTTTTTTAGTGGCCCTGGCATATTGTGTTTCTTCAAAATCATCATGATTCGGTTCCTCACCCCCTTCTGTAGTTCCTGCTCAAGACTAATATGATTTGCAGTTTGACGGTCCTCTGATTTGTCTGGGGTGATGTCGGGATTAGCCCGTGCTTGTGATTTCCAACTCCGTACGTCGCCAGAACTGATGGATCAAAGACTACCAGCCAAGCAGCTTGGGAGAATTTTGATGCGCTCCTATGAACCTAAACACTAAGCTGGCGATGGTAACTACTGGGACCTAACGATGATGATCACCAATCATCCAGGAACCGTGTCAACTGATGATATGCTCTTTCGGATCATTGATCGTGATCGCAGCTAACACGAACAGCCATGAACCCCAAATGAAACCAAAACTTGCAAACAAGAGGTACACGAAGCAATGGATAGCGAACTGGGATCGAGGTTATTCTAATCAATCACAGCTGCAATTGAAAGAAGAGGATCTATCATTGGCTGGCTAGTCAGTGGATGGTATAGATCACTGGTGGCTTAATTTCCTTGTTTGGAATAGTACTGGCGTCCAAAGGCTGCGGGGAATGGAGGGTTGTGATGACTCGAATGACTTCTAGGATCATCATCGCTCGAAAGTAGTAGCAAGAGTTCGAAAACGGGTATAAGCTGGAGCCCGAGCCCTTATGGTAATGCATTTAACTGGCTCAGTTAAAAGCATGAGACTTAAGAAATCACGGTGACCATTGTCACAACTCGAATGCACTCTTGTCCTCAGGGGCACTCTTTCCTCGCTCTCTAGTGGCTGCTTGCCCTCATGACAGAAAACATGGTTCCTATCCAGGATGTATTAGACAATATCGAGTGGGTGGATTCCTGGCTTACAGAAATGGGATTGACCTCCCCTGCACTCAGTACGTATCATGTGCTTATTTCAGTGTTATGCTTATATTTTTACCATCAGCATATATCGATTCAAAGAACGCAGCTCTTGACCACAGCTCAAAGGGTGTAGATTACGCGGAGCTCTGCAGCACATTCGTACAAACTGGGCCTGCACTCCACACTTGCCGGTTGTCCAATGGTGCTGTATGCGGAATCCCCTTTGAGGGGAATAGCCGGTCTATCCGAATGCATCTCCGAAAGCATGGGCATCAACAACAAGAGAATACAACTCTTATCTGCCCGTGGGAGTGGTGCCTACAGAAAATTCAATATAAAAATGTAGCGCGCCACATCCAATCCACCCACCTCCACGTAAAATTACGATGCGAGCAGTGCGGAAAGACATTCACGAGGAAGAACGCGATGATGAAGCACTGTGGAAAGGCGTGATGGGAATAAGACAGTAGGTGGAGAAATTGCGATTTCCCCCAGATTACACTGCATGGAAGAGTGATGAGCGTGATGAAAGCAGGTTGCCTTGCTGAAAAATACTACGTTAGACGCCTCACAAGCAAAATCGGTCCCCCAACCCCGATGAGTGACTAACGTAGAGGTGACACCTTTTTCGGAAAGGGCAGGGACCTCAGCGTTAATCAGGCCAGCACGTCTTTCAACCTTTCCTTTAAATCAAGAAAAAATCTAGTATCTAGCACGATCACGGGAAACAGCGTCTCTGGTCTTACCCTTTTTTTATCGCCCCAGTCCCATTTCCATATTCAGCAATTTCATCGAGCACGGCCTTCTTCGTTCGCGCACTAGGCAATGTCATGCGGCCAACAGCGGCAAGTCAACGCCTTGCCCAACCATTTAAATGAGTCTATCGTAAAATAGAAGGTTCGTTTCCCTATTGAGGAGAATGGCGGCCTTGTGAGATTCCTGTATACAAGCGAATCATTGCATGGACGAGAACGATAGGGCGTAGCAATCTTCCAGGAAAACCAGGAGGAATAGGACGTGGGTGAATGCGATGAGACCAAGTGCAAACACAACCAAGCTTGGAGTCTCACCTGGAAACCTGAAAGGCCTTCAATCACAGATAAGGTCATTGCAAAATTAGCGCCATGATTGTATCACTCCAACCACGAAGCCTGCTATCGTGTTCTCCTGTTCGTTGGCGACGGGACCAAGATGACGTGGCGTATGCTCTCAAGGCACTCGTTTTCATGATCCTCGCGAAGTCATTCATTACAGCTTTCCACTCCCTACCAGAGGAGGTCAACGTACTTCCAGACTCCAGTTCCACATTACCATTTGGAAGGACCGATTCCTGACGGATATAAAGTTGCAGGAAAGGTACCTTATGTGACTATGTCCTCGTCCATCCTACACCTTGTGGATACCGCAGGAACTATCTGCATACTCAACCTCTGAAGCGCAGCCCTCGTCATTAGCCTCTGCGTAGGATCTGGTCGGAGGCACCGCACGTGGCATATATAACGGAAAGCTAGCGCTCGCCTTTCGATCCGATCCATCGTCTCCATCGATCGTAGAATAGAAGCTTTGCGTTTGGTAAGCTTACTGATGCACTGAATTGTCGATGGATGTGGTTAATGTTGCCAAAATGTGAAAACAGTAATTAAGGTGCATGCCACGACTCACTGAGCATGGGGGACGTACAACTCGGGCAAAGCCTCTCGCCTCAAACTGTCTTCCCGAGACACCGCTTGATTCTTCCTCGCCTCACGGGTGATGTAATCCTTGGTATCTTACCTGTGACCAGGTCATTCACAACGTTGAAACGTTTGGTTGGTGGAAAGCGTGGGACAAGGTATCAAGACATGAGATGTACTTGGATTTTCACATTTCATACTGAGTACCATGACTGATCAACTACATAGACAAATAGATCTCACACCGCAGACGTAAATACATCAATGCATCATCAATGACATCTCTCTTTCTTCCCATGATGAATTTAGTTTCCCACATTCACAATGGTGAACATCTGCTGTTCAGTGATGGAAGATTCATCCAACACAGTAAGATGCAGCTGAAATCAGGTATATAAACAACATCACTAGGTAGTAGGTGTAGAAGGTTTTACCTGATGTTCGCAGTTCCGTGGACCTTCTGGATCGGTCCAAGCAAGATCAGAATCCTTCTTCACAATGCTGTCATGAGAATGGTGTCAAGCACAGTCTCCAGATTCGGATGTTAATAGCTCACGTGTAGATGTTTCCTCCAAGTGCCGTGATAACCCACTCATTAACAACTTGATGATCTGCAATAACTACATTATCGTCTGAATCGAGCACTCCCCTGGGATTGTTCGGGCCCAAGGCATATAACGAGTAGGTGCAGTCGTTTGGCCCATAGTAATTTTGCATTATGAAGAAGGTCTGGTGGCATATTGTGACTTTCACTACAGAAGCAGTGGAAATCTAGGACATACTGATGCATCCTTAACCACGACACGATCGCCGCAAGAACCGGCGCCGACGGGACCAGTTCTGGCCGTGATCTTGTAATCGCCAGCACGCAAAGGACAAGTATTGGGCATGTTGAGAATAAAGTGTAGAGTGTTCGCTCTGAGGGAGTTGCCATAAACCAGACGTCCTTTTATCTACTGGACGGGCGTTTCGACGATGGCCGCCGCCCCTAGTTGGCAGGACCACCTGACCTACACAACAACCGATACGGCCGCGGCGCTTTGCACTTGATTGAACCCATCTCATTGGCTGTCGAGAGTCCAAGCGAGTTAGACTCCGAGTTACAGTGAGCTTACAACATAAATTTTCCAAACGGAGCCGCATGCCAGGCAAAGAAGTCTCCTGACTCTCCTCAGGTAGTTTTGCAGTTGCTTCCATTACATTTCATCAAAGTGAGCCCAGTCATGATCCGAATAGTGTATTCGGTTGATTCTAACTTCTAATGATTTCCCAAAAGGCATTACGGCGGTCTGTGGATCCCTGAGTGTGTAAATGCATGTTCGGATTAAAGAGTTCTTCAGTATTTGCGGAGCATATGCACGAGGCGGCCACTGCACGGACCCCAGCCTAATAAATCATGTGGGGAATAAATTTCGGGGGAAGAGACTCACCATTATGACCTCCTTTTCCTTTGGGATTAACTAAATAAATGTGTCTTTGTACATGGCATAGCATAACTGCGGTGGGTGTAGCATAATACTCCTCGGCAACCCTGCATCGGGTCGCTATTGAATAGGCATTTGGACGCATATGTTGGATCTCCCTGCCAATGCACTGCATGAAAATTATTGAGAGTATAATACATATGTCCACAGATTAGGTTGAGGCAGGGTGCCAGTGAGCTGGGGGGGTTGAATTGATGTATTTCTGTTACAACACGCCGTGATACTTCCCACCGCGATTATCAGGGAACTTCGGCCATGTTTCGGAACTTCCAGAGCCTAATATAGAGTCCGCATTGCAGCAGTCTGCATAAGTAATTGCACCTGTGACTTCAACAAACAAATATGCAAGCTGTGAGTATGATTTCACCTGGGATTCAAATGCATCACAGTTCTTCCTGAGTATTCAAAAACTCAGCAAGCATGTAGCATAATTCGATGATTTTGTAGATAGGGGACCTGTCGACTTACATTACATAGATGTCACATTATCGACATTATAGCCCAAGGTGGTCTAGCTCAGTCTGCAGCTGGAAGCCTGGAATGATGTTGTTACTGTTAGCGAGCCGGTGCTATGTATGTAACACTGCAAATGGATACTAGGTTAGGGCCACCTACCAACAACGGATTGGTATTACCTATCAGATTCCGTCCTTCTCCCAAGTACGAGTGCGAGTCTATCACTGCAGTCTTGACTATTTTTGTACCTTCAATTGGGACTTACAAAGGCCGATCGTGACAGCGTGGACTACCCCAAGGCCGTTAGCTATGCGACAAACGTTGAAGGGGCTCCACCACCCCGAGGCTGAGAGCCACCGGTAGCCAGTTTCCCGTTGCTTCCGGAGATCCTAATATGCCAACCTATGCCGATTGGCATGGATCCATATGGACATCGTAAGGTTCCGTTTGTTTACGGACCCGATGGAATTTTCCAAGAGACCAACAGGATGGCGTTCGCAAGTATATGGCGTGCTCAATTCTTACTAGTTTAGTTCGCGAGTTCGGTTCGGGCGGCCAGGTGATTTAGCGAGCTTCTAATAGGCTGACAGTAGCAGACTAATATGGTAGACATGCACCCGCTACCCTCGCCGTCAACGAAGCCATCCAGCGAGTGAACAAACCCCAAGTTGCCTTCCATGCCTCCTGCTTGCAAGGATTACAGCAAGAAGCTCGTAGCTAGTGACATCGTGTACCAGGTACTCGTTCAGCATAATCAGTGCATGGAGACAGCAAAATTCAGGGGGCTGATGGGGCTGGTGGCCGACGCTGGTGGTGAGCGCAGTGGGCGGATGAACTATACTGCTAGTCCATATTTTGAGCATGAGAAGCTCGCTAAATCGCCAATGAACTCGTGAGACGAACAAAAGAATTGAGCACGCCCTATAGATTCACGGTCAGTGCTTTACGTACCACGAAGATGGATTGATTGTTCGATGGTGAGCCCAAATTTGTTTCTTGCATTATTAGTAATGATAACATGCTGGTTATTTCTCCTTTGGTGGCGACCACTGGAATGATCAGGGCAAAGATCAGAGTTTTGTTGGAGGCATTTATGTACCATGGAACCTTTGATGATTCCGATGATGGCGCCACGTTTGTAGTCGGACATCCGAAATGGACCTGGTTATTAGTATAAGGTTGATGAAGACTAGACGCTACTATGCGCATCAAGTTACCCAACAAAGCTCTGTGATTTGGAGCATATTAAATAGAAGAAAAGGGACTAACCTTCGAAATACATGTGAACTGCTGACTCGCACAGTAAAATGTAAAGAAGGGCAATGCGTACCTTCATACATCCAGCCACTAAGCACAGATGTGAGATTATCCAGAGTACGTCAGAAACTGCGCAAAAATCTGGATACTTACCAGTGACCCCAGCTTCACATAGGCACACGACGACCAATGACATGCGGCGCGTGGGGGTGTTGCCGCCCGCTTTCCTGTTGGGCTGGCAGGCGACATGTGTATTCTGTTCTGATACGCCTCGGACTCGTGATACCGCTAGTGGTTGGATAGGGAGAGGCACCTGATGCATTTCGGCGCTGATTGAGGCCGTGGAAGTAGAGGACGGACGGGCACGGTCGGAAGAGCCGCCTAAGGCACTCATGGCTGAAATGTGCCACTAGCTATCGCGAGACATTTCGATTCTGAGTTGAGCGCAGAATGAGAAGGGAGTGGCGGCAGTTTTCCCCTCACGGCAACCGCAACTGAGCACAGCTTCCCAGACTACCCCCTATAGTCTGTGTGCGAAGAGAGGTATCCCGGGCGGTCAATCTGTTTGTCGTGTCCGTCGGACGCCCCTCTCCTAAGATCGGGGCCGCGTACAGTACACACAGGGACAGGTAAAGGGGCGGGTTGGGCGTGCGGTTTCGAGCCTGCGAAAGCTCTCGTCAGGGGGTTTAACCGCTACCCCGACCGCCGCCCTTCCGGGGCTGTTTAGGTGAACTACCATCTACCACATATGAGGGGAGTAGGCCGAAGCGTGTGAGCTGGCAGCGACCCGACGCAAGGATGGTGAAGGCGGGTGGGGACAAGGAGGCTTCTTTGTCAGCGAAGCCAACAGCGCTCGAGGCTGTTCCCACAGACCAGCCGGGCGAGAATGTCCCTTTCGGGAGCACTCCCGCACTTTTCTCGTCCCCGTGCAGCACCACACTGGTACTAGCCAGTGTGGATCCTCTCTTGCCATACCGCTGAGGGTATCCGACGAGTGGCACAGATTACCCATGTACATAGTCATCGCCCGGGAGATTCCGAGTGCGCCTCGCTGCTTCTATACCAAGTTGTCGTACTAACAGTGCTCCAACTTTTCCTGTTGTACCTCCATAAACTCGTAGACCATTTCGAAGAAGCACATACGCTCGTGCCGAATGCACGCGGAAAGATATGTAATACCAACCTCCCTACTTCTTCGTTTTCCTCTCCGCCCTCGCTCTTGTCTACATCGCCCGACGGAAGTGGTTCTTCTGCGGGCCTTCCGTTTGATCCATGTCATGTGTTCCATGCTGTCATCTTGCCGCATGACAAGCCCGCTGGTGAGTATGACGCCGTGTCGCGCTCCTAAGATACCACTTTCAACTCCCTGTGTACTCGTACGAGTGAACAAGGATGGAATACCGGAACGTCAACGCCAGCATACACAGGCACGCATGCGGGTGGGCGTACCCTGCGACAGCCGAGATGGGCTGTTGGGGTGTCCGGTGAGTGCAGACTTTGCGTGGTGATTAGATACATGTGCTTAAACCTCTTCAATACAGGCATGTAGACACAGGGTCGTAGAAAGGTGAGCTTTCTTTTTCCCTCCACATGTACATGTCATTCTAACCCAGCTCTTCTGCCTCATCATATCTTTATTTATCCCTAATCGGTTACTGTCGCGGTACGTCCCCCTTGATACATTGCCCTATATATGCACACCCCAGGTGCGGCTACGGATGCAACAGACATATCTCCATCCGAACGAGCTTAAATACCAACCCGAGAAAGTGGCATGCTCGTTTGCTCCATTGGAACGCTGTTTTGGTCATGAACTGACTCACAATGATGACGGTGTCGGCCCGGCGAAATGAACATCATCTGGCAATGGTGAGTCTATTATGTAAACTAAACAACAGCGCTCAGTGAGCGTTGGTCAAATCTGTTTGCAACTTGCTGTAATGCTGCCCTTCCGACACCAGTCCAACTGGAGTCTAAACACTGATCTCAGTATATTGACTGCTCATCAAGTACAGCACATCCTTTCTCTCGTCCTGTGCGATACTTTTCCGGTCCACTATCTACTGAATCAAATGCCGTGTCTCAATAACAGCCAGCACGTCTCCAAGTACCAGACATCTCTGTTGCAATCTAGTTAACGCATCTGGATGTCTTTGCCTTCGTTGTCTGATCGTAGTCTGTCATCATCTTGTTCGATATCCGTCTCTGTCCTCTGCCCGTATCGTTTTATCGCCTTCGGTATGCCCATCGTCTGTCGACAACGACAAGGGTGTCTTCGCAACCTCTCCAGCGATGACACTGTTAACGTGCTGCTGACTAAGGTCTTTTCACGATACCAATGATTCGCTATAGTGTCATCGTGATGTTGGGGCTGCGAGACTCGGTGGATCTAGTCCTTTCGATGAGAAGAACATGCAGTGATCATTTTCTTCTTGTCCCGGCCTTCTGACTAGTTATTAGGTAAGCTAAACTCCTCTTTGATTCAAAAAGACTTTTTCATGTTCCATGATTATCCTCAGCAGCGGGGGGAGATACAAAGCCACAAACTGCCGAGGATTCCCCTGTCCAATACAATAAACAGAGAGCGGCAAGCCGCATGATGCACGGTATTGTGCACGGCGGGTCATAGCTTCCTCGACATATTCGTGGAAACGCTCCTTGCTAGGATACGTCCATTCCTCCCTTACAGTGGCGCTGTAGAGCCTAGAAACGGGCATCGATACGTATGCCGACATGAACAGGTCAGTTCCAGCTTCACTTGCCGACGTACGAGTGTATTCAATGGAAGAGTTTCGACAAGGTGAGTTTCGTCTTCGTGATTCCCATTCCTGGCTGATTGATTATAACCCTATTTCTATAGGTAACTCCTACGCAGAGTACCCGGCAAGTAGACATGCACCCGTGGTGGCCTAGTCGGTATTATGGCCTTAAACCGGCATTCCCACTATATGGGAAACGCGTAGGCTTTGAACACGGAGATATGCGACAACTCCGCAAGTAAGTCAGGCATAGATTCCCCGTGCTGCTGTGGGTAGATCCTCTTTCTATTGCCCTATTTATGGCAACGAGGTGGCCATATTCGTAATCGATGAACACTTCAATGCGGACGACATCCCGGTCTGCCACTCGGAGGCAGTGCATGCGAATGCCCGACTTCCTCGTTTTCCACCGCGGTCATTTCAGGTTGCCTACGAGTATTTTTTCTGATTTGAAAATCTTTTTTGTACCCTAGGTAATCATTGACCCTAAGCTGTATTTCGCGCCCTCTCTTCACGAAGGTGTGATGGTTGGCCTCTTCAGTCCATGATGTAATCGCCACCGCACTTGACATCAATATTCGAAGCAACTGGAATTCGCCGTAACGGCTAAAATTACCCATCAGTGCTTGTTTAGTGGTGTCTTCCTCCCTGCTGCCTTATGACATTGGGTAATGGCAATGGCAGTAGGTACGTTCCCTGAACGTTTGAGTGGGTTCTGCATCATCCATTTAATTGCTAAACCCCGAGTACCGCGTGCCCAGGAAGTCATATGTACTATGTATACATCTGAGAGGGCGATGCTGACAGTGACAGCGACAAGAATATTCCTTTGCCTGGTGATTGGTGATTAGGTGTTACGGTGATAGCCAGGCCGCTTGGTTTTATACGGCAGGAGTACCCCACATGTGAACCATATAACATGGCGGTGGTGAGCATTGCATACTTCCAGCTGGCCCTAAGACACTTGCCACAGTGTCCCGATTTCTCTGTGTTCTTTTTTTGAGCACTCAAGCTCTAGTACTTCCAGGATTCATATGCAGCAATCTCAAACCGGCCATGGTCTCCCTGGCCTATCACAACGAACAACTTCATGGTCAACCCCATATATGGCGCCCACCCAAGATGACTTCATGAACAACGAATGGAATGCACCACTTCCTATGACAGCAGCATCTCCGCTTCCTGACCTGCGTATGACTGTGGATTTGTATCTGCTACCCGACTTGGGGACTGACATCTATCATAGTGTACCAAGACTTCGGTACCACCACTACGTCTATAAGTCAGGATGGACATCCCACACCACTCTTGATCGAAATGCCATCCATCGAGGGGGCAACAGAACAATCCGGCCCGACCTATCACACCTGTCTACTGTCGGGTCCTCCATGCGGTGCCCTCCTTGGAGAGAGCATTCAGTCAATTCGGGCGCATCTCCGCTTCCATGGCCATAGGCACGAAGAGTGCTCAATTATCTCGTGCCCTTGGCAAGGCTGCACGGCGCAACTTCAGTATATGAGTGTTCCACGGCACATTCGATCATCACATTTGGGTGTGAGGTTCCGTTGCGAGCAATGTGGTAAGACGCTGACAAGGGAGGAAGGGTTGGTGAGGCACATGAGGAGGTGCACAGGAGACTCTTGAGTGGAAGGGAAATAAGTTTGTAGGTTATGAATGAGTCTGGGACCTTTCCGAGGGCATCTTTAAGGGACAGTGTACATCTACTCTATGGACTACAGTTGGATATCAGCCCTTATTATTTGAAAGCTCGTGTCATTTTTTCCATTGTTCTGTTATGTTGTTTTGAACGTCATCTTGCTGGATGGCAGCACGCTGATATTCTGTGTAGTACTGGCAGGCTCATAAACTGGCGACCGGTGCACTAAAGCCGGTTCCAGGCGTGGTTTGTTGGTATAAATGTGACATTGAAGCCACACGTAGCCAAATACAAAATTTGGAACAACCACTCGCATTCACTCGTAGCCTCTTGTTTCACCACAATGGTTTTCATAGCAACACTAGTACGATTTAGTGGTCAAATTACAGACAACCTCAAGACATTTTTACTGCCATGGTACTTGATCGCGCGCCTGTTCACTTCACAAGCCAAGGTTGATATTGGTGCAACCAACATTGATAAGACCGTTCTGTGTAATACATCAGGTGAGGGTGCTCTGGCTTCGTTACGTATGGGCCACTTACGAACTGAGCGTTCTGGCAGCAGACAGTCTGCTGGGCGCAGTTGGCACCAGTGCCAAGGCCTAAGCCAGTGATGGGAGAGCAATTGATCGCCAAGAGAGGGCCCACGACAGGAATGTTGGCGACAACCCCCAGGAGGCCCTGGAGCAGATTGAGATTGGTTTGGGTAGCCTACGAATGAAAAATACGTTGGTAAACAGTCATCTCAGGAAGTGGCGAAGCATGCTAACTTACATTGAAGGTCGATGTGCAGCATTGTAGAGTACCATTGCTACAACTGCTCTCAGTGCGTGCTGCGATGGGCTCTGGGGCAGCCGCGACGACGGAAGAGAGGGCAAGCACCGGCAAGAGGAGAGTAGATGCGGATGAACATTTTCGCTGAGTTATAGATTGGAGCACTAGCTAAAACTGGGATGCTTTTTTGGCGAGCATTGGTCTAATCAGTGGGGATTTTATACCCCTCGGACGAACGTGAGTGCATCTTTGTTTGGCTATCATTTTCGGGGTAATGTTGTAATGTTTACGAACCGCCAAGTTTTCTGTAGGATGATGGATGTTAAGGGCAGCCTAGCCTACGTGACCGTGATCAGGTACCTTCATTTCCTCGATCTTACTTTCTTCGCGATCATTCCAGTTCCTCGAGTTCTTCAAGTATTGAGGCAAGAGAAACACTCAACCCGAAAGTATACCAACACGACTCCTCTCATGTCCTCAGAGACGCAATTTCTTCATCCATAGTGGAAGTCAGGCCTAGTGGGCAGATACTACCAATGGATGATAGATGGCCCCTGAAGGTCAGCACGGTAGTCACACATTCCGGCATGCTAATTTCCGCCTGCTGTCTGGCCACAGTAAATAAAGGAGTGATTTACGTTGAACTGACATTCTATCCCCCGAATTTTCCTTTTAAGAACCCCATAAGTCTATGGATACCAGGCCAAGGTCCCATCAGACGATCTGGTTGTGCTCTTAACACATCCAAGCTTGGCAGGTACCCGGGGTTTGGAATGTGTTGGAGGGTTAATATCTCGAGTCTTTTGTATCCCCCGCCGCCTCTGGCTTCGGGGGAGATATTCACGCACTGTGGGAAGTAGACCAGGTGAAAATCCTCTGACATTTCACCCAAACTCTGGGATACTGTCACCCGCGGGGTGGGTGAAATAAACCTGCACTAGATTGTTATCACCCATGTATTAGTTGGGGATTTTGAGCCATTTTCTGGTTGGATCACTTGGTACACTTTTTGGGATAGAGGGTGAAAACATACTGTATTTTGAGTGAAAATGTGACATTATAATATGTGATAACCCCATAGTTTACCTGGTGCTCCTCACCATTTTAGTGGGCCTTTATCTCCAGGTTCTGACTGCTTCACAATGGACAAAATCACCTGATGTCTGGCTGAAAATCGGCAGGAAAATCACACATTCTCTGGTCAAAATTCACGCGCCCTTTGGTGCAAATGTACCAGCCTACCACATCATCACCACTCACATTCCTCAGCTGAAATACACCTGAACACATCTGTTGACTATCCACTCCAGAATTCCAGTCAATTCAAGCTCGGTTCAGATAGGCAAAAACACGAATGCAGGAATAAAATATGTAACATGGGGACATCGAAATAATTGAAATGAGTATGTGGTATGTAGGCCCAGGGCCATGAAGATGAACGTTGAGCAACATTGAATGTTGAATATAAAATCCTAAGTTGGGGCTGTTGTCATCACCTTGGAAATTGCTGGGGCTAAGGGGTTGTCATCAGGGAAAAGCTGTGCCTAAGAGGAGGCTACTGTCATCATCAGACGTATGAAAGAAAAATATAATAAAAAGCATACTTGCCAGTGGTGACGTGTTGGCAGAAATATGCTGGGGCTGGAGATGGCCGCTGCTGCTGCTGTTGTAATAGTCATTGGTGATGCTGGGGGTGAGGTAGAGAAAAAAAAAAAAAAGGGTGCACCTGCTAGTGCTGGCGTGCTGGCATCGATACAGTGCGACTGGGTGTCATGGTCATCAGAAAAAGCTGGGGATGGGGATTGCCGTTGTCATCATTGTCAGGGTGCTGGTGCGAAGGTGGTGGTGGCCGTTGTCGTCCCTGAGCGACACTGAGGCTAGGGGGTCATTGTTGTTGCTGGAGTGGGGGTGTTGCTGGGGGGTGCATCAGTGGGCTGTTGCATTGATATTGGTACTTACCTGGGTTGTTGAATGTGGCTGGGTGACACATGTCATTGTCACTGCTGGGCTGCAGATGGTCATCATCAGCAGTGCATTGATGAAATGGTAGTACTGGAGGACTCGGCCTCAAGGGTGGTTGTCTTTCATGTGAATGTCTTGACAAAAATTGCATCCCTCCATGGAGATGCTGGTGAAGCAATACCTATATACGTAGAGGAACTGCTACTCCAACTCACCTATTGGGTGGAGTGCACAACCTGAGATGATAGTGGTAGCTGGTCAAGAGCTGTTATATTATATAAGCGATGAATGCTGTATGCTGCCAGAGGGAAACTGTAAGCCTAGTTGAGCTCTGAACTTTGCAAATTTCTTGTGTGGTAAGTTCTTGGTGAGCAGATCAGCAGGATTCTCAGCACCATCAATGAAAAATAGTTCCACATTACCTTTTGCAACTGACTCGTGGATTCTGTGGTAGCGGATGTTGATGTGCTTGGAGCGAGGCTCTGTTACAGGGTTGGATGCCATGAATATGGACCCCTGATTATCACTGCAAATTGGGATAGCCTTCAGCCTATAGCCAAGCTCACTGAGCAAACTTCGAATCCAGGTAACTTGGTGAGCGCAATTGCTCAAAGCCATGTATTCAGCCTCAGTGGACGAGTATGCTATAGTCTTCTGTGCATGAGAAGTCCAACTGATCAAGCCATCTGCAAGCTTCAGGTAGAAACCTGTCTGCGAGAGGTGAGAGGTAGGGTCTGATCCCCAATCTGAATCCGTGCATGCAATCAGTCCAGCACCAGATCCACCATTGTATACAAGGGAGTATGCAGACATCCCAATAAGATAGCGACAGATATATAGTACTTTGTTCAGGTTGTCCTGAGATGAGTTCGTGGCATGGCGCGAGAGATGGGTGACTGCAAAGGTTATGTCGGGCCTAGTGCCCAACATAAGGTACAGAAGGGACCCAATAACCGTCTGGAAACGGGAGCAGAGATCCGCATCAACAGGCTCTGTATTCTTGGCAGCATAGTAGCCAGCCAGCAGTGGGGTGCTTGCAGACTTTGCATTGAGCATGCCGCAGTGTTCAATGACTTTTTGGAGGTATGTGCATTGATCCAAGTGGATAGCGTGACCTTTGCGAGTGATTCACATTCAGAGGAACTCATTAGGTTCTCCAAGGTCTCTGCACTCCCATTTGCGCATGAACTGTGCTGTGATGGCATCAACAACAGCCTTGTTAGGGCCACAGAATAGTGCATCGTCAATGTATATAATACTGATGACAATGTTGGTGCCTTTCTTCTTGTAGAAGAAGAAGCCTGCTTCAGACTTAAGGTGCTCAAACCCGAGCTCTTTCAGAGACTCATCGAGTGTGTGCCACCAAGCTAGGCTGGCCTGTTTGAGGCCATAGAGGGCACGCCAAAGGCGGACCACTTTGTGCTCTTGCCTGGGAACAGCAAACCCTTTGGGTTGTTCCATGTAGATCTCTTTGTCGAGCTTGCCATACAAGTAGGCGCTCCAAACATCAAGTCCAGTAATATACCAGTTTTCAAGTGTGGCAAGTGCAAGCATGAGGCGCACTGTTTCAAAGCGCACGACTGGTGAGAAGACCTGGTCGAAATCTAATCCCTTGACCTGGGAGAAGCCTTTCACAACTAAGCAGGCTTTCTTGCAGCCATCTGACTTCACATCGAAGACCCATTGATTCTTTATGACCTTCTGGTCTCGGGGACAGTCAACTAGCTCAAGACTTTGCACTTTCGCAGCACATTGAGCTCTTCTTGGCAAGCAAGTTGCCAGAGTTTCTGCTCAGCTTGGGGTAAGCGAGCGATGTCCTTGTAGGACCAGTTGCGGATGCTCTCATATTGAGGCTTGCGGGTTGTGAGGGCTTTGCCCATCAGGAATCGGACTAGGTTTGCTCCCCCTTCCTCGCACATCTTTTGCACATCTTCCTCACTGGGTGTTGCAGAGGTGTCGGGGAAACCACCAGGGATATGGTCTGGTGTGTCCGGTTGTGGGGGCCTAGGGGCCTCACCCACTGTTTCTCGCCATTGAGAGGCACTTTCGATATCCCGGAGTTGCTCAACGGGATGTTTCTGCTCACCATACACATTACTGGGGCGCAATGGCACTCTACATTCACATTGGGGGCGGGCAGGGATAGGAGGGCACAGTGCATTCTGGCGGCGTTCAGCTTGGCCAGGGCGCTGCGGTGCCAGAGGTGGTGGATTTCTCACCAGTGAAGGCGTTCTTGGTGCTGGTGGAGACACTGGAGATGGTGTACGGGGAGGATTTGGTTGATTAGGCTCTTCCTCAGGAGCCTCAGGTTCCTCGTGCTTTGGATCACCATCCTGCGCTTGGGGATGTGGATAGCCATGGTCATGTTCCACATCGTCATCACTGTCGATATCATCAGGGGGATTCCCTGGTTGATCGGTGGTAGGTTTTGGATTTACCCTTCCAAAGGGGGTCTCGAGAGGTTCACGCCAGTTTTTGGGGCAGCGAGGGAAGTGTCGCTCGTCAAAGACGGCGTGGGCAGCAGTGAACACTGCATTGGTGGAGTGCATAAACAAGAAGTTGTGCTCATTGCCTGGGGCAACACCAATGTAAGTCATTAGCTCTGACTTGGGAGCCATCTTATTTGCTCTAGCCATGGCTGGGAGATAGACAAAAGCTCCACAGCCAAACACACGGAGGTGGTCGATGTTAGGCATCTCCCCCTTAAGCATTTCATGGGGGGTGCACCATTGGAGGCGAGCTACTGGAGTACGGTTATAGATGTGGGTTGTGTGAGCGAACGCAAATTCCCTGGGATGGGAGCCAGCAGGAATGGTAGTCGAAAGGAGTTTGCTAAGCTCAGCGTAAGCAGAACTGATACTGGGGGCACTGTAGCTCTTCTTGAGGTAGTCCCACATCTCCTTGACAGTAGTAAGGTCAGCAATGGCGACCTGGATGGAGGGAGTGAGGCGCAGGGTAATATTACCGAGCGCTCTCTCGGTGTTGTCGTCCCAGTTGTTTCGGTCATCGTGACCGTCGGCTGGTTGGGTAGTTGAGTAGACAAACCACTGGCCCTGGGCCCGAAGGTAGGCCTGCATGGCGGTGTGCCACTGCTGCCAGTTGGAGCCAGTGAACACAGGGACCATCTTGTTGAGAGCGCTG
>Ga0307518_10000578_pt1 | contig 27879 bp, 32 predicted proteins | sample 25_EM_MG_FD_203889 | JGI IMG/M metagenome (GOLD analysis project Ga0307518, IMG submission 203889) | Populus trichocarpa ectomycorrhiza microbial communities from riparian zone in the Pacific Northwest, United States - 25_EM | ecosystem: Host-associated > Plants > Roots > Unclassified | place... | reverse complement strand
TGACGCGTCACCCAATACTTGATGGTACATGTCCTTTTCATTTCCAGTTGTATGTACTAACCATGAAACACTTGGAAGGGGCTCCATGTGATCGCAATGGACAATTTCTTCCACCAAACTCACTGCCGCCACCAAAACAGGAACCCCTGCCCAATGCATATGCTCCATTCGAGAGCAGGGGCACATTTCAATTGGCTGAATTCCTGTATCATCGTGAACAGATGTCAGCAACCAAGATCAATGAACTTCTCTCTGTCATGGCGTCGATTTATGATGCGGCCCCACCGTTTCAATCACATAAGGACTTATATGCAACGATCGATGCAATACCCCACGGTGATGCACCTTGGCAGTCATTTGCTGTCTCGTACTCGGGGCCCTTGCCTGAGTCCCCACCTTCTTGGATGACTGCCAAGTACGACGTATGGTTTCGGGATCCGAAGGTGGTTCTCAAGCACCAGCTGGCCAATGCAGACTTCAATGGTGAGATTGATTATGCGGTGAAGGTGGTTGTTGATGAGTATGGGTGGCGTGAAGTATGTGATTTGATGTCTGGGCAGTGGGCATTTAATCAATCAGTGAGTTTCCTATCTTGAGACTGCACTACGCTACTTATTTACATGATATTTTGATCCCAGGAAATCATTGCAGAAGATCCAGAGACGCATGGTGCAATGTTCGTACCAGTCATTCTCAGCAGTGATAAGACCACCGTGTCAGTGGGGACAGGTCACACCGAGTATTATCCCCTTTATATCTCCCTTGGAAACGTACACAACAATGTCCGGCGAGCACACCGTGACGCCATCTCAATTCTGGCATTTCTCGCTATCCCCAAAAGTATGTATTAACAATGGCATACTACCTTTATATCAGTGCTGACTGAATCTATGGATATAGCTGATGAGGCGCATAAAAATGATGCAGGGTTCCGGCATTTTTGCCACCAGCTGTTCCACTCCTCCATCGCTGCGATTCTGGAGTCGCTGAAGCCATTCATGACAAAGCCCACAGTTACCTTATGTCCAGATGGACATTATCGACACGTGATCTATGGACTTGGCCCATATATCACAGATTACCCCGAGCAGGTGTTGCTGGCTTGTGTGGTCCAGGGATGGTGTCCACGGTAAGTACATGATTTGGACTTCTATTCTACTAACTAATATTCTTGCCACTGGCAGGTGCACTGCACACAACAATGACCTAGATGGCGTGGGCGGCCATCATTCCAAAGAACTTAGAGAGGCGCTCATTGATGTTCTGGAGCCACAAGTACTACGGGACGAATATGGTATTGTCTATGATGTCGTGGTAAGTGTTTTCCCAGTGTTTTATTCTGTGTGCGGTTGGCTCAGACATTTCATAGCCATTTACCTTGTACTTCCCCCACGCTGACATACATGAACTAATCGCCCCCGACCTTCTTCACCAATTGATCAAGGGAACCTTTAAAGACCATCTGGTGACTTGGATCCACGAGTATTTGGAGCACGAGCACGGCAAACAGCATGTGGCAAAAATCATTGCAGACATTGACCGCAGGTGGGTCATGTCTCGATCTATTACTAGTAAGCTTTTCTGACACCACTGATCATTGTGTATGTTTAGGATTGCAGCTGTCCCTTTGTTCTCTGCTTTGCGGCGGTTTCCTGAAGGCTGTGGGTTCAAGCAATGGACAGGAGACAACTCCAAGGCACTAATGAAGGTAAGTACTACACTCGTGTCATATACTTGAACACACGCCTAATATGTTCGTGGATTGCAAGGTATACTTGCCAGCTATAGCGGGTCATGTGCCCCCAGGAATGATACACGCTCTCAGTGCTTTCCTGGAATTTTGCTACTTGGTCCGACGCTCGGTCATCAATGAAGAAACTCTTGAAGCTATCAGCACAGCAGTTGATCGTTTCCACCATGAACGCACCATCTTCCAGACTACCGGTGTGCGCGCACATTTTTCCCTACCACGTCAACATGCCATGGTTCATTATCGTGAACTTATTGAGCTGTTTGGTGCGCCGAATGGTCTGTGCTCATCTATTACAGAGTCAAAGCATATCCGCGCAGTCAAAGAGCCCTGGCGTCGCTCGAACAAGTTCGATGCCCTTGGGCAAATGCTTGTAACCAACCAACGCCTTGACAAGCTTGCAGGTGCACGTCGGCATTTCACAGAACACAACATACTTGACGGCCCACTTCTCCCAGTTGGGATGGAGGCTATACGATTGGACCTGGATGACAATGAAGACGGAGCAGTGGATGATGACCCATCCACATATGTTGTTAAACTCGCATCTCGCCCAGGTATGTTACTTATAATTTTGATACTCGTTGATCGACCCTGCACTTTCAGTGTATCGTGTATCTGGGATGGTATCACACGTGGAAGACATTTTGGGTTTGCCAAAGTTGCAAGAAGAAATCTGACGATTTCTCTACGACCAACTGTATCCATTTGCAGATATTCCTGGTGATCGTGTCGACCTTCGTATCTGCCCTGACTTTCGAGGCAAAGTCTATGTGTTTAACTCAGCCAAGGCAATGTTTTTTGCACCCAGTGACCAGTCGGGCGTAGGAGGAATGCGCCGTGAAATAATCCGTGCAGTACCCTCTTGGCGAGGGGGACCTGGACACTATGACTGCGTGTATGTGGCTAAGGGAGGGGTGGATACAGATGGGTTTCGGAGCCTGTTGGTGGCAAGGGTGCGCCTAGTCTTTTCTTGTGCTTATAATGGCCATGATTACTCGTGCGCCTTGGTCGATTGGTTTCTCCCTGTGGCTGGTGAAGTGTGCGAGCTCACAGGCATGTGGATTGTGGCCCCGGAGATAGACAACCAAGGTCGGCGCGTGCAATCGGTCATTTCTCTTGATTCCATTGTACGGAGTGCACACCTTATTGCAGTTTATGGCAACGACGTTGTCCCCATTGATCTTCACTTCTCCGAAACATTAGATGCATTTAAAACTTATTATGTCAATAAGTACATTGACCATCATGCACATGTACTCGCATTCTAGTAGTCTGAAATCTTATCTGGCTGGTTGTCTGGTAGTATCTGTCATGAGTATGTAGGGACATCTGGCCAAAAGTTATGAAAGTTATCTGGAGAATCTGTACCCAGTGCATAGTCTGAAACCAGTCACAACCCAGACAATCCCAGGGACCCAGGACATCCAGACGAAACCCAGATGCTCCAGACGTTCGTCAAATTGCTGATGTTGTTGTTGTTGTTGTCATTGTTGTTGTTGGTGGCCATGTTGATGACACAGGATGTGGGTGGTCACATCATTGTTGTTGATGGGGTCATTGTTGTTGTCACATTGGTGGTGGCATAGCCATCATCATCGTCATCTGGTTGACAATGCTGGTGGTGGTCAGTACCATTGCCATTGTCCATATCCTGTGGTTGGGTTGTTGTTGTTGTCGCTGATGGTGGTGATGTGAGGCATGTAGTGTGGCAAATACTATTAAGAAATATTGGTAGTTCAGTATGCTGATATAATCATTTACACAAACATGTGCACACACACACACTTCAAAAATTTCTCTAAGGTCCTCACTTTCCCATCTCTTCTTCCACCACCACCACACCATGCATTGACAACACAGCCTCCACCAATGACCATGACCACCCCACCAGCAGTGTCGGCATTGTGACAATGACAACAACCACAACCACCCCACCAGCATCATTGACAATGTGATGATGACAACGTGGCCACCTAGTGTTTTAAAGTCTGGTCTGGTCTGTTTTTTTTTGCCTTTTTTGGCACAACCACATCAGCAAACCAGCCCTTCCCTATACAGCACCACACAGATTTGTACAGAGTCACAGAGCCCACAGAAAGGTTCCCACTAATACAGGGCTTCACAGAGTGCACAGAGTCTGTACTGCTCTGTACAGACCTATACACACACCTCCCATTTGTACAGGTCTAGTGTTTCCGGGACTAGCACAAGGGCTATATATTAGAATTGACAATAATGCCATTATGTTACGACCATGTCCAACTCCGGGTCCTATCCGGTCACTCCGGTCGCATCACAGCTCTACAGCTCAACTCTGGTTGCACATCACTTACTCTGGTCACGGTCGCACAGATATACCTCCATTAAGTATGACCCTTGGTCTAATCTCCATACAGTCCTTACTACACCTTGCCGTCTACCCTGCCTTGACATGAGTTCTCCGTGTACTCGATATATCTCCTACCTTGTATCATTTTCACCGGACCTGACCTAGTCCCAACTCCGGTCGTTCCTTGTCCGCCTTTAAGGCTGTTTACTTGTCACCGTAAATACTTGTCCCTAGTTCTTACTTAGTATAAGCACTCTGTAGTTTATTCTGTATACCTTAGTCTGAAATCAACCATAGTCACTACTCCAGTTTCTGTCTGTCCCTGTCTCTGTCTCCGTCTCCAACCTCTTGACCGGAACCTACACAAGGGATCAATGCTTGTTGTCCTTAGTCATTGAATCCAAGCGGTCACCAACTCCGGCCGGACTAACTCCTTGTCCAGCCCCCTGCCCTTGTCCTTCATCCGCTTTTGTCCGGACTTGACTGGACCCCCTACCGGAGTAGACCCGGACTTGACAGTATTTCAGACTCACACTTGTGTGGGTTCACTGTCCCAAACCTCATATGCATACCCTGTTCGATTCCCTTATGACCATGACTACGTGTTCTCGTGCTCGTACCGCTGCAGCACTTGAGATGGTGCACTCCATCGCCTATTCTACTCCGGTCTTCCGGACTGTCTTAAGGACGAGATAGCTCGAGTTGGGAAGCCCCTGACTCTACATGGGCTGAGGGCTCTTTGCCAGGAGATCGACGCACACTATTGGGAGCACAAAGACGAGATCTCTCGCACAACGAAGAGTCAGCCCACTTCGTCCACAACCAAGTCCTCCAACTCTGAAGGCAACTCATCCAACTCTGGCCAGGAGAAACCCAAGGCCGGTAACTCCCCCAGCTCCGCCAACTCTGGCTCGTCTAAGGCGACCAGCAACCAGTCCTCCTCCGGTTCCAGACCGGACCTAACCAACAAGCTTGGTAAGGATGGGAAGCTAACCACAGACGAGCGCAAAAGGCATCTGGAAAACAACCTCTGCATGTTCTGCAGAGGTACCGGTCATTTTGCAGACAACTGTCCAAAGAAGACCAAGAAGGCCAAAGCTCGCACTGCGGCCATCACTGCTGAGTCTGGTAAGATGGACTCAAACTCGGGTGCCAACTCCGAGTCAAAAAAAGAGTAAGCAGCTCCCAGCCCTCTGGACAACCGGCAAGCTGCGTTGACTCCGGAAGTGCACCCAAGGAGGCTCACCTCAACACGTCCACTCTTTATGATCCTAACTCCCTTATGCCTCATGTTCTCCTTTTGTCTTACGATTTACCAGAACTCTGTGCGCTTGTGGACTCTGGTTCCATGCACTGTTTTGTAGATACCAAATATGCTCTCAGACACTCTCTCTCCACTTACTCTGTTTCCCCGATTGTACTCTGGCTATTCGACGGTACCTCCAATTTTGTAATTACTCAAGCCATCGACCTATCAGTGAAATTCCCTGCATCCGGTGATGTCACCCCTATGACCTTTTACCTCGCTCCGCTAGATTCTGAATGCATGATTGTCCTTGGACATAACTGGCTCACCCGCTACAATCCATTGATTGACTGGGTACTGAGCAGTTCAACTTTCCGGACCCCTGCACCAAGTTTGCTAGCGCCCCCGTCAACTCCCTCTCCGGTTCAGTCCGGTAACCCTGACTCTGGCCTCTCCGGCCAGTCTACCCCAGGCCCAGTGCCATCTGTCAACACTCTGGTTTGCACCCCTCTGCACATCTCTCTAATCAACGCAGCCGCATTCGTGCATGCGTGCAAGTAAGAGGGATCCACCAAGTACCAACTTCAGCTGCGTCCCTCTGACTCAGTGAAGGCTCGTTCTTCCTCCGCCTCTACTCTGCCAGACTTGGACATAGTCCCTCAGGAGTATCGTGATTATGCAGATGTGTTCAGTAAGGCAAAGGCCTCTGAACTTCCCCCACATCGCGACTACAATCTGAAGATCGACCTTGAAGAAGGTACCTCTCCACCTCTGGGAACCCTTTACTCACTGTCTCTGGTTGAGCTCTCCGCTCTCCGGACTTTCATCGATGAGAATCTTAATACAGGTTTCATCCATCCTACTGCTTCCTTCCACGCTGCTCTGGTCCTCTTCATAAAGAAGAAGGATGGCTCACTCTGCCTCTGCATTGACTTCCAAGGCCTAAACAAAATCACCAAAAAGGATCACTATCCACTCCCCCTAATCTCTGATCTATTGGACTCACCCAGCTGTGCTAAAATCTATTCAAAGATTGATCTCTGGCACGTGTACCATTTAGTCCGGATTGCTCCGGGTGATGAATGGAAGACCGCCTTCCGTACGCGCTATGGGTCCTACAAGTGGTTAGTAATGCCCTTTGGCCTCACTAACACCCCTGCAGCATTCCAGTGGTTTGTCAACACTATCTTTGCTGACATGCTGGATGTCTGCGTTGTCGTGTACCTCAATGACATCCTCATCTACTCCGAGGATATGGAGTCCCACCAGCAGCATGTCCGGGAAGTACTCTGCCATCTCCAGCTACATGGCCTGTTCGCCAAACCGGAGAAGTGTGAGTTCCACTCGGACTCAGTAGAGTATCTTGGCTACCGCCTATCTCCAGAAGGTTTGACTATGTCTCCAGACAAAATCCAAACCATCTCTGACTGGCCTGAACCACGAAAGGTGAAGGACATCCAGTCCTTCTTGGGCTTCGCCAACTTCTACCGCCAGTTTATATTCAACTACTTGGACATTGTGGTCCCTCTTACCCGGCTCACCCAGAAAGACGCTCCTTGGAACTTCTCCGAGGACTGTCGATGTTCCTTCAACGCTCTCAAGCACGCCTTCACCACTGCACCCATCCTTACCCATTTCATTCCGGACACCCCTATCATCGTGGAAACAGATGCCTCTGACTACGCCATCGCTGGCATCCTGTCTATCACTTGCGCCAATGGAGAGATTCGTCCGGTCAGGTACTACTCCCGAACTTTGACTGCCCCGGAGTTCAACTATGACACCCACAATAAGGAACTGCTTGCTATCTTCGAAGCTTTCTGGAACTGGTGCCACTACCTCGAAGGCTCCGCCTCCCCTATTGACATCATCACAGACCACAAAAACCTAGAGTATTTCTCCACCTCAAAAGTACTCTCCTGCCAGCAAGCCCGGTGGTCCAAATTTTTATCACAATTTAATCTTGTCATTCGCTTCCGCCCTGGTAAGCTCGGTGCCAAGCCTGACGCTCTCACTAGACAATGGGACGTCTACCCCAAAGAGGGGGATAGTGGCTACGCCCGGGTTAACCCCCAAAACCTTAGGCCAGTGTTCACTCAAGAACAGCTCTCTAATTCTCTTCGCAATACTTACCTAGAGTTTCTGGTCCTCCATGCAGTTGCTATCATGGACATGGAAACACTCCACAGCGACATCCTTTCTGCACTACCCTCTGATCCCATTGCCCAGGTCCACCTCACAGATCCACCGGACTCTCGCTGGTCCACCGACGAGGCTGGTTTCCTTTGACTAGACGGTCGTATATATGTACCGGACTTGGATAATCTCCATCTCCAGGTACTCCGGTATCAACACAATCACCCACTCGCTGGTCACTTTGGGCAAAACCGGACTCTAGAACTAATCCGGCATGAGTATACCTGGCCTGGTCTCCGGACCTTCATCAAGGACTATGTCCGGTCCTGTACCTCTTGCGCAAGAGCTAAGACACCGCGCCATAGACCCTACGGACTGCTGAAACAGCTCCCCATACTGGAGAGGCCCTGGAATTCCATCTCCATGGATTTCATCGAGCAACTCCCTTCATCCACTGGCTTCACAGCCATCCTGGTCGTGGTAGACTGGCTTTCTAAACAAGCCATATTCATCCCTACTCATGACACCATCACTAGCCCGGAGCTTGCAAAACTCTTCCTGCTCCATGTATTCTCCAAGCATGGTGTTCCCACCCATGTCACTTCAGATCGCAGTACAGAGTTTGTTTCACACTTCTTCCGGTCACTCGGAACGGCTCTCGACATGCGCCTCCACTTCACCTCTGGTTACCACCCGGAGGGCGACGGCCAGACTGAGCGATCCAACCAGACTCTCGAACAATACCTCCGCATAGGCAACGTCACGGGTATACCCGTGGGTATCACAGGGCCGACCCACACCCATACCCACCATGGGTCAGTACCCATGGATGTGGGTATGGGTACATGGGTGGGTTAGTGGGTATTTCCCCACGGGTATACCCATGGAGGGGCATATTATTATCATTGAAAGCAAGATATAACTAGTCTATGACAATCATGCCCCAATCATCTCCCATGTCTTCCTCCTCCCCGTTGATATCAGGAAGCTTACTGACCTTCAAAACATTGCCCGCATCGATGTAACCAAGGCAGCTCCAGAAGCCAAGGCATAGGAGTGCGTGGGTCGATTGAGAAGACAAACAGGAACGAACGTGTGACAGGAGTAATCGACCGCAGCTGAAAAGACGTTCGACATTGATTGATGTGGCTATGGTAGTGCTCATTAGATAGCTCGTAAGGACGGAACATGGCACATACCTGGGATTGAAAGGTAATCAATAGCCATCCGGGATAAGGCTGGATATGTGTCATGGTGGTCATGCCACCATTTGACAGTGTTGTTGACGTGTTCAACATCTGCGATGAGGTAGCGATCCAATTCCGACCAGATTTCTTGTGGCTTTGGTGGTGCGAGTGCAGGTAAATGATCAAAAATATTGATAGACTGTCCTCACAGCATGAGATCCGAAATAATAAAAGGCCTGTAGTACATACCTTGTTAACGTCAGGGGACTTCTCAGTACTTTGCATTGATGTTTGGATAGACGAATACGAGTGGTTGAACTCTTCACACACGAGGGCTTCGGCCATCTCGATCCAGTCTGTCTGCCAGCCCACATTTTTGAAGTACGCGAGTTTGTGTCTTGGGTGCAAAACTGTGTGTAATGAAGTTAGCCACTGGTAAATGTAGAGACTCACGAGCTTACCCATCATGATGCGGTAAACTTCGGACGAGTCGGTGAGACTGTAATAACGGTTCAACGTTTTCTTTGCAACTGTGACTGCCGTCCGAATAGAGATGGTGTATTTCTTGTCCCGCGAGAATGCTGTGAGCTGCTGGTCGATGTGATCCATTGCTGGAATCACAGTAGCAAGGTTGGGTGTTGCGCAAGAGAAATACATTGTGGCGTCCTTGAGGATCTAATACGGAATTATGTAAGATATTGGTTCTCACAGCATCATGCTCGCCACACCTTTAACACGTTGCACAACTGCTTGATCAACTCCCACTCGTCATCCCCAAGCTCAAACTTCCTCAAGTCTCAACGTTGCGCTGTGAACGTCTCAATAGGGTGTTGATGCTCGACACAATATCTGAGCATGTCATTCAGCGAATTCCAACAAGTCGAAACATCACGCAGAATAACTGTTACAGGCATGCCTGCGTCTTCAAGGACCTTTTTCCAGGCTGGGAGGAGAACAGTCGACGAGTTGATTATTTTGTATGCAAGCTGATGCAGCTAGGGCTCTCCAATATCACCATGAAGGTAATAAATGATTTTTTTAACACACCTTGACAAGCGCTAACTTTACTGGCAGGATGTCATCCTCAAGTTCGCATCGTTCTCCATCCATGAGCAGTGCAACCTCGTCAATCCACCCATCTACATCGTCTTCGTCATATTCATTGGCCTCCTTTCTGAGTCTGTCCAGTTCAAGTGTCACAGTGTTCTCTTCATCCATCCCTTCGCTCAGTTCATCAAGCTCCATCTGGAGTGCCTCCTCGCATGTCTCAGCGACTTTGAACATCTGGTCAGTATTCTTTTTTTTTACATCGAATTCCCATGTTAAAGACTTGGCAATAAGGTTGATGACGTGCAAAAAGCAGCGTGCATGGGTGGCGGAACCACCAAATGCAGAAACACCTTTTTCCAATTCATTGACCATCACGTTGTTGTTGGAGGCGTTATCGCAAGTCACGCACAAAATCTGCCTGGTCATATTAATGGATATGTTTGGTATGTTTCAATATGTTTGGCTCACCTTGTCTGAAAGTTTGAATTCGTCTAGCATCTTGGCAAAGACTGTTGCAAGCTCCATACCAGTGTGAGACTGTAATATTGTCAAGCATAATAACACAAGATATGTGTATTGTACTTCACTTTTGCAACTTCAATCACGTCTAATGGCAAAGTCAGTGGGACCCCATTGGGTGCGAGGTGTGCCAAGAAGGCGACAAATGCTCGATGGTTTGGCGAGGTCCATCCATCTGTAGTAAAATTAATGCGTCTTCATACTCCTATTACCTGTAGTCAGTTTACATCCGTCATTACATGAGGCTGACCTCTGACCATTAGCATCTCAGCAACATGGTTCTGAGTGCGTACAAAGACCAACTTCACATCCTGTGCAACTGTTGCTGGTGACAGTATGTAATATCCAGGGTGTTCTGTTTTCATTAAACAGTTAAGTCCCCTGTCACTGACTATATTGAATGGCCGCAGGTCCTCTGCCAACCAGCGAACAATTTCAGCTCTGAAAACAGATGCATTAGAAGGCTGACTCTGGACACACTAATGTTGCACCTTGTCTGAGCTGGAGTATGTGGCATAGCCGAGTATGTGACCTTGCCTTTTTTTATGTTTTTGAATGATGTAGTGATTGACCCGTTTTGCAGGAAAGGTGCTAAAATATTTGTGCATGCATCATCAGCATTATTTGCCTGATCACTGGCCGTCACCACTTCATCTCCCCAGCATTTGCATGCATGCTTCCGCAAGTTACTGGAAGACCGGGCATCCTTTGTATCCAAGTACCTCCGAATCAAAGTCCGGCAACCTCGTCAGCTACACTTGAATACCTGTGCACGACGTCCATCCTCTTCAACAATCTTGGGCATTGGATAGAAGAAGGCATAAATTGGTGAGACCCATTCCTTCATCGTCTCTCCTGGAGACTATTAACAGGATCCACAAGGCTGCAAGACCACGTACTTAGTGTATCTTCAGCACTCAAGGAAGGGGTACCTGTGTTACTACCAATCTCAATAATCTCCTCAGCAGCTTCTTCCTCTTCATCCTGAACAGCTTCTTGAAGGTCTGGTACTTGATCAGTAGTATGGTCATCTCTACATGCCTTCTTTGTGGCCGGGCCATCCTTTGTGGATCCTTTCTTTCTTTTTTTAGTAGCTTCCTTCTCCTCGAGAGCAGCTCTGGCTTTGTCAGTTACTTTTGTTGTCTGTTTACTGGTCAGTGGTGGTGAAGCCTGAGTAGGGTACATGATGGTGGGAGTGAGGAGCTGCAGGTTTGATACTTAGCTCTGTTGTGGGTTGTGCATATTTTTTAAGGTTTGGTGTGTGGGTGCATATGTCAGTCTCCATACTAGTTGCATGTGTGCATGTGTCAATCTCCATACTTGTTTTCAGGGCTGAATCTCAGGGCTGTATTTCATCCTATCCTGTACAGCCAGGGCCATATAGCCCCTGAATACCCACCAAGTGGGTATGGGTATGGGTATGGGTATCCAAAACCTGTACCCACACCCATACCCACCTGTACCCATACTGTCAAGTCCGGGTCTACTCTGGTAGGGGGTCCGGTCAAGTCCGGACGAAAGCGGACGAAGGAGAAGGGCAGAGGGCTGGACAAGGGATTAGTCCGGCCAGAGTTGAGACCGATTGGATTCAACGACAAGGGGGTCGAGCGTTGATCCCTTGCGTAGGTTCCGGTCAAGGCGATGGAGTCGGAGACGGAGGCGGAGACAGGCAGAGACTGGAGTAGAGACTAAGTTGATTTCAGACTGAAGAGTACAGGATAATCTACAGAGTACTTATACTAAGTAAGAGCTAGGGATGAGTACTTACGGTGACAAGTAAACAGCCTAAAAAGCAGACAAGGGATAACCAGAGAAAGTACTAAGTCAGGTCCAGGTAAAATAAAGTCAGGTCCGAGTAAAATAAACCAGGTCCGGTGAAAATGATACAAGGTGGTGGATATAACAGGTACATGGAGAACTCACGTCAAGGCAGGGTAGACGGTGAGGTGTAGTAAGGACTGAGTAGGGACTAGACCAAGGGTTGTACTTAACGGAGGTATATCTGCGCGACCGTGACCAGAGTAAGTGATGCGCGACTGGAGTTGAGCTGTAGAGCTGCGATGCGACCGGAGTAACCGGATAAGACCCGGAGTTGGACATGGTCGTAACAGTATCCCCCCCTTAGGGGCCGAACCCATGAGGCCCCAGCAAGGCTGACGTGGTCGCCTAGAACAATGTGGAGTCCGGGGCGAGTGTCTGAGTACGAATTATGGATCTATAAAGATCAGACCGGTTTTGCTTTTTTACCCCCAGTTTTCTTTTCGTGATCCTAAACATGTCGGCCATTGCTAAGTCCACCAGCCCCGTCGCCCCCGTTGCCACCGAGTCCAGGGATTGGATGAAGGCCTCAACACCGGAGCTCCAGTCTGGTAGCGAGGACGAGTCCGACGTCCTCGACGCCAAAGCAAAGGAGTGCCGTTGTCGCAAGCAAGTGAAGAGGGAGGAGAAGCAGCGCAGGGAAGAGGCGGAGAGGCGAGCGTGCGAAGAGGCGGAGGTAAGGGCTCACGAGGAGGCGGAGCAGAAAGCGAGGGAGGAGGCGGAGCGCCAGGCGCGCGAGCAGGCGGAGAAGGACAGGGTGGAGGTGCAGTGGAGGGCTGCAGAGGTCGCTGCGAGGCAGAGGGCACTGGCGCAGGAGGCATCGAAGAAAAGAGCGAGGGAAGAGCCGGAGGCAGGTCCGAGTGGTGACCAGAGCGACAACGCCCGGTAAGTACTTTATTTTTTTATTTATTCTTCTTTATGATTTTATTAACCTCCTGGCAGGTGCGTTCGTTGTGCCAAGCACAAGGCCAAGTGCGAACGGGACCCAGAAAAGCCCAAACAACGCGCGTGTATGAAGTGCGCGGGGCTCAAGGAGCGGTGCGAGTGGCCGGAGGTGGGGGGTCCAGGTCCGGTAACAGACAAAGGAAAGGGCAAGGCAAAGGAGTAAGGTGTGGCGACGTCACCGCGAGGTGGCGAGAAACGGAAGAAGAAGAAGACAGCGAAAGTTGTCATTGACGACGACGACATCGTCGAGGTGCCGGGGCCGTCCGGACAGCGGTCCGGGTTTGACCCTGGACCGTTCCTGGAGCGGCTGGACAGGCTGACCGGGGCCGTCGAGGAGATGACCAGGCAGATGCGCTGGGTTGCGGATGCCACCCGCTTGGTGGCGTGGGGAAATGAGCGGTTGATGGCCGGCCTCGAGACCTTTCTCGAGGAGTGCCGCTTCTTTACGGCGCCCTGGGATGAGGACGAGGAGTCGGAGGACAGCGAGGCGGAGGTCGACCCGGAGGAGGTCGAACAGGAGGTCCAGGGACTCCATGAGGAGCAGGAGAACCCTGACGGTGGTGTGCCGGAGTAGATGGTCCAGTCCGGGACTTGTAGATAGAATGTAAATTAGTTTTTACTTTTGTTCATGAAGAAAAGTGACCTGAGTTTAGTGAGTGATATTACAAGATAAAATGAAACAGATAGGGGAAACAGATAAGAGAAACAGAGGAGAGAGTAATACTACATGGACGCGAGTGGTCCGGGTTTGTCTGGGTACCGGACATGGTAATTTTCTAGGAGTTCCGTTGCGTTGCCAAGTTCAGTGGCGAGAAGCCATGACGTTTCTTCGTCAGTTCCTTCGTAACTGGACCAACGTACCAAGTACAATAGTTTGCACGATTTGCGTCGACGGTCAACCTTGGAGTCGAGGATCTCAGAGATCTCGAACTCCAGTTCACCATCTACTTCGACCGGTGGCGGAGGAGGCTGTATCCGGTCCGGTATGGTGTTGGGTATGGCCGGTTCGAGTTGGGAGACATGGAAGACGGGGTGAAGCATGGAATCTGGAAGACGGAGTGTAAAAGAGAGGGAGCCTACTTGCGCGATGATAGTGTAGGGACCCAAGTTCTTCTCTGATAGCTTTTTGGATGGTTGAGTGGACCGGAAGTATTTGGCTTTAACGTATACTTGATCGCCTACTTTGAAGTCCGGTGCCGGGGAGCATTTAGCATCAGCCGGACCTTGGTAGCGAAGTTGCGCGTTAGCCATTTCTTCTCTAAGGTATTGGTGCAGCGACTCGAGGTCGACTGTGTAGTCACGAGCCTGTGCGGAGGTCATATCGCGTTCCGGATAGACGGAGATGTTAGGATGATAACCCTTGTTGGCGAAGAATGGTGAGACTCTGGTGGTAGCACTAGGTGCATTGTTGTAAGCGAACTCCGCCAGTGGGAATAGGTCCGCCCAGTTGTCCTGCTGGTAGTTGCAGTAGATCCGGAGGTATTGTTCGAGTGTCTGGTTAGACCGCTCAGTCTGGCTGTCGCCCTCCGGGTGGTAACCGGAGGTGAAGTGGAGGCGCATGTCGAGAGCCTTTCCGAGTGACCGGAAGAAGTGCAAGACGAACTCGGTACCGCGATCTAAGGTGACGTGGGCGGGAACACCGTGCTTGGAGAACACATGGAGTAGGAAGAGCTTCGCGAGCTCCGGGCTAGTGATGGTGTCGTGAGTAGGAATGAAAATGGCTTGTTAAGAAAGCCTGTCTACTACGACCAATATGGCTGTGAAGCCAGTAGATGAGGGGAGTTGCTCGATAAAATCCATCGAGATGGAGTTCCATGGCTTCTCCGGTATGGGGAGCTGTTTCAGCAGTCCGTAGGGTCTATGGCGCGGTGTCTTAGCTCTTGCGCAGGAGGTACAGGACCGGACGTAGTCCTTGACAAAGGTCCTGAGACCAGGCCAAGTGTATTCACGCCAGATTAGTTCTAGAGTCCGATTTTGCCCAAAGTGACCAGCGAGTGGGTGGTCGTGTCGATACCAGAGTACCCGGAGACGGAGGTCATCCAAGTCCGGTACGTATATGCGACCGTCTAGTCGAAGGAATCCAGCCTCGTCGGTGGACCAACGAGAGTCTGGTGGATCTGCGAGGTGGACCTGGGCAATGGGATCAGAGGGTAGTGCAGAGAGAATGTCGCTATGGAGTGTTTCTACGTCCATGATTGTGACTGCACGGAGGACCAGGAATTCTAGGTAGGTAGCGTGAAGTGAATTAGTGAGCTGTTCTTGAGTGAACACTGGCCGGAGATTTTGGGGGTTAACCCGGGCGTAGCCACTATCCCCCTCTTTGGGGTAGACGTCCCATTGTCTAGTGAGAGCATCAGGCTTGGCACCGAGCTTACCAGGGTGGAAGCGAATGACAAGATTAAATTGTGATAGAAATTCGGACCACTGGGCTTGCTGGCGGGACAGTACTTTTGAGGTGGAGAAATACTCTAGGTTTTTGTGGTCCGTGACGACGTCAATAGGGGATGCAGAGCCCTCAAGGTAATGGCACCAGTTCCGGAAAGCTTTGAAGATAGCAAGTAGTTCCTTATCGTGGGTGTCGTAGTTCAACTCCGGAGCAGTCAAGGTCCAGGAGTAGTAGGCGACCGGATGAATCTCTCTGTTGGCGCAAGTGATAGACAAGATACCAGCGACAGCGTAGTCAGAGGCATCAGTTTCCACGATGATAGGGGTATCCGGAATGAAGTGGGTGAGGATGGGCGCAGTAGTGAAGGCATGTTTGAGAGCATTGAAAGAGCGTCGACAGTCCTCGGAGAAATTCCAAGGAGCATCTTTCCGGGTGAGCCGGGTAAGAGGAACCACAATGTCCGAGTAATTGAATATAAACCAGCGGTAGAAGTTGGCAAATCCCAAGAAGGATTGAATGTCCTTTACCTTACGAGGTTCAGGCCAATCTGAGATGGTTTGTATTTTGTCCAGAGACATAGTGAGGCCTTCAGGGGATAGACGGTAGCCAAGGTATTCCACTGAGTCCAAGTGGAACTCGCATTTCTCCGGTTTGGTGAAGAGGCCATGTAACCGGAGTCGGCGGAGTACCTCCTGGACATGCTGCTGGTGAGACTCCATATCCTCGGAGTAAATGAGGATGTCGTTGAGGTACACAACAACGCAGACATCCAGCATGTCAGCAAAGACGGAGTTGACAAAGCGCTGGAATGCTGCAGGGGCGTTAGTGAGGCCAAAGGGCATTACTAACCACTCGTAGGACCCATAGCGCGTACGGAAGGCAGTCTTCCACTCGTTGCCCGGAGCAATCCGGACTAGATGGTACACATGCCGGAGATCAATCTTGGAATAGATTTTAGCATGGCTGGGTGAGTCCAAAAGATCAGAGATAAGGGGGAGTGGATAGTGATCCTTTTTGGTGATTTTGTTTAGGCCTCGGAAGTCAACGCAGAGGCGGAGTGAGCCATCCTTTTTCTTGACGAAGAGGACCGGAGCAGTGTGAGAGGAAGAGGCAGGACGGATGAAACCTGTATTAAGATTCTCATCGATGAAAGTCCGGAGAGCAGAGAGCTCAACCGGAGACAGTGAGTAGAGAGTTCCCAGGGGTGGTGAAGTACCTTCTTCTAGTTCGATCTTCAAATCATAGTTGCGATGCGGGGGAAGTTCAGAGGCCTTCACCTTGCTGAACACATCCGCGTAGTCGCGATATTCCGGAGGGACAATATCCAGGTCTGGCAGAGTTGATGTGGAAGAAGACCGGAACTTTGCTGAGTCGGCAGGACGCAGCTGGAGTTGGTATTTCGTGGATCCTTCTAAACTGCACGCACACACGAATGCGGCTGCATTGATTAGAGAGATGTGCGGAGGGGTGCAAACCGGAGTGTCGACAGATGGCGCTGGGCCTGGGGTAGACTGGCCGGAGAGGCCGGAGTCAGGGTTACCGGACAGAACTGGAGAGGGAGTCGACGGGGGCGCTAGCAAACTTTGTGCAGGGGTCCGGAAAGTTAAACTGCTCAGTACCCAATCAATCAACGGATTGTAGCGGGTGAGCCAGTTATGTCCAAGGACAATCATGCATTCAGAATCTAACGGAGCGAGGTAAAAAGTCATAGGGGTGACATCACCGGATGCGGGGAATTTCACTGATAGGTCGACGGCTTGAGTAATTACAAAGTTTGATGTACCGTCAAAGAGCCAGAGAGTAACCGGAGGAACGGAGTAAGTGGAGATATTGTTTTTGTGCGTGAATTGTATATCTACAAAGCAATGTGTGGACCTGGAGTCCACAAGTGCGCGGGTTTTAGGTAAGTCAAAAGATAAGAGGATAACATGTGGCATAAGGGAGTTTGGGTTGAAAAGAGCGGACGCGTTGAGGCGGGCCTCCTTGGGTGCACTTCCGGAGTCAACGCAGCTCGCCAGTTGTGTGGAGGGCCGGGAGCTGCTTACTCTTTTTTTGACTCGGAGTTGGCACCCGAGTTAGTAGAGTCCGTCTTACCGGCCTCAGCAGTGATGGCCACAGCGCGAGCCTTGGCCTTCTTGGTCTTCTTTGGACAGTTGTCTGCGAAATGACCGGTACCTCCGCAGAACATGCAGAGGTTGTTTTCCAGACGCCTTTTGCGCTCGTCTGCGGTTAGCTTCCCGTCCTTACCAAGCTTGTTGGTTAGGTCCAGTCTTGAACCGGAAGAGGACTGGTTGCTGGTCGCCTTGGACGAGCCAGAGGAGTTGGCGGAGCTGGAGGGGTTTCCGGTCTTGGATTTCTCCTGACCAGAGTTGGATGAGTTGCCTCCAGAGTTGGAGGACTTGGTAGTGGACGAGGTAGGCTGGCTCTTTGTCGTATGAGAGATTTCATCTTTGCGCTCCCAATAGCGCACATCGATCTCTTGACAAAGGGCTCTCAACCCATTCAGAGTCAGGGGTTTCCCGACTCGAGCGATGTCATCCTTGAGGCGGTCCGGTAGACCGGAGTAAAATAGGCGACGGAGTGCGCCATCTCCATAATCCTGGACCTGTGATGCAAGTCGGTTGAAATCCACGATGTACCATGTAACACGGTATGAGTCTTTCATCCGGAGATGCTTGAGCTGGTGCTCAGCATCAGCAACTGGGTCGTGAGGACCAAAGGTACTCTGGAGTTCTGCTACGAAATGGACCCAGCTGTCCATCCAATGTGGATGGTCAGCCGGATTACCGGAGTTGAGGAGGTCCAGTTCGAACCATTCAAGTGTCATACCTTTTAGATAGGATTGGGCGAACGTTACCCTTGCCCTATCTTGGCGGAAAGCCTTAGCACAATCCTGGAAGCACAGTTCGCACTGGACCAAGAAGGTCCAGAGTTTTTTGGGGTCCGTGCCATCGAAGGTGTCTGGTTTGCGGACCTTGGCACGGGAGGAAGAGGAGTCGTTGGTACGACGAGAGGAGAGGGAGAGGCAGTTGACGGCGACGGCGAGATTGTGGAAGACAGCCAGACTAGGGTCTAGCTCTTCCGTGGCATTGAGAAATTCGTCGTCGTCATTGTTGTTGTCATCTCCGGGGTCGTCCGGATCATCTCCGGGACCGTCCTCAGGGCCGAACCATTGGAAACGACCGGGTTCGCAACGTTCCGGAGTGGGGTCGCGATGGTAGAGAAACCAATCACCAGAAACGGATTCATGGTGACCTAAGTCCGCAGAACCACGAAGGCTCTGAGACGCAGCATCTCGATGCAGAGTCACAGACACTGTGGGGTTTCGAGCTGTGAAGCTCCGGAATTGGCTAATGGAAGCCTGAGGTTGCCTGCGGTTAGACAGGGCTTGCTGGGCAGCAGAAAGATGGAGGTCATTTACTGCACCTGCTTCTTCAGCAAGTGTGGCAGCAGTACGAGTGCATAGTCATGGTCATAAGAGATAGAAACTAGTTTCGCATACGAGATTGGGATAGTGAACCCACACAAGTGGGAGTCTGAAATACTGTCAAGTCCGGGTCTACTCCGGTAGGGGGTCCGGTCAAGTCCGGACGAAAGCGGACGAAGGAGAAGGGCAGAGGGCTGGACAAGGGATTAGTCCAGCCGGAGTTGAGACCGATTGGATTCAACGACAAGGGGGTCGAGCGTTGATCCCTTGTGTAGGTTCCGGTCAAGGCGATGGAGTCGGAGACGGAGGCAGAGACAGGCAGAGACTGGAGTAGAGACTAAGTTGATTTCAGACTGAAGAGTACAGGATAATCTACAGAGTACTTATACTAAGTAAGAGCTAGGGACAAGTACTTATGGTGACAAGTAAACAGCCTAAAAAGTGGACAAGGGATAACCAGAGAAAGTACTAAGTCAGGTCCGGGTAAAATAAAGTCAGGTCCGAGTAAAATAAACCAGGTTCGGTGAAAATGATACAAGATGGTGGATATAACAGGTACACGGAGAACTCACGTCAAGGCAGGGTAGACGGTGAGGTGTAGTAAGGACTGAGTAGGGACTAGACCAAGGGTCATACTTAATGGAGGTATATCTGTGCGACCGTGACTGGAGTAAGTGATGCGTGACCGGAGTTGAGCTGTAGAGCTGCGATGCGACCGGAGTAACCGGATAAGACCCGGAGTTGGACATGGTCGTAACACATACCCATGAAGATCCCTACCTCCACGTCTACTGCAATTACCAGCAGGACAACTGGGCAGACCTACTCCCACTGGCGGAGTTCACATACAACAACACACCTAGTGCTACCACCGGAGTCTCTCCGTTCTTCGCTAACAAGGGCTACCACCCTAACATCTCTGTCTACCCAGAACGTGACATGACTTCCGCCAGGGCTCATGATTACGCAGTCGACCTTGAGTCACTGCATCAATACCTTCGTGAAGAAATGGCCAATGCACAACTTCGCTATCAAGGTCTGGCTGATGTCAAACGTACTCCGGCACTGGACTTCAAGGTTGGCGACCAAGTATATGTTAAAGCCAAATACTTCCGGTCCACACGACCATCCAAAAAGCTATCAGAAAAGAACTTGGGCCCCTACTCTATCCTAGCACAAGTAGGCTCCCTCTCTTTTACGCTCTGTCTTCCAGATTCCATGTGTGCAGTTCACCCCGTCTTCCATGTCTCCCAACTCGAACCGGCCATACCCAATACCATACCGGACCGGATACAACCTCCTCCACCACCGGTGGAAGTTGATGGTGAACCAGAGTTCGAGATCTCTGAGATCCTTGACTCCAAGGTTGACCGTCGATGCAGAACGTGCAAGTTGCTTTACTTGGTATGTTGGTCCGGTTACGAAGGAACTGATGAAGAAACGTCATGGCTTCTCGCCACTGAACTTGGCAATGCTACGGAACTCTTAGAAGATTATCATGTCCGGTACCCGGACAAACCCGGACCACTCGCCTCCATGTAGTAATACTCTCGCTCTCTGTTTCTCTGTTATCTGTTTCACTCCCTGTCTCTCCTCTCTGTTTCATTTTATCTTGTATTATCACTCACTAAACTCAGGTCACTTTTCTTTATAAACAAAAGTAAAACTAATTTACATTCTATTTACAAAATCCGGACCAGACCACTTACTCCGGCACACCGCTGCCAGGGTTCTCTTGCTCCTCTTGGAGCCCCTGGACCTCTTGCTCGACCTCCTCCAGGTCGACCTCCGCCTCGCTGACCTCCGACTCCTCGTCCTCGTCCCATGGCACTGTAAAAAAGCGGCAGTCCTCGAGAAACGTCTCGAGGCCGGCCATCAGTCACTCATTTCCCCTTGCCACTGAGCAAGTAGCATCCGCGACCCGGTGCATCTGCCTGGTCATCTCCTCCATGGCCTTGGTTAGCCTGTCTAGCCGCTCCAGGAACAGTCCAGGGTCAAACCTGGACCACTTCCCAGACAGCCCCGGCACCTTGACGATGTCGTTGTCATTGATGACGACCTTGGTGACCATCTTTTTCTTCTTCCTCTTCTCCCCTCCTCGCGGTGATGTCGCAACTGCCTTCCCTTTGCCCTTGTCCACCACCGGACCTGGACCCCCCACCTCCGGCCACTTGCACTGCTCCTTGAGCCCCGCGCACTTCATACACACGCGTTGCTTGAGCTTCTCTGGGTCCTGTTCGCACTTGGCCTTGTGCTTGGCACAACAAACGCACCTGCCAGGAGGTTAATAAAAATCATAAATAAGGAAAAAAGATTACTTACCGGGCTCCTTCGCTCCAGTCATCACTCGGACCTGCCTCCGACTCTTCCCTCACCCTTTTCTTTGACGCCTCTTGCGCCAGTGCCCTCTGCCTCGCTGCAACCTCTGCAGCCCTCCGCTGCACCTCCACCTTATCCTTCTCCGCCTCCTCTCTCGCCTTCCACTCTGCTTCCGCCTTAGCGCGCTCTGCCTCCTTGCGAGCCCTTGCCTCCACCTCTTCATGTGCTCGCCTCTCCACCTCTTCCCTGCACTGTTTCTCCTCCCTCTTCACTTGCTTGCATCGACGACGCTCCTTCGCTTTGGCATCGAGGACGTCTGACTTGTCTTCGCTACCGGATTGCAACTCTGGTGTAGGGGCCTTCATCCAATCCTTGGGCTCAGTGGTAACAGGGGTGACGGGGCTGTTGGACTTAGCAATAGCGGACATGGTGATACTAAATGGCAAGAAACTGGGGGCAAGAGCAAAACTGGTCTGATCTTTATAGACCCAAATTTCGTACTCAGACAAACACTCCAGACTGTCAAGTCTGGGTCTACTCCGGTAGGGGGTCCGGTCAGGTCCGGACAGAAATGAACGAAGGGAGAGGGCAGAGGGCTGGACAAGAGATTAGTCCAGCCGGAGTTGGCGACCGTTTGGATTCAACAACTAAGGACAATGAGCATTGATCCCTTGTGTAGGTTCCGGTCAAGAAGGGGAGATGGAGACAGAGACGGAGACAGACAAGATCAGGAGTAGAGACTATGGTTGATTTCAGACTGAAGAATACAGGATAATCTACAGAGTACTTATACTAAGTAAGAACTAGGGACAAGTACTTACGGTGACAAGTAAACAGCCTAAAAAGCGGACAAGGGATAACCGGAGAAAGTACTAAGTCAGGTCCGAGTAAAATAAAGTCAGGTCCGGTGAAAATGCTACAAGGTATAGGACATATCGAGTTCACGGAGAACTCACGTCAAAGCAGGGTAAACGGCGAAGTGTGGTAATGAGCGAATGGAGCATAGACCAAGGGTCGTACTTAACGGAGGGTTAACTGCGTGAGCGCGACCGGAGTTGAGCTGTAGAGCTGCGATGCAACCGGAGTGACCGGATAAGACCCGGAGTTGGGCATGGTCGTAACACGGACTCCGCATTGTTCTAGGCGACCACGTCAGCCTCACTGGGGCCTCATGGGTTCGGCCCCTAAAGGGGGGATACTGTTATGACCATGTCCAACTCCAGGTCCTATCCGGTCACTCCGGTCGCATCGCAGCTCTACAGCTCAACTCTGGTTGCACATCACTTACTCCGGTCACAGTTGCACAGATATACCTCCGTTAAGTACGACCCTTGGTCTAATCTCCATACAGTCCTTACTACACCTTGCCGTCTACCCTGCCTTGACATGAGTTCTCCGTGTACTCGATATATCTCCTACCTTGTATCATTTTCACCAGACCTGACCTAGTCCCAACTCCGGTCGTTCCTTGTCCGCCTTTAAGGCTGTTTACTTGTCACCGTAAATACTTGTCCCTAGTTCTTACTTAGTATAAGTACTCTGTAGTGTATTCTGTATACCTTAGTCTGAAATCAACCATAGTCACTACTCCAGTTTCTGTCTGTCTCCATCTCCGTCTCCGCCTCCAACCTCTTGACCGGAACCTACACAAGGGATCAACGCTTGTTGTCCTTAGTCATTGAATCCAAGCGGTCACCAACTCCAGCCGGACTAACTCCTTGTCCAGCCCCCTGCCCTTGTCCTTCGTCCACTTTTGTCCGGACTTGACTGGACCCCCTACCAGAGTAGACCCGGACTTGACACATTACCATACTCTTTCAAACTCTTATAGCACTCCAAATACTATCATATAAAGCAACAAATATATTGGCAATTACTAACTACTACATACATGGTGTAGTTAGAGACACTACATAATATAATCCTAATCACAACTACACACACAAAGCAATTAACCTATATGAAAGTTGAGTTAGTGACTGTCAAAACTGGTTCTTCACCGACCTGATCTCTATGAGGGGTCTGGGGATCAGGGGTTGGCCTAGCGGTAAGACCAAGATGCTATGTAGCATAGTCATGCTTCCCAAGTAATAGGAAGGCTGACTGAGGATTTATATGGAGTGTCCGAGGGTAAACAGTCAGCAACTGAGTGCTTGCATGAGACAGAGATGGAGAGTGCGAAGGGAGAACAGAGGAGAAGTATCTTATTCAATATTCGAACTGAAACTACAACAGACTGAGTATCTAGGTATTTATACTAAGTAGAATGGATGAGGCAATGTATGGGAAGTTGGGATTACCAACGAACAACAAGTGCAGTCACGCTGCATGCTAAGTGCAGTAAGTGCAATAACTGGATTACCAATGAGTATTGTATTAGTAATGGAATGGGATGGGAACATATAGTAACCGGAAACGAGAAAGGAAACATATTAGGTAATCGAACAGAGAGACAGATTGGACAACGTGCTCACCAATTGGTGGTGCTACAAGACAGATAGAGAGAAATGGAAAAGGGGAGTACATACTATAAACAGATGGCAAACACGTGGATGCAATTAGACAATAGGGTACAGGGTGATCAGATGTCACGGTTGTGACAGTATCCCCCTCTTAGGGCTGATGTCAAGTCCGGGTCTACTCCGGTAGGGGGTCCGGTCAAGTCTGGACGAAGGAAGAGAGCAGAGGGCTGGACAAGAGGTTAGTCCGGCCAGAGTTGGTGACCGTGTGGATTCAATGACTAAGGATAACGAGTGTTGATCCCTTGCATAGGTTCCGGTCAAGAGGGGAAGATGGAGACAGAGATGGAGACGGACAAGAACAGGAGTAGCTGACTACGGTTGATTTCAGACTGAAGAATACAGGATAATCTACAGAGTACTTATACTAAGTAAGAACTAGGGACGAGTACTTATGGTGACAAGTAAACAGCCTAAAAAGCGGACAAGGGATAACCGGAGAAAGTACTAAGTCAGGTCCAGGTAAAATAAACCAGGTCCAGTGAAAATGATACAAGGCAAAGGATATAACGGGTACACGGAGAACTCACGTCAAGGCAGGGTAGACAGTGAGGTGTAGTAAGGACTGTATAGGGATTAGACCAAGGGTCGTACTTAACGGAGGTATATCTGCGCGACCACGACCGGAGTAAGTGATGCACGACCGGAGTTGAGCTGTAGAGCTGCGATGCGACCGGAGTGACCGGATAGGACCCAGAGTTGGACATGGTCGTAACAGCTGAGCCCATGAGGCTGCAATGCGTATTCCACACCAATTGTGCGTGACCATTGTCTGGGTTTGAAAATCGGTTAGGGCATATTTAAGACTGGCCTTCGGTGATGGTCAACCCATCAACACTTTCTCTCATACAACATCTTTGATTCCTAATCATGTCTTCTGGCAACAATGGCAACAACGTTGACTGGATGCATGTCACCTCACCTGAGTTGGAAGGGAAACCAACCAACTTGATTCAAGTTCAAATCACCAAGTTCAATGAGCAGTCATGGGGATGATGAGACTGACTGATGAAACAGGCGGCTGAGCAGGAGGTGAGGAGGCTTGCAGAGGAGGCTGCGAGGAAGAAGGCCAAGGAGGAGGCGAGACGGGTCACTGAAGAGAAGCGGAAGGCCGAGGAGCAGGTGAAGAAGGCCGCCGAGGAGAAGGCGTGGGCTGACTTTGAGGCAAGGCACAAGGCTGAAGCAGAGGTGAGGGTGAGGGAGAAGGCCGAGTCGCTGGTGGCTGGTGAGGCGATGCAGGCTTGGTTGGGACAGGGCATGAAGCCCAAGGTGCATGATTGATTATCTTTTTTTTTTTGATTTCGCTGACTTATTGTTTGATTAGCCTTGTCAGGTCACAACACATTGCTGAGAGGAGGGGAAAAGAGAAAGCGGACGAAGAAGGCAATTGCCGATGCCGCTAGTACCGAGGAGATTGAGGCAGTGCTGGAAGGTACATCGGTGGCTGGGCCATCGACTTGGCCAGACCCAGTCACGCTGGTCCTAGACCGCCAACTCAGAGAGGTCATCGTGGCCATTGACTGCAACACCAGAGAGCTGGCGAAGCTCAGTCGAAGGGTAGAGGGGATTGCCTGGGAGGTGAAGAGGGTCACAAATGTAGGGGACCTGAAAGGTAAGGGCAAGGCAATGCCTGAGGAGAGCAAAGAACAGGAGGAGTTGGACGAGATGGATGGGGAGAACAAAGAGATGGGAGACGAGGATGGAGAGGGTGAGTCTGAGTAGGTAGTTGGACAGGGCTTCGATGTACTTGTATTTAGTTTTTCTTTTTCTTTTTACTTTGTGTTGTACATTGTCAATAGACTTTATTCGGTGACCTAAAAGACTTAGCATGAGAAGCTTTCTAAGGGGCCTGGCTTAGTTGGGTAGGCCTTGTGGTAGTCAGCCACAAGTTCTGATGCATGTCCTAGCTCGGTTGCGATCAACCAAGATGTTTCTTCGTCGGTACCTTTGTAACCAGCCCACTTAACTAGGTAGAGGAGTGGGCATTGGCATCAACATCAGTCAAACTTTGAATCAAGGATCTCAGTCATCTTGAACTCGGGTTCACCGTCGACTTCAATGGGAGGTGGTGGAGGTTGTGACCAATTCAGTATTGTGTTCAGTGTTGCTGGTTTGAGCTGTGAGACGTGGAAGACGGGGTGGACAGCATGCATAGAGTCGGGGAGATGGATTGTGAATCATAGAGTGCCAACTTGGGTGATGATTGGGTAGGGACCGAGATTTTTCTCGGAGAGTTTCTTGGATGGTCAGGTAGACCTAAAGTACTTGGCTTTGACGAAGACTTGATCACCGACTTTGAAATCAGGTGCAGGTGATCTTCTGGCATCAGCAGGGCCTTGGTACCTTTTTTGGGCAGCAGCCATTTCTTCACGTAGGTACTTGTGCAGTGACTCTAAGTCAACTGCGTATTCCCTTGCCCGAGCCAATGAAAGATCACGCTCAGGGTGCACAGCGAGGTTTGGGTGGTATCCTTTGTTTGTGAAGAACGGTGATACACCTGTTGTAGCACTAGGGGTGTTATTGTAGGTGAACTTGGCGAGAGGTAGTAAATCTGACCAGTTGTCCTGCTGGTAGTTGCAGTACATCCTGAGGTATTGCTTGAGTGTTTGGTTAGCTCGCTTGGTCTGTCCATCACCTTCTGGGTGATAGCCCAAAGTGAAGTGTAACTTCATATCTAAGGCCTTACCAAGTGAACAGAAGAAATGCCAGATGAACTCTGAGCCTCGGTCAGATGTTACATGTGTGGGGACACCGTGCTTAGCGAAAACATGAAGTAGGAAGAGCTGTGCAATCTCGGGGGAAGTTATTGTGTTGTGAGTTGGGATGAATATGGCTTGCTTTGATAGTTGGTCAATGACTACCAATATGGCTGTGAAGCCAGATGAGGATGGGAGTTGCTCAATGAAATCCATTGAGATGGAATTCCATGGTTGGTTGGGGACTGGTAATTGCTTGAGCATTCCATAGGGTTGGTGACATGGCACCTTAGCTTGGGCACAGGTCATGCAGGACTTGACATAGTCCTTCACATAGGTGCGAATGCCTGGCCATGTATATTCACAACAAATGAGCTCTAGTGTGCGGTTCTGACCGAAGTGTCCCAATAGGGGATGGTCATGCTTGTATCTGAGGACACAAAGACATAGGTCATTGGCCTCAGGGATGTACATGCGACCATTGAGATGTAGGTGACCAGTCTCATCAGTCGACCATCGGGGATTCAATGTGTCCGAGAGGTGGGCTTTAGCGATTGGATCAGATGATAAGTTGGCTAGGATATCGGTGTGAAGACGCTCAACATCCATAAGTGCACTTGCTCTGAGTACTGGGGTGTGTAGGTATGTTGTGCAAAGGGAATTGGTGAGCTGTTCTGCTGTGAACACCAGTCGGAGATTCTGTCAGGATTGGTTCTCCTCAACGATCTTACTAGGAGGTCCAGGGATGCAGGGGACTAATGAGGAGGTAAGTCCAGACACTAGTAGGTGCTGGTTAGTGCGGACAATCAAGTCCGGGTCATATGGACGAAGTCCGGGCACTAGAGAAGCACTGGGAGTAAGTCCAGGTTTTTGCGGAGTAAGTCCGGACTGTGGGAAAGTGGACCGGTGTGAGTCAAAGTGTGGATTTGGGTCAGAACAATAACCCAAACACAACACCAACAAAGGACTACAAAAATGTGCGAGTGGTGGTTTGCCTCCGCAGTGTCCAGAGAGGATGTGCTGAGGAGGGGGAGAGGGGATCTACACCAACAGGGTGATGCAGACAGAGATACAGGATACTCCTGGGGTACAGGAGCAATAGAAGATGAAGGGGATAGGTGTCTGGACTCTTCCTATAGCCTAGGAAGTGTCAAAGCGGGGATTGAGTTGACTGGGACTGAAGTAGCGATACTACACCTAGAGATTGGTGCAGCAAAGGGGCAAGGGGGCTCCTGACGTCCAGAAGCAATTGGAGATGAAGGATTGACAGGCTAGACTCCGCTTGAGCCTAGAGAAAGACTTGGACTTGAATAGATTGGATAGAACTTGAAGATATTGAGCCTTTAGACCTTCACTGAAGCCTACAAGACTCAAGAAGCTGAGGGGATACTGACTGAGAGAGACTGAGAGAGGGATAATTTTGTATAATTGGGCTCCCTTCCACTGGGCTGAGCCCAGGGGTTTAAATACATGGGGGGACACAGCATTAAAGTACAAAAAGGGAAGGGAATAAGCAGAATTTGTCAAGGATTGGTAAGTGATTGGTAAG